>SDBT01021193.1_pt1 | contig 10161 bp, 4 predicted proteins | sample 2277101 | NCBI WGS metagenome assembly SDBT01 (sample SAMN10404973, study PRJNA504765) | marine sediment metagenome | isolation source: marine sediment core GS10_PC15, 103 cmbsf | place: Arctic Ocean: Southern Knipovich Ridge | collected 2010
CGGCGTGGGTTTTCTCCCGATATACCTCGGGCCCACTCTCATAGCCGCATTATGGTGGTTCGTCCTCAGGAAAATGATCCGCATATCCAAGACCCACAGGATAACCAGCATCGCGGACTTCGTGGCCTCCCGCTACGGCAAGAGTTCCCTCATCGGAGGGATTGTAACGATAATCGCCGTTGTGGGAATAATGCCCTATATCTCGCTCCAGCTGAAGGCCGTCTCCTTAAGCTTTAACGTTCTCCATCTTTATCCCAAAGAGATAAGCCCCCATGTTGGGTTTGGATCCATATGGAATGATACTGCTCTTTATGTAGCGCTCATACTGGCTGCCTTCTCAATACTGTTTGGCACTCGCCATATAGACGCCTCGGAAAGACACGAGGGGATGGTTGCCGCCATAGCCTTCGAGTCTCTAGTCAAGCTTGTCGCCTTCAGCGCAGTTGGAATATTTGTTACCTTTGGCCTTTTCAGCGGACCCCAAGAAGTGTTTGAAAAAGCCATGCAGTTGCCAAGGCTTGAGAAGCTCATAAGGATCGAGACAATGGGGGGAGGATATGCCAACTGGTTTACCCTGACGTTTCTTTCGATGATGGCTATAATGTTTCTCCCCCGGCAGTTTCAGGTGCTGGTGGTAGAGAACGTAAACGAGGAGCACGTAAAAAAGGCTATATGGCTGTTCCCCCTTTACCTTTTTGCCATAAACGTCTTTGTCTTGCCCATAGCATTTGCAGGACTGCTTTATTTCCCTGATGGCACGGTGGACCCCGACACCTTTGTCCTGACTCTCCCGCTTGCAAACGGGTACAATACCCTTGCGCTTTTAGTGTTCATAGGAGGGCTTTCCGCTGCCACGGGGATGGTGATAGTCGCCACGATCGCCCTTTCCACTATGGTGTGCAACGATTTGGTAGTACCGGTCCTTCTGCGCATCAGGGCCCTCCATAAAGAGGACCTCAGCAGGGTGCTCCTGTTAATCAGGCGGGCCAGTATAATAGGCATTCTGCTGCTTGGCTATATATACTTCAGGCTCATCGGCGAGTCCTATGCCCTGGTCACCATCGGCCTGGTCTCCTTTGCGGCGGCGGCGCAGTTTGCCCCTGCCATACTTATAGGCATCTACTGGAAGGGGGCAAGCGAAAGAGGAGCCATGGCCGGCCTTTTGGCAGGCTTTTTCATATGGGCCTACACCCTGCTCCTGCCGTCCTTTGCCATTTCCGGCTGGTTCTCCACTGCATTCATCACGGACGGCCTTTTTGGGATAAGCTTTCTGAGGCCCTATTATCTCTTTAACCTCGACAAGTTCGATCCCATAACGCACTCTGTGTTCTGGAGCCTGCTGGCAAACGTGGGGGCCCTGGTAGGCGTCTCCCTGTTTGACAGGCAAAGCCCCATTGAGCGCCTGCAGGCTGCTTTTTTTGTTGATGTCTTTAAGCAGGGCCCGAAGGCGGAAGATACATACCTGTTGATGGGTACGTCCACCGTGGTAGAGCTAAAGGACCTGGTGGCACGTTTTGTGGGGAGAGCCCATGCCGAGAGGGCCTTCTCGGATTACGCCAGAGGGCGGGACATGGAGCTCTTGGAGGACGTCAAAGCAGACGCAAAGCTAATTGAGTTTGCCGAGCGCGAACTCTCCGGAGCAATTGGCGCCGCCTCTGCGCGTGTAATGGTCTCCTCCGTGGTCAAGGGCGAGGCCCTGAGCATGGAAGGTGTCATGGAGATACTCGACGAGACCTCCCAGGTGATCGAGTACAGCCACAAACTCGAACTGAAGTCCAATGAACTGGAAGAGGCCACGAGGGAACTCAAGGAAGCCAACGAGAGCCTGAAGGAGCTTGACCGTCTGAAGGACGATTTCGTATCCACAGTAAGCCACGAACTCAGGACACCACTCACGGCCATAAGGGCCCTGTCGGAGATCCTCCATGACAACCCTGATCTGGAAAAGGAGAAGCGCCAGGAGTTTCTCGGCAACGTGGTAAAGGAGACGGAGAGGCTCACGAGGCTTATTAACCAGGTCCTGGACCTTGCAAAGATAGAGGCTGGAAAGGGCGAGTGGGAACTCAACCGTGTAGAGCTGGGCGAACTCATAGAGAGCGCAGTGAGTGCCACAAGCCAGTTGCTGCTGGAGAAATCCATAGACCTGGAACAAACAATACATAAATCTCCCGTATATGTCCAGGCAGACAAGGACCGGCTTATGCAGGTGGTTATCAACCTTATGTCGAACGCGGTGAAGTTCTGCGAATACGGGACAGGAAAGGTAAGCATACGCTTCCTCACAGTTGACGGCCTTGCGCGAATTGAGGTCCAGGACAACGGTCCGGGCATCTCTCGCGATAAGCATGAGCAGATATTTGAGAAGTTCCGCCAGATAAGCGACACCATGGATGATAAGCCGATGGGCAGCGGCCTGGGGCTCGCGATCTGCAAGAAAATCGTCGAGCACCACGGAGGAAGTATCTGGGTAGAGAGCAGCCTTGGCAAAGGGGCCAAGTTTATTTTTACTCTACCGTTGGATAAAAAACATTAATTCACAGACCGAGTTGCAGTAACCACTTCTTTAAACCACATCCGCCGTAAGGTCTATTCTAACTTTTTCCCTCAGAGCGCTGACAGAGCGCAAGGATTCAAGCAAAATATTTTTTTCCATTTTTGTAAGAGACCGGGAAGACACACTTGTTCTTGCTTCGATGCCAGACTCTAAATCCTGCATCTGTTGGCGTAAGATAAGGAAGGTCAAATGGTCAAACGCACTCCTTAAAGCTTCAAGCTCGGCCTTGTCTATGAAACCTGTCTTTTTAAGAGATGACATGCGAAGCAGTGTTGAAGTCTCCACCATCCCTTGTTTCAGGGCCATGAGGCGAACGGACTCAACCAGTGGCAGAAGACCGCAGTACTTTAGTTCAACTCTGCCGCTAAGGATGTTCTTGTGATCTGTTGCAAGCCTTCCGAACAGTCCCAGGGCCACGCCATGCTCATGTTGCATAAGATGCATTTCTCTGAGAAAAACATGCTGGTTGCGGATCGCTTTTGTGATGAAGTGCCTGAGGGAATTCGAGAGAGCACTGTTGCCGGTAATGTTTCTGAAATCAAAGAAGATGTCCGCGTATCTGAGGGTCGCTTGAGAAGGATGTTCGAGCCAGTAGTTTATCTGGGTTTTCCACTGCGTCAGGGTTTTTCTCCATTGAGGGTTTACGGCCATTACATACCCTTTGCATTCGGGGATTCCCACCTCGTCAAGCATAATGGACATTCTCAGGGCCAGTGCCATAAAATAGCTGTCAACGGCCATGTGCTGAGTGTCAGGGTAGTCTTCTAATATAAAGCCGTAATCCTGGTCCGGGGTAAGGAAATTTTCACCCCTGCCTCCAGACCCCATTACTATCATGCAGAAATCCACCGGAGGGTCGCCCCATCCTTCATCTTTCATTTCCATTTGCGCTATTGACTGCACCCTCCGGTAGGTGTCGTTGTTTATCTGTGTGAGGAGCTTAAGTATTTCCAGGGAAGGGACATGCTCCTCAAACAGCGCTTCGACAAATTCCACTTCCGCTTCCTTTATTTTCTTTAAACCTTCGCGCGTCTCCTCGTGCGTCAGGCTTTCTATCAGTGCGACAACTTTGTTAATGGACTTGGAGAGTGTGTCTTTAAGGTGCAGTATACCGCACAAGAGCCCGGCGTGGTCTACGACGGGCAGATGGCGCAGCCCGTTCCTGTTCATTGTGGCGATTCCGCGATAAAGGTAGTCGTCATCTCTGATCGAATAGACAGGGCTTGTCATGACGGATGAGACAGGAGCGGATTCATCTTTCAGGAAAGCAATTCGCCTGAGTACGTCAAGTTCGGTTAATATGCCTTCCGGTTTTCCCTCGGGAGAGGTCACTATTACACAAGTTGCAGGCAACTCCCGCATTAAGCGTACGGCCTTGCCGCAGTCCATGTCGGGAGGAACGGCGGGTGGAGGGCCATGCATATAATGCCTTACGACCTGTGTAAAGACAGCGGCCACGGAACCGGGTTGCATTTTATCTGAATCGTAACTAGACAATTCTCCAGCCTCTGCCCACCAAGTTGTTATATATACATGTAACCATCGCCTTTATAAGATTATATCACTGCCGCTATCATTTGCCCAAATTCTAAATACCGGGCAGAATAACAAGCGGAGGCACAACATAAGAGACTGTAATGGCAAATGCAAAAAAGTATCCTCAGATCGAGCAAATGCTTGATGATGCCCTTAAAGCCAAATAAGATAATTGCGAAGAGATTTTTAACTGGCACTGCAGCAGATTTGTAGCAGACTGTGCAGAAACATGGAGCCTTCAAGGACTCAAACGGAAGATTAGGCACAGACAAAACAGACTATATGTCAACGACTTTTGAAAAACCCAAGCCAGGAGCCAACTTGCGATTTCAGGGTTCAATTCGATTTGAAGTCCGAGAGGGACACCAGAACCCTATACGCTCCCATAGCTGCAAGTGCCTGGTTCTACATCGTTTATAATCATGCATGCAATAAGCCCGGATGGGCGGGCCAGGGCGGTAATTTTTACGGATCCTTCTTAGACAGGCTTGGACAGGCTTGGGCAGGCTTGGACAGGTTGCAGGGTTTCGGGAACTCGATCAGGCCTGAAACAGAGGTCCTCCCCGAATTCAGGTCCAATTGGTCGTACTAAGTGATTACTTCCGGTGTCCCCAGAGGGTGAGAGTAAGATTTTTTGCTTTCTTTGCTTCCTTTGCTCCCGGTGGTGAGCTTGGATACTTTGAATCCTGAATAAGAGGCATACGGAGTGGATGTGAAGCGTGCCTCCTTGCACTCGAACAGGCCCATGATGCCAGGCATGACCGAAGAGTTTGAGATCACGAACGTCCCATCAGTGAATGAGGGCATGATCTTCACGGGAAGCACCAATGATCCATGGTCAGTCGAGACAGTAACCTCGTCGCCTTCTTTCAGGTCCAGCCCAAGGGCGGTTTCCGGGTTTATGTTCAGCGCGGGTGCGGGGCATACGTCCATCATCGAGATAGAGTTTCTGGTGAGAGCGCCTGTTGAAAAATATGGTTTCTCTAATTCCAGGTAATACTCCTTGGTCTCAGGCATTGGAGGCATGGAGTAGAGTTCGGAGATATCCGGCATGTCTTTTCCTGCCTGAGCCATCGCATTCCCTTTTTTGATATTCATGTCCTTTGGATTGGAGCTTAACCGCCCTGCCTCCGCCATCACTTCACTGGAGTTTTTATAACCGGCTTTTACATTGCAGAGTGCGGACAACTCAGCCAGTATCTGCCAGTCAGGGCGGTTTTTATTCTCAATGACTTTCTCAATACGTACTGTTTGCAGTTCAACATTCGTATATGTGCCGTCTTTTTCACCCCAGCTTGCGGCAGGCAGCACAACGTCCGCCAAGCGAGCAGTTTCGCTCATGAAGATGTCCTGGACCACGAGCATATCAAGTTTCCCCAGGGCCTCTTGCACAAAACGCGACCCCGGCAGGCTCTCGACCGGGTTGTATCCCATTAGGTATAAAGCCTTTAATTTGCCGGCATCGGCTGCTTTAAGCATCTCCACGAGGGTCATGCCCTGCTGGGAGGGGACATTGCATCCCCAGCCCTCTTCGAACCGCATTCTTGCCGCATCGTCATTTATGCTGTAACCTCCAGGCAGGCGCTGGGGAGAGCACCCCATGTCCAGGACACCGTTCTCGTTCGGTTTCCCGCTTGAAAGCACAAGCTTTGCGTCAAGGGCATACACAAGTGCGCTAATGACTAGCAGGTTTCTCGCACCATGCTCGTGCATGGCGGCCCCGCTTCCGGCTATTATGGCAATTCTTTCTTTGTCCCTCAGAGCCTCGGCCGCACTTAAGATGTCCTCTGCATGGTGGGCATACGGTATGTCCTCTGGCTCAGGCAGCTCGAGTCTCTGGAGCAGGTCTTCCATTGCCTGATTCTCGCCCTTTGGTCTCTCGTGCTTGAGCAATTGTGCCAGAAGCGCCTCAACAACCGGCCACTGATGTCCCTGAGGAGTATTGAAGTTGAACGTACTGTGTTTCTCAAGGCCCTTTGAGTATCCGAAGTTGATAATTGCAGCACCATTTTTAAAAGCGTTTCTGACCTTTACGCCTATGAGTGGCATCTCAATGAGGGGGTCCCCGCCAAGGACTATGACCGCGTCCGAGGTGGATATCCCAGGTACGTAAGAGGCCGTGGCATTCGGGCCGAGCAAGCTTTCAATAAAGGGCCTTGACCCTGCTATGCCCATGCGGGCGGATGAATCCACGTTGTTGGAACCCAATGCAGAGCGGATGAATTTCTGGAACATGTAGTTGTCTTCGTTAGTGCAATATGACGATGCGACGCCGGCGATGGAATCCCCGCCATGGTCGTTTTTAATGCGAAGCAGGCCTTCGGATACCTTCCGGAGCGCCTCTTCCCAGGTGGCTTCCTTTAAATGCCCGTTCTTTCTGACCAGAGGCGTGGTCAACCTTGCGGGGCTTTGAAGAAAATCATGGCCAAAGCTCCCCCGGGCACATAGAAGGCCTTCATTTAACGGGTCCGTCGCCAGAGGCGAGACTTTCTGTATTGCCTGCATCCTTGATTCTATATTCATCTGGCAAGCCATCCCGCAATGCGGGCAGGAGCTTACCGCCTTTTCCTCCATGTCCCATGGCCTGGCGCCAAATTGCCTTTTCTTTTTGGTAAGGGCTCCCACCGGGCAGATGGAGATGCAGTTCCCGCAGTATTCACAGTCGAACCGGTCGCCGGCAAATGGTCCTATGACGGACTTGTTGCCTCTGCCCACCGGCGCAAGCGCGTTTGCGCCCTGGACGTCGGCGCACATCCTCACGCAGCGCGTGCACATGATACATCGCCCCATGTTCTTTTTAATGAGAGGGTCTTTGATGAACCCGGTCTTTATGATCTTCTTCTCCTCGAACCTTCCTTCTGCGGCTCCGTAGCGAAACGTGTACTCCTGAAGCTTGCACGAGCCTACCTTGTCGCACGACGGGCACTCAAGTGGATGGTTAATGAGCATGAACTCTAACACCGACCTTCGAGCCTTGATAACCTCCGGCGATTCCGTCTCGATGACCATGCCCTCGGTAGGTTTCAATGTGCAGGAAGTGACAAGCCTCGGTATGCCCTCCAGGCTTACCAGGCACATCCTGCATCCGCCGTACTTCTCAAGCATAGGGTGGTCGCAGATGTGAGGGATATCTATGCCGTGACTGAGTGCCGCATCGAGCACTGACATGCCGTCTTCGGCAGCTATAACTTGTCCATTGACAGTGATATCAGGCATCAGGCGGCCCCTACCGACGACATTACACAGCTCCCCTGGGCTATATGGGCCTCGAATTCGTCTTTAAAGTTGCTGATATAACTCTTTACGGAACTTGCGGCGACGTGCCCAAGAGGGCAGAAACTTGTGGATGCGATGTTGTCAGCCACATCATGTATCAGATCAAGGTCCCCATCGCGTCCTTGTCCGTGCTCTATTCGCTCCAGGACCGCCTTGATCCAACCTGTGCCCTCGCGGCAAGGCGTGCACTTGCCGCAGGATTCATGTTCAAAGAAGGCCGCAGCCCTAAGCGCCACCTTTACCATGCAGGTGCTGTCGTCAAGCACTATGACCGCACCGGTCCCGAGCGAAGAGCCGCAGTCCTTCATGGAGTCGAAGTCCATCGGGCAATCGATCTTGTCGGGGGTCAGCACAGATGTTGAGAGCCCTCCGGGGATCACCCCCTTTAGCTTCCTGCCGTCACGTATGCCGCCGGCATGCTCGAAAATAAGCTCCCTCAGAGTAACTCCCATGGGGAGTTCATATACCCCGGGCTGGTTCACGTGCCCGCTAATTGAGAAGAGCTTTGGCCCGGGTGAGCCCGGGGTGCCGATCTCCGAGTAGGCCTTTGCTCCAATGGAGATGATCAGAGGCACGTTGCACAGGGTTTCAACGTTATTTACAATGGTTGGCAAGCCCATATATCCCTCAACGGCCGGGTAGGGGGGGCGTATTCTCGGATGCCCCCGTTTGCCTTCAAGGGACTCAAGGAGCGCGGTCTCTTCTCCGCAAATATATGCCCCTGCTCCCCGGTGGACCTTAATGGTCAGGTTATTTTTTGAGCCAAGGACGTTATTTCCGATGTATCCCTTGGCCTCTGCTTCCACGATGGCGTGTACAATGCTGCGCATTATATCCGGATACTCGGCACGAAGATATATGAATGCGAGCTGTGCTCCGATGGCGCGCGATGCGATCGCGATGCCTTCAATGACAAGGTGCGGCTTGTTCTTAAGTATTTTTCTGTCTTTGAATGTGCCTGGCTCTCCCTCGTCCGCGTTACATACCAGGATTCGATGCTTATTTGGAGAGCCAGCTGCGATCGACCATTTAAAGCCGGATGGGAAGCCTGCCCCCCCTCGTCCTCTAAGGGGCGCGTTCTTCACCTCTTCGATTATCTCTTCGGGCTTCATGGAATAAGCTTTCCTGAGAGCAAGGTAACCTCCGTGCTTCTCGTAGAAGCCTATCTCGGCCGAGCGGTTGTTCTCAATGTTTTCAAGAAGGTACATTTAGCACTTATTTATAGCTTTTAAGGATATTTGTGATTGAGTCCGGATCAAGACCACAATGGACGTTCCTGTTGACAAGCATTGCAGGGGCATGGTCGCAAAGGCCGAGGCATTCCATGACCATGAGCGAGAACCTCCCGTCATCCGTTGTGCCGCCCGGCTCGAGCGAGTAGCGATCCTTTATAACGTCAAGCAGGGTCTCGGACCCAAAGAGCATGCAGGACACATTCGTACAGAGCTGGATCAAGTTGCGGGCAACGGGCAGATCATTGAACATGGAGTGGAAGGTTACAACTCCCTGCACGTGTGCGCTGGAGAGTTCCAGTCGCTCCGCTATGCCCTCCATGGAGTCACTGGGCAGCCACCCGTGCTCCATTTGGGTAATATGAAGTGCTGGCAATAGTGCTGTACTCCTGTCAGGGTACCGGGCTATATGTTGTCTTAACTCCTCTGCCTCTAATTTGCTTGACATGCGATTTTCTCCTCTTATTGAGACCGTAATTCACCCTGCCTTTTTAACCCAAAGCTCATAATAAGTATTGCAAGCAATGTGCCAAATCAAAAATGCTTATATTTCAAGTGGTTTTAAATGGACGGTAATATGTAAACGTTACCCCAGGGTAACTTGATTCAGCTATAGATGCGTTAGCTTTTGTGTTTGAAATCGTGAAGCGTCTGATTAATAAGTGGAATTCTCTTCGAGATGCTGGAAATAAGTTATAAAGCGTAAACGTTACCCTGTGGTAACGTTTACCCGTTTATTTCACGAGGTGGTCACGGACCACAAGTGTCACGGACACATTAACTGATTTGCTCTCTACTTTTCTTGAACACGTTCGAGGCGAAAGCCACCAGTTTAAAGGGGAGAGATTCTACATTACTTTTTTTGAAACGTTTCTGTTTGCTTTAACAGATATCGCTTTGGCTCCCGGAGGGAGCTATTAAGTCCAGCCCGTGGCTGCGGGTTAGAGTTCTATCTGGTAAGCCTTTATTTTTTGCCATAGGCTTTTTCTGCTGATCCCAAGCTTCTCGGCCGCTTTCACCCTGCTGCCGTTTGTATGCTTGAGAACATTTATTATGTAGTCCTTCTCAGCATGGGAGAGGACAGCGGAAAGTGGCAGGTAAGGTTCCTTCAGGGCGCGTTTCGAGATCAGACGGGGCAGGTCTCTCTCTTCAATTATATCGGATACCGATAAAGTGGCGCATCTTTCAATGATATTCTCAAGCTCTCTAACGTTACCGGGGAAGCCGTATCCTATAAGGGCGTCCATCGCCTTCTTGGAAAAACGCACGACCCTGGCTGTCTTGGTCTCATATTTTCCAAGGAAGTATTCGATCAAGAGTGGTATATCCTCTTTTCGCTCTCTAAGCGGAGGCACTGTTATGGGTATGACGTTGAGCCTGAAGAACAGGTCTTCCCTGAACCTCCCGGCCTCCACTTCCTCATGAAGGTCCTTGTTGGTTGCGGCTATTACGCGTACGTCAACCATTATGGTCTCTGTGCCACCGAGCCGCTCAAAGTGCCGCTCCTGCAGCACGCGGAGCAGCTTGATCTGCGTGGATATGGGAAGGTCACCTACCTCGTCG
>SDBT01021194.1_pt1 | contig 10161 bp, 7 predicted proteins | sample 2277101 | NCBI WGS metagenome assembly SDBT01 (sample SAMN10404973, study PRJNA504765) | marine sediment metagenome | isolation source: marine sediment core GS10_PC15, 103 cmbsf | place: Arctic Ocean: Southern Knipovich Ridge | collected 2010
ATTACAAAATTATCCAAATCCATTTAATCCGTCAGGTGCCGGACGCAGTCCATCAACAACAATCTCCTTCTTAATTACCAATGACAGCAATGTAGAATTAGTCATTTATAATATCAAAGGGCAGAAGGTAAAAACTGTTGTAGATGATAATAAATTCGATAAGGGTAATTATTCTGTAATCTGGAATGGCAATGATGATTCAGGAAAATCAGTAAGTTCCGGTGTTTATTTCTATAAATTGAATGTGAATAATAAAACAGAAGCAGTGAAAAAATGTTTGCTTTTGAAATAGTATCATATGACCAGAGGTGAAGGCACATATGACACTATTTCAGTTTAGTTCAAGATAACACAGTGGTTGAAAAATAAAGACTTATGAAATTCAAAATCAACCTCTGGCCATTTGACCTAAACTTTAAATAAAATTTTAAAGACTTAATCTACACAATTGAAATAATTGTTTACAGAAAAAAATTAGATTTTTTTTCACTCTGAAATTATTTAGGAGACTTGTCCGAGTGGTTGAAGGAGCACGCTTGGAAAGCGTGTGTACGTTCACGCGTACCCAGGGTTCGAATCCCTGCGTCTCCGCCAGATTATTTTATAACTTATTGTAATTAAAGACAGTTATAGTTATAATATAAATTTATTATATTTCAGATGTAGTCAATTATGTAGTCAATTGGCAATAAAAAAAGACAAAAACAAATTATTTTTTGCTCTTGCCTTCGTTATGTTTTAAATCTGTTTATTTTTTTTAATTACCCAGCTTCTTAACCAAATTTTCAATTTCTTCATCACTTTAAAAAAAACTCCGAGAAAGTTAAAACCATCTGGGGTGATTGGTTGAAAGAGAAAAAGTAGCTGATTTAGAATTGAGAATTGGGAATAACATAAACAAAAGCCCTGAAATAAATCAGGGCTTTAACTTTATTTTAACACTCTTCTAATAATCGGAAATACTCATCACGTGACATTTTAGCTGTTCTCATATTGCTTTTAATTATCTCAATGTCAATCTCATCATAAACAGGAATACAAACTGGTCGTATACATCCTGGTTTTATATAAAATCTATGGCTACCTTTTTGCCTTTTATATTTAAATCCGAATTTCAGAAATATGCATTCAAGTTTCTTCCAATGCACAGGACCTAAGCGGGGCATATCCCGTGACCTTGATGCCCGCTTAATAAATACAATGGAACGGTTACAGATAATTCATTTTTCAATGGTTTCTGTTTTCTTTTTGGTTGTTGTAACGTAAATCCACATTCCTTGAGAACAGCATCGAGAGTGCCCATATCAAAACAGGTAGAAAGAAATCCCTCTATAGCATCTACAAGATTGCTCTTTGCTTTTTTTTCTGTTTCTCCTTGAGTTACCACATCAAGCACGTTGCAGTAAGCAATAAACCATTTACCTTTTTTTTTGATCTTAACAGGAAGATGCGCTTCAAAAGTAATTGTACCACCCATCATTACTCCCTTTAAACAAATGTGTATAACATTTATGGCTAAGTTAATTTTAAATGTGTCTTTGTCAAACAAATTATAATAATAATAATTATTTTTTTATAATTATTAATATTTTTTACCCATTTTTTAAGAATCTTATCATTTCATATAGAAAACTCAAAAGGATTCCACCAATAACAATACGTAAAACCAAACTGGTATATCATCTAATTTTAATGAATTTTAAGTCTGAGCTTATCTTTTCAAACACTTCAATTTTTCAATCAAATTTCTGATCTCTTCTGTGTAACTTTCTCAGTTCGTAAATTATTATGCAATTTCTGCTTTTGCAGGATTGATATTGTAAAAGATGAACATGGAAAAATATATTTTAAATATTCTTTGCCAAAAGGTAGAAATCAAAACTGAAAACCTTCCTCTTGACAGTAGCCCAAAATTTGTGTTTGGACAATAAAAAAGGTACATTATTGAAATGAACAAATGAAACGTAATGCTCAAAAAAAGCCTTTTAGCTCATATCTCAGGCTGTAGGACAAGCGATAATTTCTCATTAGTATAAATCTTCATTATTGAAATTATCGTTCATAATCAGGCTGATAGAATTAATGTGAATTCGTTGGATAGTTTTCTTACACAATAAAAAAGAAGAAAGAAATATTTTATAATTTACAATCATTATTTTTGATAATGATGGTTGAAAAGGGTCATTCCCATACCCTCACATTATACATAACGTACTGAAAATAAACGTCCAATAATAATAATAATTACTTAACCGTGGGGTTGAGTAAAACATCAAAACTTGTAAATGTGCATTGTGACAGCAACCCAGTGGGGTGTTTTGCTTCCTAAAAGTTTGAAAAGGAGTGTTAGGTATCACCGCACCCATTTTTCTATCCAAAATTTACAAATACCCTTTTAGAGTGTTTTTCAGTGTATAATAGCAGAAATTACAATTTCGGTGTGTTGGTGAAATGGGACACCAATTTTTAATGTATAGTTTTAGCGTAGTTGAGAACATTCAGTATGTAATCATTCCCGACTCGCCGCAAGCTTACGAGTCGGGTCTGATTCTGGTTGAATCGGTTGAATCGGTTGTTTGGGAAAGTATTTATCTGGGATGTAGTAAGGGAAAAAGCAAGTGTACATTTGATATAACTTCTTGAATACTACCCGTTAATTATCTTCTTTTCCTTTTACTTCTGCTGAAATTAGTTTTTCCCTTTTTCTCTTCCGGTTTTGCTTTTACAACTAAAGGTTTGTTATCTCTTCCCATTCTCCTGAAAGCTTTTATGATCTGTTCGGCTTCTGCAAAAGGTACATTGGCAAAAGAAAAATTATCATATACTTTTATGTCTTGGATCAGGTGAGAATCTATCATTGTTTCCTTTTTTATCATGTCTGCCAGTTTTCTTTTACTAATATTATCTTTATTTCCCAAAGCTATGAATAGACGTGTTGTTCCTTTTAAATCGGGAGAATTATTCTCTGAAGGTGCTTTCACATCTCTGATCTTCGCATATTTTTCGGGTGAGAAATCATCTTTATAGGCATGGGTGAGAAGAGCCGCAATTATCTCTTCAGGTTTGTGATCTCCCAAAAGTTCGTATGCTACTTGCAGATTATCATCGAAAGTTTTCATTTCGATGATCTCACTGATCTCATCTATTATGCGTTTACGCTTCATACGGATAAGTTGTTTTACTTTCGGTATCTTCTCTTTACGTATTTCCGCATTTGCTGTTCTTTGAATATGCATTAATTTTCGATATTCGGATGGTGTTATGAATGTGATGGCAGTTCCGCGTTTTCCAGCTCTTCCGGTTCTACCAATGCGATGAACATAGGATTCCGGATCCTGTGGGATAGAGTAATTCAATACGTGCGTAAGTTCTTGTATGTCGATTCCGCGAGCCGCAACATCCGTTGCAGCGAGAATCCTGATCCTTTTTTTTTTGAATTGATCGAGTATTCTTTCCCTTTGATTCTGAGAAATATCTCCGTGGAGTGCTGCTGCGTCGTAACCTCTATCTGATAATGCGTTTCCCAGATGCTGTGCTTTCAGTTTCGTTCTGCAAAAGATAAGAGCATAAAATTCTTTTTCTATGTCTATGATCCGGCACAAAGCCTCAAATTTATCGGATGAATTTACCTCAAAGTATATTTGGTCCGTCAAATCGACTGTAAGTCTTTTTGGAGAAACTTTAATTTCCTCGTACTCACCCATAAATTTTTGTGCAAGTTTGATGATCCTCAGCGGCATTGTAGCGGAAAAAAGCAGCATTCTTTTGTCTTCGTTCGTTTTGGAAAGTATCTTTTCGATATCTTCTATAAATCCCATATTCAGCATCTCATCTGCTTCATCCAGAACCAAGTAAGAAAGTTGATCGATTTTTAACGTACCACGCTTAAGGTGATCTAATATTCTACCGGGAGTTCCTACTACGATCTCGACACCTCTTTTCAATCTTCGCAATTGTCCTTCGATGGGTTGTCCGCCATAAACAGGTAGAATTCCAATTTCACGATTTGTTCTAAGTGACATCATTTCTTCCGCAACTTGTATCGCCAATTCACGAGTAGGAGTCAAAACCAATACTTGCGTAATACCGTTCTTTTCCGTATTTTCGATTATCGGTAGCCCGAAAGCTGCGGTTTTGCCGGTTCCGGTTTGTGCCTGTCCGATGATATCTTTTTCGTTTTTTAATAATATTGGGATTGTTAATGCTTGTATTGGAGAAGGCTTTTCAAATCCCTTTTGTTTTATAACTTCCAAAATTTCATCTGAAAGTCCCAGACTAAAAAAATTGTTTATTTTTTTCATATTATTCCTTTTTTTTTATCTTTTGAATTAAACCAAATTATGCAGTATGATTGTCAAATCATTATTTTTTTTGATGCAAAATCACGAGATTTCAATATAAGTTTATGTTATATTTGATATTGATTTTTCCACGCTACCATGAGAAATTTTAAAAAAGAGATAATATAATGAGTTTATCTTGCACGAAGTTAGCGTTAGAAAATAATCACAAAAAGTAGTTGAAAAGAAACGAACCTTAATAATAATTAATTTGATAAAAAAAACTAAAAAGGAGCATTTCTGTGATGAGAGCAGAAAATCTTATGAACCTTTACAGTTGAGGATGACATTCATTTAATATTTTTTCGGGGGATGCGTGAAATTATTTTTTATTGACAAGATAATGATAAAAATTGATTTTTCGAGCAGTATTAATTTGGAGTTTATATGAAAAAATCTTTCTTATTTATTTTTGTATTTCTTACGTTTTATAACATTCTATTTTCTCAAACTAAAATAGATAGTCTTGAAATAAAACTCCTTGAAACAAAGAATCAGGAAAAAATAGAGACATTAAATGAATTAGCAAAAGCTTACTGTTCAATATCACCGCAAAAGACAATAGAGTATGGTAAACAAGCTTTAGTATTATCACAGAAATTAGGTTACAACGAAGGGAGAGCGATATCTTTAAAAAATATCGGAATCGGTAATTATTATTTAAGCAATTACGATAAATCTTTAGAATACTATTTGAATTCATTGAAAATTATGGAAGAAATGGAAGATAAAGAAGGAATAGCTACTATTTTAAATAATATTGGTATAATTTATTGGAAATTAAACAATTTCGAAAAAGCACTAAAAACATATAATGAAGCATCAATAATAATGGAAGAAATTGAAAATAGAGAGGGTATTGCAAGGTCACTCAATAATATCGGACTTATTTATATGACATTAGAAATTTATGATAAAGCCTTAGAAAACTATTTAAAATCATTACAAATTATGAAAGAAGTTGGCAATAAAAATGATATTGCCTATTGTTTAAATAATATTGGAATTATTTATTGGTATTTAGAAAATTATGATAAATCTTTAGAATACTATCTGGAATCATTAAAAATTAATGAAGAAATTGGCAATAAATATGGTATCACAGGAAGTAAAAAGAATATTGGAGGAATTTATTTAAAACTGAATAATTTTGATAAATCTTTGGAATACCTGATAGAAGGATTAAAATTAGCCAAAGAAATAAAAGCTAAAGACTTAATTCAAAGTTTCTACGCTTCTCTATACGAGTTATTTTTTAGAAACGAAAATTATCAAGAAGCTCTTGAATATCATAGACTTTATTCTGCAATCAAAGACAGCATATTCACAGTAGAAAACAGTGAAAAAATAGCGGAGATGCAGATAAAATATGATACAGAAAAGAAAGAAAAAGAGAACGAGATATTGCGTAAGAATAATGAAATTCAAAGGTTAAAGATAAAGCGACAAGAAAATTTTCGCAATTCACTTATAGCTATTTCAATATTAATTTTAATATTAGCTTTTTCAATTTACGAACGATATCAAGTTAAACATAGAGCTAATAAAATTTTGAATGAGAAAAATATCCAGATCAAGAAATCGAACACTGAACTTAATAAAAAGAATAAACAGATAACCAAACAAAAGGAGCAGCTTGATGATACATTAAAAGAGCTGAAAGAATTGAACATTAACCTTGAAAAAAAAGTTGAAGAAGCTGTAGCTGAAATACGTGAAAAAGAGAATATGCTCATCGCTCAATCACGACTGGCAACTATGGGAGAAATGATCGGCAATATTGCTCATCAGTGGCGTCAACCACTTACAGTAGTGGGAATTATTGTGCAAAATTATGAGGATGACTTTGAAGCTGGCTTACTTGATATGAAATATCTGGAGGAGCACTCAGATAAGGTAATGGATATTCTCACTCAGATGTCTCGAACCATTGATGATTTCAGGAATTTCTTTAAACTCAACAAGCTCATACAAGAATTTAATATAAAGGAAGTAATCGAAAAAACTATTGGTTTTGTGAAGGCAAGTTTCAGGGTTAACTCCATACAATTAGAACTCAATTTGGATGAAACTTGCAATATCGAGGGCTTTCCCAATGAATATTCCCAAGTAATATTGAATCTCTTGAACAATGCAAAGGATGTTTTAAAAGAACGAAGCATCAAAATTGAGAATAGAAAAATAATTATTAATTTGTATAAAGAGAATGGCAAGAGCGTTGTCACAATAGCTGATACAGGTGGTGGAATTCCCGAAGACATTATAGATCGCATCTTTGAGCCGTATTTCACTACTAAAGGTGAAGAAAAGGGAACAGGACTTGGTTTGTATATGTCCAAAACCATTATTGAAGATAATATGAAGGGTAAGCTGACAGCAAGAAATACTGATGATGGTGCTGAATTCAGGATTGAAATTTAACGTGATGCGGGGTGCGAGGTGCGTGGTGAAGGATGCAGGTTGCGCACTTCTGGTTTCCAAGCCCCAGCTTGGAAACCCATTAACATCACCGCATTTCCAAGCTGGGGCTTGGAAACAAGAATAACGACGAAGAATTTACAGAAGAATAAGATGGGGAACTTTCTGAAACTTCTTACAGAGAAGTTTTTGAAGATAAGTTTCGGAAAGTTAGCGAGATTGCTGAACACATCCACTTCGGATGTAACATAATGACATAATTCCTGCGGGCTTCAAAGTATAGCGTTTCTGAAATAACTTAGCAATTAAAGAAAATCCCAAATTACATCCGGCAATTGCCGGATACAAATAATTTCAAAATCTCAAATCACAATCTCCAAATCTCCAAATAAAAACCAAATTACAAATAATTTCATTTCAATTTGTTTTTTGGAATTTCATTTCTATATATTCTTTACCATCTTAAGCTTGAATTTTTTGTCATTGGAATTTGCCCACTCCGTGAAATTGCAAAGCAGTATTTCACAGGGTAAATATTTTGCTATTTTTTTTTTGGAATTTAATAAATAAATAATTGCAACGATAATTAGGAAACGATCTAATAGTATTATTCGCCTGCTCCGTAAGGAATAATGCCCCCAGTCCCGAAAGCATTCGGGACGGAGTAAACTGTATCGGGGTGATTGAACAATCGCTTCTCAATTATGATTGAGATACGCTACTTTCTTATTGACAAATTTATGAAGGTTTCAACTTTTCATTCTAAAAAAAAGCAAAATAATGATCTAGGAGTGCAAATTGAAAAAGATTCTTGTTATGGGTGCTGCTGGACAGATCGGTTCTGAACTGGTTCCTGCCATGCGCAAGATTTACGGTAATTCAAATGTTATAGCTTCAGATATAAGAACAGATATTGATGAGGAATTCAAAAAAGCTGGTCCTTATGAAGTTATTGACTGTTTGGAATCTCACAAATTAGTTCAGGTTATCGTGAAATATGAGATTGATACTGTTTTTAATCTTGTAGCATTACTTTCCGCTGTTGGAGAAGCTCAACCACAAATTGCATGGAAGATCAATGTTGGTGGTTTGATAAACATTCTGGAAATAGCTCGTGAACTGAAATTTGCAGTGTTCACTCCCAGTTCGATTGGAGCTTTCGGGCTTTCTACTCCGCATGATAATACTCCCCAGGATACAATTATGAGACCGAATTCAATTTATGGTGTAACTAAAGTTGCTGGCGAACTTCTCTGTGATTATTATTATCAGAAATATGGTATCGATACTCGTGGTGTGCGCTATCCGGGGATCATTTCAAATGTTACACCTCCGGGCGGTGGAACCACAGATTATGCTGTTGAGATTTATTACGAAGCAATTAAAAATAAAAAATATACCTGCAACCTGAAACCCAGAACTTACCTTGATATGATGTATATGCCGGATTGCATCCGTGCAGGCATTGAGATCATGGAAGCTGATCCTACCAGATTAATTCACAGGAATGCGTTCAATGTAGCTGCCATGAGCTTTGAACCGGAAATGATAGCAACCGAGATCCGTAAACATATTCATGAATTTGAAATGGATTACGAAATAGATGAAATGAGACAGGCAATTGCCGAAAGCTGGCCCAACAAAATGGACGATACCGCAGCTTTTGAAGAATGGGATTGGAAACATGAATATGACCTTCCTAAAATGACTGAAGATATGTTAGAAGTACTTACAAAAAAGTTAAAATGATTTATGATTATCTTTGTGTCTTAGTGCCTTTGTGGTAAAAAAATGATCTGTGGAATTGGAATTGATATCATCGAAGTGGAGCGAGTTAAAAAACTTATTTCCAAAAAAGATAAGTATCTTAAAAGAATTTATACTGAAACTGAAATTAAATATTGTGAGAAATTTAAAAGAAAAGAGCAGGAATATGCTGGTCGTTTTTCAGCAAAAGAGGCTTTTTCTAAAGCAATGGGTACAGGAATTGGTCATGGAATAAAATTTAATGAGATTGAAATTATAAATGATGACCTGGGAAAACCGGAAATAAATCTTTTTGGTTTCACAAAAGATTATTTTCAAAAAAAGGGATTGAAAAATATTTTTGTTTCGATCTCTCATTTAAAAGAGTATGCCACAGCGGTTGTGGTGATCGAGAAATAAAAGATTAGACGCAGATGAGCACAGATTTATTATGATAAATTATGAAAAGAATATTTTGGATAAAAAATTGTTTGAAGTTGTAATGAATATAATCATATTAAATCATATAAAATCAGTGTGAATCAGCGTCAAAAAAGATAGAAAAGGAGAATATAAAAAATGTCAAACATCGGTTCATATGATGAAAGATTAAAAAATTTCAACTGGTCGATTGCAGAAAAGGAACTCGGTTACAAAGATGGAGATGTTATCAATATTGGCTTGTATTGTTCCGACCGAATTTGTGAGATGGGAAAGGCAGATAAACTTGCTCTCATCTGGGAAGGTCTGGGTGGTGTGGAAAAGAAATATACTTTCGATGATGTCCGCATAAACAGCAACAAATTTGGAGCTTTCCTCAGAGGTTTGGGAATTAAAAATGAAGACAGGGTTTGTCTTTTTATGGATAAAATTCCTGAACTCTATATTGGATTCCTGGGAGTTCTGAAGATCGGTGCAATTGCTCAACCGCTCTTTTCTGCTTTCGGAGACGAATCGCTTCACGTAAGATTGGATAATGCCGAAACAACTGCGATAATTACTCAAAGAAAGCACGTTGGGAAAGTGAGAAAAATTATAGATAAAAGCCCTTATCTAAAACATGTTATCATCGTAGATCATGATGGAAAGAAACCTTTAAAAGAGAAAGAATTAACCTTTGATATGGAAGCTTACAAAGAACCGAAAGGTTTTGAGATTTTTCCAACCAAAGCAGAATCCGCTTCAGTTCTTCATTATACTTCGGGAACCACCGGACAGCCAAAGGGTGTGAAGCATGTTCATTATTCTCTCATCTCGCAATATCTCACAACCAAATGGGTTCTCGATCTTCAGGAAGATGATATTTACTGGTGTACTGCAGATCCGGGCTGGGTTACGGGAACTTCTTATGGAATTATCGGTGCCTGGAGTATGGGAATTACTCAGTGCGTTTTGGATACCGGATTTTCCGCATCTTCCTGGTACGATTTTATTCAAAAACACAAAATTACAATGTGGTATTCTGCTCCCACAGCCATCCGTTCTTTAATGAAAGCCGGAGATGATGTTATCAAAGAATATGATCTTTCATCTCTCAGGCATCTAGCAAGTGTGGGTGAGCCGCTTAATGCCGAAGCTGTAATCTGGTCGGGAAAAGTAGTTGGTCATGAGTTCCTCGATACTTACTGGCAGACGGAAACCGGCGCGATAATTCGGA
>SDBT01021195.1_pt1 | contig 10161 bp, 16 predicted proteins | sample 2277101 | NCBI WGS metagenome assembly SDBT01 (sample SAMN10404973, study PRJNA504765) | marine sediment metagenome | isolation source: marine sediment core GS10_PC15, 103 cmbsf | place: Arctic Ocean: Southern Knipovich Ridge | collected 2010
CCGGACCCCGAGGGCTGCATCACTCCGATGCCCGACTGTGACATGGCGGCCAGGAGTTGCGCGCCGCTGCCGACGAACTTCTCCGCGCCTACGCCAGCCTGCGCCAGTGCGACCAGATCCTGCGCCCCGGTGCCCGAGGGCTCCATGCGCCCGACGCCAGCCATCGTGAGCGCGCCGAAGGTCTGGACACCGGAGCCAGAGGGCTCCACCGACGCCGCCTCCTCGATGGTCCAGTAGAACCACTTGCGGGCGATCGTTAAATTCTCGGTGTTGATCGTATAAGTCCAGCCGCCGCTGTCGAAACTTGAATGAGAATGATCCTGAATTACAGAAGAGCTAGCATCATCTCGCATGTCAATGACACGGGAGCGGAATAAATTGGCGGTATTGGTTGTCCCTTGTGCATCTTCATTATAAAAAGAATGACTGGTCTCCTCGCTGCTCCCGGTGTTAGATGATATGCCGAAAACACCGCCGTCTCCATCAGTAGTGATAGTATCCTCAGTTCGGATCATGGAAAGACCCAACCCCACATATTGCGGGGTAAATCCTAATGAAACAGAGGGTGCCCATGTTGCTCCGCTTGTTGGAGCATCGACACTTCCGACCTTTGCGCTTTTATTGTCCAAATCCAGCATTAAGAGATACACTTCCATATTAGCACCAGCACCCTGATCTCTCGTAGTGAGAGTGAGGGTATTGCCAGATGCAGAAAGGTCAGTGACTTCCAATGCCCAATCTTCGGTGCCATCCTCCTTTATCATGTCAAGAACGTGTTCGGTGCTAATAATTCCGGCTGCGGCGGTCGTCTGAGCACTGTGATCACTCGCCCAGCCCATACACCGCTGCACGAATGTCCAGCCGCCACTATCGCTGCCCGTCGCATGACAGACGCCGAAGCTATTGTTGATGCCCGTGTTGACGCTGTCCTCGGAGGTAATGTCCGAGCCGATAAAGAAGATCAGCTTGTCGTCATCGTCATCGAGCGTGACTGTTGGAGTTACCGTGCCATCCGCGCTAGAGTTAATCGCAGCATTAACGAGATCAACTTTTAGATCGGCACCGCCGAACATGATGACGGTGGCGAAGGGTGGCGAAACACCCATTGAAGCATTTGTAAGTCTAACACCGTCAGTTACAGAACCTGCGGTTCCTTCAAAAGATATGCTGCCAGAAGTTTCTATAGAAATATATGCTTTCGTGTTAGACTTTATTGCGTCGCAATCTACTTTAGCAGACGCATCCTCGTCCTGGTGGGAAATGCAATAATTATTAGTGAGGTCACTTAAACCAATAGATATTCTGCTTTGGACAGCAACTCCCGTACCATCGTCCAAATCAAGCCCAACAAGGACGATGCAGGATTTCACCGTCCCAAAACCAGTCTTCTTTAAGTCTACGAAGCCTGTACCACTTGAGGACAGTTTTCCACTAACAACCGCAACCTTGACATCACCCGCCATGACTGAGCCCCATCTGTCCGAGGACGCGGTCAACCATGACGCTGTGAGTGGCGTGGCCCATTCTCACCGGGCCTTTTTGCAAATCGTCGATAATTTCCTGGGAGCCGCACGCGCCAACGATCAGGTCCGGGTCGTCATCGTCCACGACCACGCACGGCATTTTGCTGTCCTTGACGGCGCGCATGATCGCGGCCTGACCTTTTTTCGCGAGCGCCGCCTTGGGCGTGAGCGACTTGGCTACAAGGACATGCCCGTACTGGCACCAGCGACGGTCTATGAGCACGCCACAGCTATCGGGCCGGTCCCGGTTCTCATGATCCGAGCCCATGCCGCGTAGCCAGGTGCAACGATATTCGGAGCAAGCCTTGGGCCGGTCTGCGTAGATCGTGCAGCGGAAGCCTTGCTTGGCGAGAAAGCGACACGTCACGCGCGGCGGCTTGTCGATCTCCTTCACGGCAGGCCAGCGGCAACAGGCGGAACAGGTGCCACACTTGCGCATGGTTAACTCGCCGCTTCGGTCAGCCGCGTATTCACCTCCGCATTGGTGGGATAGAAGCTCAAGTCCCGGTCGCCGATCAGCATGAGGATGTTGTCGAGCGCTTTCCTCAAGCGTAGCTTCTTGGCATTCGTATTGGCGTCGTCGTAGTGGCCCTTGAGGATGTCCAGTTCGGCCTCGTCCACAGAGTTCAAGCCGAACTGCGAAATAATCGACGCCCGCGAGAACCCAGTAGCACCATCGGCCCATTCGGATAGAGCGGCCTGGAAGCCATGGGCATTGATGCGTGGGCTTTCGGTGCCACGGAGGCGGTCAAGTAGGCTCATTGGTGTCCCCTCCTAGTTTGGATCGTCGCCCAAGATACGCAACAACCCGCTGTCGGGTGTCGCGGCCCCGGCGCCCACAATCACAATCCGCTTGATCCAGATCGGAAAGAAGTCCGCAGCCGCAAGCGTGCCGAGGTCGAGCGCAGTCGTTCCGAAGACCGGGGTGGCGGGTGCCGTGTCCTCGTCCGCAACCTCGGTCTCGGTGCCGTTCTTCCCCGACGCGCCAAGTGCGATTTCCCAGTTGCTCTCGGTCGGGTCGGTGGCGATCTCGACCTTGACGTTCAAAACCGAAAGCGTCGCATGGGTGTTCTTCACGTAAGTGCAGCGGAACTCGGTATCTCCCGCGTCGGCGTCGCCGCTGGATACGTCGTCCCAAAGATTGTTCAGTTGATCGTCCGTCAGCTCCGTCCCGATCGCACCGCCGATATCGCTGGCGCCGGAATGATTGAGCGCCAGATTGGTCGAGGTGAAGACAACCCCAATTGGAAAGAGAATCGCCAGCAACTGGCGTACCGGACGCCTTTCGACCGGCCTCCGATAGACATAATTCTTCACACGTAGATTTCTTCCCAGCAGACGAAGCCGGAAACCGTCATGGCTATAGTTGTCGTCTGGACCAACGAGAAGCCTTCGGCGGCGGCACAGAGCGGTGCCATCTCAGGCGTCCATATATGTCCGATCGGGCCAAGCTGCTCCCATTGAAAGCCCATGAACCTACCCGCATCCGTACCGGGAGTTTCAACGTCCGTCACAAGAGAACCCAGCAGTGTTGTCGTCTTGGCATCGTCTGCATGTTGTCCGGTAACACCAGTTCCTCCCGTGCCAGCCGTAGAAGCAAAGCCGAGAGTGAGTGTAGTTAGTGCCGCCGCCACGGCCGCGCTTGTCAGTTCGAAGCCAAGCAAGCGCATTCTGATGGCCGACGTTCCCATCAGGTTCCAAACGTCGATTGTCGCATCCGCACCTATGGAAGCAGCGACAATCGGTGCATAAACAACTCTTCCGCCTTCACTCATGTACTTATCCCTACATCAGTCGTATCGGGTTGATCTTGTCTCTGTTCAACATCGTGATAATTTCGACCGGGCTTAACGCCGCTGCGACAAACTCGTCCGCGCCCATGTCCCATGTGTCGCCCTCGGCATCCCGGTCGCGCCCGTCGATGTCTATCTCCACTCCACTAGGCGTCGTACCCAGGTCCGTGCCTGCGTCGATGGCGTCCGCGCCTGTCTTGAGATGGAGGTCTTCAGAGCCGCCTGTGGTGGAGACGAATTGGTTTGCGGCGGATTTACTGTCTAGACTGCCGGTGCCTGACGCTGTGGTGTCGCTGGCTAGGTTGTGGTCAATGGTCGAACTAACAGGGCTTTCGAGACTATAGCACTTCCCAGCACCCGAACCTGTATTGGAAACATCAGTTACAATATTGTTTTGTACTGTTGTGTTGGCCTGATCGAATGTTTCCACTCCGAATCCGTCATTCGCGTCATCTGAGATTAAGTCGTGAATCGTATTATTTTGTGCTTTTTTTATCCGAGAAACAGAGCCTATGACTATACCGACTATTTCGTCGGTGCTGGTCAAATCATAAAAAATATTGTTGTTAATATCAGCCTCTGTCGCATCGTTCTTTAGATCACGAAAACCAAAGCAGTTTCCACCGGTTTCGGAGCGAATACCATGAAAAATATTTAGAGCAATTCTATTAACACCAGACCCTGCTGCATCATTGATAATTAGACCTGCCGAAGTCGCGCTAGACTTTTCGTTATCATCAACCTCTAACCAGCTAAGCTCGAACTCATCGAAAAGGGCCTCCAAAGTGTTGGTAGAAGATTTGCCGCTTAAGACTATCCTTGCACCAGTGCCCGCAGTTCCATCATGACGCTCCCCGGAGGCGACCGTTAATGTGACTGAGGCAAGACCAATAGTCGGCCCTCCGTCAAATAGAACTTGCTCATCAAACGCCGAGTCGTCAAAGCACTCACCTACAGCATCATCGGAAGCGTCATAAGGCACCGTATCGTCAAGGTCTGCCTCCCATAATGTTATGGTCGAATAATGACGAGTTCCAATGTTGTAAGACTGGTTAGTTCCAGTCGGCACAGTTTGTTCTGTTACGAGATTGTCATCATCCGTAATCGAGGCGATGTCGAATAGAGTACCGGCAATCTCAATGGTGCCGGGGCGAGTTAATTCCGAGGTGAACGCAGTAGCCACAGAGCCCGATGTGACAGCGGTGGTCCCATCAGTGTCCACATTGCCAGTGCCCGCCGAGCCAACAGCAGTACCGATTGAAAATGTAACAGTCGCCATTAGTCAATCACCACTGCTTTGGTCTTTACCGTATCATCACGCACCAGCGGCGTCATGGTCTCACGCAGATCGACGCTCACCGTCTTATCTTCAATGTCCGTATGTTCTTTCGTCTCTATCACGTCGCGCCAATCCATATGACGGCGGCGCTTCTTCACGGTGATTGGATTGTCAGGATCGGTAAGATCAAGTTCCGGTGACACAAGATCGCTCGCCTCGGCCTCATCGAAGTCGTCTACCGTCACGAATAGATGCGAGATTAAGTCTTTGTTGCCAGCGGGCCAGAGTGGAAAGTCCGCTTCCTGAAACGCCGTCTTGGTCTCGATGGCGTTCCACACCAAATCTAGTTTGGCATCGCTTACGTCCGTCCTGCCGCCGTACCAGACTTCCACGCCGGTCGTGCCGAACATCTTATGCCTGTTATGCAGCATCCGGCGGTTGACGTACCGCTCCACGTCCATGTGCTGCATCTTGCCGTCGATCAGCTTTGGCGTACCGTCGATCAGCACTTCGCTCATATCGGATAGCAGGATGCGTTTGATCTCTGTTTGGCTCACGCGCTCGAAGCGATACTGATGGGTATGCTCGAACCAGTCGCGCGCCACATGGGCATTATCGCGCAAACCCCCGATGCCACCGCCAGCCAACTTCACATGGCAGATATGCTGAGCATGGACGCAACGGATGAAGCGTGAATTGAATGCAGCGAGGATGTCGCCGTCCAGATAGTTGGCGCCGGGGCCGATCTTGAGAGCCAGTTCAGCCATTTCCGTCTCCGAGCGGGGTCACATAGCCGCACTCGCGCATCACGGCGCCGTGATCCGCCTCGACCCGCGCCGCCTGCTCTGGGCTAAGAGTATCCCGCCATCCCCCCACCTTGCCGCTGCGGAAGAACTGCGCCTGGTGCTCTGACCGCGCATCGAAGCCGTCCGCGACCTCGGCGGCCTTGAACCGGTCGAACGTGGTCAGCGCCAGCGCCTCGTTGAAGCGTCCACGCTCGAACTTGATCGCGAAGAAGTTCAGCATCACCTGGAACCATTGCTCCGGGTCGTTGGTCATGTCCTCGTAGCGCAGGGACATTTGGTCATACGGCAAATCCCGCACCCACGACTTGACGTGCTTCGACCACGACATCAGCGGCACATGGACGCCGCCGAAGCCGCGGTCCAGCCGGCGTTGCTCGTCGCCCATGAGCTCGATCGTCTGGTCGATGGTCATACCCATGTGATCGGCCATGGAGCAGACCACGTCGCGCGGGTCGCGCAGGATGTAAAGCGACCGATCCGTGTAGTGCTGCGGGATCCACGCTAGACCGTCGCTGGTGACGTTGGCCGCGTGGGTCTTGAGATATACCGGGCCATTGGTATTCTCCTGCGCCAGGCGCGACAGGCGCACCAGGACAGCACCACGCAACAGGTGCGCCTCGACGGTCGTTACCATCTGAAGCTCGACCTTGGCGACCTGCTCGTAGATGTCCGGGTTCGTGTCCAAGGTGAAGTCGGCCGAGCGGTTGTTGATGTGGAAGCCATCCGGGTCCGCGTAGGCCAGGTAGAACAGCCTGGCCCAAGTGTTGCCGCTTTTCGGGTAGCTCGCGATCCAGCGGATCATTTTACGTCTCCGAAAGTGAGCAGGTCCAGGACGTGATCGACACCGTGGCGGCCGTGACGATCGCGACGGTGTTGAAGGTCCAGTCGCTCCCGGTAGTGTCCGCCTCGCCGTCGATGTGGTCGTCCAGGGCCACTAAAGACGAGCTTGACGAAGACGCCCGTATCCAGTCCAGGGTAGCCGTGGCGTCCGCGCTGGTGTCGTCAGTAATGGCGTTCGCCGTCGCTAGGGCATTGCCGCCGGCATCGGTCGACGGCGCGATGAATGTGACCGTACCAGTGGTCACGCAGGAGAACAGTTTGGTTTGACCACCAACCGCCGTATCCGGGTCAGTCGCCTGGGCCGTGGCGTAACCGACTTCGAGACCACCCAACGTGCCCTCGTCGAGTCGGATCACCAAGGCGTCGAGGCCGGCGATCACCGCCTCACTCGATACTCGGGTGTTCAGCGCCCCGGATTCGTCCTCCATAAACGCCGTGAGCGCAGCCTCGATTGGACCAGGGATACGATCGAGCTTGGCGTTTCCGCTGGCCCGCTCCTGCTCCTCGCCGGCATAGATTGGCCAGTCGTCGTTGACGATCTTGTGGATGGTCTGGCGGTTGCCCTTTTTGGGCAGCCCCAGGGCCTGCCGGCGCTGGATACTCCAAATGGGCTCCACCTCGACGATCTTGGTACCGATCCGGCGGCCACCAACCTTAGTAACGCCGATCATCCCGTCGATGTGGTTGCCGTCTGGGTCGATGGCCAGGCGTCGCTTGAGTTCCTGGGCCAAGACCTTGTCCTCGCGCGGCGTGGCGATCTTCTTGAACTCCTTCTCGAAGTCGGCCCAAGCCTTCTTGCCCATGAGGTCGTTCATGTTGGCGTAGACGACGTTGAACTCGTCCTTGTATGCGAGGTTTTGCATATCGCGCAGGACCAACTTCGGGCCGAACCTCGGCTTGCCCGTGCTTGGGTCGGTGACATCGGGGCTGAGCCATTGATAGGCGTAAAACTTCGCCCGGTCTTCCAGAACTGAGACGCTTAGGTTTCTCGACATAGTGGGTTCTCCTCGGATATGAATTCAGGGCCGGTGGTTGCTAGTAACGGGAGCATTAGCGTTCCTTCCTAGGCGTGGCTATATTTATGGCGCAGTGTGTACCTTTTTTCGTGCATCTGGAGAAGCGGACGCGGCTCCTCCTAGGCGTACCCCTCGATGCACCCACCATGCTCTGATTCTTGACATACCATCCTCAAGACAGATGAGCTTTAGCTCCATGTCGATGGCGGCGCGATAGGTTTTCGACAATTTCCCTTGTCGCATGAGTTGGTAGAGTGCGTCATGGATTGCCGAGCCACGCATGAAATTCTTGGTGTCGATTGTTGGACCCGATGGGCCATCCCAGGCGTAACCCCGCTTAATCCTCAGAAAACCGTCTTTTTCTAGGGATTTTTCTAGGGAAATGAACTCGGTCGAAATGTTTTCGTCTGGGCGTAGTCTCAACCGCACCGAGTAATCGTCTACGAGTTGATATTTATATCCGCTTCGATAGCGGATCTGGTGTTTCATTTCGGCCCGCAGACGTATGGGTACGCAAGAACGCTGCCAGCACCTTCGCTGGCCTCCTTAGCGACAGAGATTGTCACGAGCGGGGGATACGTAGCGACCAACATAGCGCGGAAGGCCGACTCATCACCGTCCGCCGCCCGCATCTTGTCGGCTTCACGCACCAAGGACTCCCAGCACATTCTGCGAATGTTCTGACGGTAGGTAGCGTTCTCCATCACGTACTCGATACTCAGCTGATGGGCCAGCGCCGCATCTTGCATCAACCGAGCACCCCACTCAGCACAGCCGTTCAGTACCAACGCCAGCCCGAGAAAGATGATGTTACGCATCCCCCTCGCCTATAACGATCGAGACGAACGCGAACGCGCCCGCAACCATGTTAGCGTAATTCTGGAACTCTTCCAGACTGATCCCAAAGACCAACGCAACACCGGCCAGGCCCGCATAGGTCGAAGGTTCTTTCAGACGCTTAAAAAGGGTGTCCATGACATTTTCCTCTAGTTGTGGAAGGATCTGCGCCCCGCCAGAAAATCTTCGACGTGATGCGCTTCGTGTGGAAACACACCAAGCGAGCGCGCTCGCATATAAATGTGAGGGTGCCTTGTCCACCACCGCTGGGGCACCGCGAAGCCGTCCTTGTCCTTCGAAATGCTGTGCTTGATCGCCAAGACCTCAAACTCGTCATCAGGTAGCCAGTGAACCAGCGCCTTACCTTTTGAGGGCACCCAACCAAGATTGAGCGGCTTCGGTGGTGGACTTCGTTTAATACCGATCGGTGACATAGTTGCCTCTTATTTGTAGGTCCAGATTCGGTGACATTACTCCCCCATTTCCATGTCGCGCAACCGGAAATTGAGCCCATTATAGGCTTTCGTGTGACGTACATCCATGCGATCTACCCGCGCGCCAATGTCCTTGACTGCTACAGCAATAGAGGCCACGTCGCGGGACATATTTAGGAGAAGAGCAAAAGATGCTGCTGCAATAGACACTAATAGAGTACTGGCGATACCGAGTGCCCAGGCCGTACTATTGTGCTTACTCATTAGAGAGGTTGTCCTCTTTTCGTAGTTACTGGACGCCAGTTCTCCCCCGCTCTTATCATGCAGAGTTGGCGGTGGTGATCGCGCTCAACAATGCTCCATGTACCTTTCAAGGATACCCACACTTCAATAACGGTCGGAGGAACCTTGTTGCTAAGCGCTGTAGAGATTGGACTCTCTTGGAACCTGAGCCTCAAAAAATTCTCTAGCATTTCTGCGGGGTAGCAAATCCTCTGTGCTACCGCGTCTAACGGCCAAAGCAATGCGACGAGTAGAGTGATAGTAGGAAGGAGACGCATTGCAGCTACTTTTCCAACTCTCTCCTGTTGGTGAGTAACATCTCGTGTTCTGAGCAGTAGACGTGTGAAGTTCCTGTGGCCACGTTGCACTTACAGGTATCGGAGGAACTGGGCTCTCCTGCAATGTACTGACAGTGACGAAAGTGTATACTAGTGCTCGGCCAGAACTGTCGTGTGATGGCAAAGGGTAGGATTTGCATACCCTCCGCGCGCCGCACCTTCTGTTCGGCAAACACCTGCCCTCGACTCCGTATCCCGCGTTCATGAGCGTTCATGTAGCTGTAAGCGTGAGGCTACCAGTCACCTCACCTGAGGGCGACCCGATAAAGGCTCTCACCTCAGCCACCATCTCGAAGCCAGGTATATCGCCAGCGTTTAGAGTAAATGTCTTATGGGGACCTTCACGTGCGGTATCTCCAGGCTCAAACAGCCGCACGTGTTGGTTGTTGGCGCTGTAGGGGACTACCGTTGCCATTTCGTCCTCACACCGTTCACCTGGGTTTCGGTTTGGGCTTGGGTCTCGGCTTTGGACGTCCGCCGGGGCCTGGATGCTTTATATTTGGCATATCTATCTCCTGTGTTTGGGTTATTCGGAATTGAACGAGTGCAAATAGCTCGGGGGCAAGACGCTCACCTTGCTCCTAGAAAGCATTTTGGACACGATCACGTCGGTCTTTGTCGCGGCGACGACCTCGATCTTGCCACTAGCGAGAACGCGCAGTCTATCGCGCCAATCCAAAAACACAATCGTACCTGTGAGGAGATAAGCAGCTACAAAACCCTTGGCATCTTCTAGATCATCCATGTTCGGGGTTCCACATCTGCCGAACCCCAGGCGCTGCCAAATAGTTGGCCTCACTTCATCGTAGAAACTCATTTCAGCATTAGTCATGACAGTGTCCTTTTGTGATGATCCTACAAAAAATTTGAGCTCCGTAAGGAGGTAAGGACTGAGAAGTGTCTTTTTATGATGTTTCGATACGCAGTTGGGTAGACCATGAATCACAACGCTTTGGCGTTTCCCCCCCCCCCCTTCCTTTTCCGGCCATTTTTCGCTTCGGGGGTTTCTAAAG
>SDBT01021196.1_pt1 | contig 10161 bp, 9 predicted proteins | sample 2277101 | NCBI WGS metagenome assembly SDBT01 (sample SAMN10404973, study PRJNA504765) | marine sediment metagenome | isolation source: marine sediment core GS10_PC15, 103 cmbsf | place: Arctic Ocean: Southern Knipovich Ridge | collected 2010
AGCCATGATGGTTCCTCAGCTGTTAGTACTTTCGCCCGCTGGTTGGGACGCACCCTGGCTTTTTACCGGCGGCAGGCCAGTCAGCTCTCTGTAGCGGTCTCGGATGGCCTGAAAGTCCTCCCAGGCCGGGGCCTTGACCGCCGGGTTGCGCAGCAGGGCCGCCGGGTGATAAGTCACCCGCATTTCAACCCCCGCGTATTCATAGACCTGACGCCGCATGTTCTTCAGGCTATCCTCCACTCCCAGAAGGGTCTTCCCCGCCACCCGGCCCAGGGCCACGACCAGCTTGGGCTGGATGATTCGCAGCTGCTCCTGGAGGTGCGGCAGGCACTGCTCAACCTCGGAAACCAGGGGGTCACGGTTGTCCGGTGGCCGGCACTTGAGGATATTGCAGATGTAGACCTCTCGGCGTGAAAGCTGGATGGCCGCCAGAATCCGATCAAGCAGCTTGCCGGCCTTGCCCACAAAGGGCTCTCCCTGACGATCCTCCTCGTAGCCGGGGGCTTCCCCAACAAAGACCATATCCGCCGCCGGGTTGCCCACTCCAAAGACAAATCTGGTCCGCGTGGCTTCCAGGGCACACTTCCGGCACTCGCGAATTTCTTCCTCAAAAGCGGTCAGGAGCTTCGCCCGATCATCCACCCCCTTCTGAGCTGGGGGCGGTTTTGCGGGGGAAATGGGCCGATCCAGGATCAACTGGTCGCCGTAAAGGGCCTGGTGGCGCCGCAGGTAGCGAATAGCATGGTCAACGGGTGGGAACATGACACCTGTTCAATTATCCGGATTCTTCCGAAGTATCCTCACTCTCCGGGTCGGAATAGCGCCAGCTGAGCCGATCATTCAAAAAATCATCCATAGCCAGGACGGTGGCTTTTACCTCCTCCACATAAGCATCCTCATCAACGGGACATACTACCTGATAATCCTCTTCGAGATATTCTTCCTCGAAGTCCACCCGTTCGGCCACCCGCCGGGAGTTGATCTGTTTGGCCCGATGACCGGCAACCACAACCGCCTCGAATATGTCCGTGGTACGACCGAGAATTTCCTTGAATGACAACGTCTCTACCTGCATTTCACACCTCCATGATTATTTTTTCAACTGCGCTGACTGCGCGTTCAAGGTCATCATTGACCACGACACAATCGTAATCTTTCTTGTAGGCCTGCTCTTCGGGTATCCGCGCCAGCCGTTTCTCGATTACGGCCTGACTTTCGGTCCCCCGGGAATTCAAACGCTGGATGAGGGTCTCCAGATCGGGCGGGTCGATAAAGACGGCGATGGTATCATCCGGGAATTGCCGCTTGATGTTGACGCCGCCTTTGACATCCACCTCCAGCAGGAAGGCCCCTCCTTTATCCAGGGCCTCCTCCAGGACGGAGCGCAGGGTGCCGTACCGATGGCCATGCACCCATTCCCACTCTACGAACTTGCCATCGGCGATATACTCGTCGAACTGTTCGTCGGAGATAAAGGTGTAATCCTTGCCGTTGCTTTCGTCGAATCTCCGGGGTCGGGTAGTTACGGAAACCGAGAATCGCCAGTCAGGATGACCCGCCAGGAGCCGCTTGCAGATGGTTGTTTTCCCCACCCCCGAGGGCGCGCTTATGACCACGAGACGTCCTTTACTCATAAGATATTCTGTACCTGTTCGCGAATTTTTTCCAGCTCGCTTTTAATCCGGACCGCCGCATGACTGATGTCGATGTGGTCGGTCTTGGCTCCTATGGTATTCACTTCGCGACCCATTTCCTGAAGGAGAAATCCCAGTTGCTTGCCGGCATTATCATCTTCATTAATATAAGACCGAAACAGTTCCAGATGGCTCTTAATTCGGGTGCACTCTTCGGTGATATCCCGCTTATCCGCCACAACAGCCGCTTCCTGGAGCAGCCGTCCTTCGTCAACGGGTACGCCGTCCAACAGTTCCTGGATTCGGCTGCGATAGCGCTCCAGGTCTCCGGTACGGTGCTCTTCGGCCAGCCGTTCAATAGACTCCGTTTCCTCCTGTATCAGGGCCATGCGCATTATCAGGTCGGCAGACAGATTAGCGCCTTCCGCCTGCCGCATTTCCTGCACTCCTGCCAGGGCCTCCGTCAGGGTTTCCATCAACAGCTCCCGCAGCAGGTCATCCCGGTTCACCTCCTCTACCTCAACGATATCGTCTATGGCAGTGTAATGCGAGAACGAAGGGCCCTCCGGCAGTGCCAGCTCGTCCTGGATCTGCCTGAATAGCTCCTGATACTGCCGCAACCGGGCACGGTTAAGCCGAATAGCAGTACCAGTTTCACCTTCGGCAGAGACCACCGCTGTGAGATTGACCTTGCCCCTGGTCAGGGCCTCTTGGGCCGCCTGGCGCACCTGAATTTCCCATTTCTGCATCATCCTGGGCATTCTCGCGGTCAAGTCAAAGAACCGGCTGTTCAGGCACTGAATATCGGTGGAGACGGTTACCCCATCACGGGTAACCTGACTCTGGCCGAATCCTGTCATGCTTTTAACCACAATAACCGCCCAAATGCACGGTCAGAAACTAATACGTTCTACGTGAATAATCAATGATACTGTGTTGATAAGCCATTAAAATATTGATAGATAGAGCCTACTATCATCTTGCAGTGCCCCGGGGCGATATTGGAGATGGCATCACTCGGTCTCAAGGAATGTGCGCAGCGTTTCCAGGAACAGGTTGATGGAAAGCTGGTGGGTAGGCTCAAAAACCCCCGCCTGGGTATCCCCTACGTAAGCATAATCCAGGCTGAAGGGCTTGAATCTTAGCCCGGCTCCCAGGGTAAAGGGATACAGGGTGGCACTACCGGCCCGCAGGAGCAGGTTGTCCGTAAGGGCCAGCTCGAAGCCCAGGGAGGCCATCACACTGACCGGCCCTAAGACAACCGGTCCCAGAGCAACCGGTCCCAGGTCCACGAACCGCTCCAGGCGCTGGCCGTCCAGACGGCTGGTGAGCTCCCCCTCGATGGCAACCGCCCGCCGGATCAGGGGCAATGTAAAAGCCCATCTCAGCCCCGTAGTTAACCTGGGCGCCGTCGTTTCCCACCGCCCCGTACTCCAGTGCACCTGGGTTGTGGTGATATCCTGGAGCATCACACCTAGCGCAAGAGTCCGTCCAAAAGCACGCCACAGGCCGAGATCAAATCCCATACCCAGGCCCAATTCCCCGGCCAGCCATTGCCCCACCAGCTTTGCGCTGGCACCCCAGTACCAGCCGGTCTGATTTTTCCGGGCCACCGACAGGAGGACTCCCCATTCACGTTGGTTAAAATATCGGATGCTGTCAGCGATCAAGCGCTCATCAGCGTCCAGCTGGCCATCCCCGTCCCGGTCGTCCAGGGCGTAGCGGGTATCGGGGATGTCATCCACCCCGCGCCGCACCAGGCCGAGCTGAACCGCCAGATCTGAGGAACGCTTGAAACTCACCGCTGCGAGGTCAGCGCTTACCACACCGCCGAACTGTTCCCGGTGGGCCAGCGTCAGGCTGGGCTGGCTGAGTTGTCCCACCAACGCCGGGTTGTAAAAACCGGTTGCGGCCTCATGGGTGCTGGTCACGCCGGCACCCCCCATGGCCACGCTGCGGGCATCACCGGGAAACTCGAACAGCTCACCGGCGTATTTGGCCTGGGCAGCCAGTGACAGTGGCAGCAGCAGTAGCAGTAGCAGGCCTTGGCACTGGCCGTACCCGGCACGGCGAGTTCGGCGAGCCCGGCAGGAACAGTCGTCTGTTGTAATCGAGTATCCAGAATCCAGCATCCAGTCCCGCCGTTGGCGGGATTCCATCCAGTATCCAGTATCCAGCATCCAGCATCCAGTATCCAGTAGCAGTCGAGGCATCACAGGCCGTGCTTTTTCTTCAGTTTGTCCAGCAGGTTCAACGCCTCAATAGGTGCCAGGGTATCGATGTCGATCTGTTCAAAGTCGGTGCGGAGCGCCTTTTCCCGGGCTTCAAACAGTTCGATCTGGGTTTTATCTTCTGGATGAGCTTCGACCGCGGCGCGTTGCCTGTCCTGATCCGTGAGCGTAGCCAGAATCTCGCCGGCCCGCCTGATCACCTCCGGCGGAAGGCCAGCCATCTGCGCCACGTGAATACCGTAGCTCCGGTCGGCTCCACCGGGTATAATCTTACGCAGAAATACCACCTCCTGTCCATGCTCGCGAACCGCCACGTTGAAATTTTTCACCCTGGGCAGGGCATCGGCCAGCGATACCAGCTCGTGGTAATGGGTGGCGAAAAGGGTCTTGGCGGCCATCTGAGGATTCAGATGAATATGCTCGGTCACCGCCCAGGCAATTGAAAGCCCGTCGTAAGTGGAAGTTCCGCGGCCGATTTCATCCAGCAGTACCAGGCTCCGGGGCGTGGCGTTGTGTAGAATATTGGCCGTTTCAACCATCTCCACCAGGAAGGTGCTCTCCCCCCCGGCCAGATTGTCGCTGGCGCCTACCCGGGTAAAGACCCGGTCAACGATGCCGATGCGGGCCTTTTCCGCCGGCACGAAGGAACCCATCTGGGCCAGCACCACTACCAGTCCTACCTGTCGAAGATACGTGCTCTTGCCGGACATGTTGGGCCCGGTGATAATATGGATCTGGCTCTCCTCGGGGTCCATCTCGAGGTCGTTGGGCGTGAACCGTTCCCCCAGCGGGAGCAGGGTTTCAACCACCGGATGGCGGGAGTCTTTCAGGATCAGAACCGGCTCGTCCTCCAGCGCCGGCCGCGTGTAGTCATTCCGCACCGCCACTTCGGCCAGCCCGGCGGCAACATCCAACAGGGCCAGGACCCGGGCGTTCCCCTGGATCTGCCGGGCCTGGGTCAGTATCTGTTGCTGCAGGTCATTAAAAAGTTCCTTTTCCAGCGCCTCTATCTTTTCCTCCGCCGCCAGTACTTTCTCTTCGTATTCCTTCAGCTCCGGGGTGATGTATCGTTCGGCGTTGACCAGTGTCTGCTTGCGGATGTAGTCCTCGGGCACCTTGTCCTGGTGCGTTCTGGTGATCTCCAGGTAATAGCCGAACACATTGTTGTAGCCGATCTTCAGGCTGGGAATACCTGTCCGCTCGCGCTCTTTTTTCTGCAGGCCGGCGATCCACGATTTGCCGCTCCGAGCCAGCTGCCGCAGCTCGTCCAGTTCGGTGTTGTAGGTCTCGCGGATATAGCCCCCTTTGGCAACATTGATGGGCGGGTCCTCAACCAGGGCCCGGCGTATGAGCTGGATCAGTTCATCGGTATCGTGCAAGCGGTCCACGAGACTGTTCAGGGCGGGGGGTTTCCGCTCCCTCACCCACTCGCCCGCCTGACTGATAATCTCCAGGCTGGCGGCCAGGTTGGCTACGTCCCTGGGGGTAGCACGGCCGGTGGCGATGCGTCCCAGGATACGCTCCAGGTCGCTGCTGCCCTCCAGGATGTCCCGCAGGTCCTCCCGGAGCTGCCCGTCCCGGACCAGATCCTCCACCCGGCACAGCCGCTCCTCGATGGCCTCCCGGTCCTGCAGGGGCGCCCGGAGCCACTGCTTGAGCAGGCGGGAGCCGGTAGCGGTGCGGGTCCGGTCGATAACACTGATCAGTGTGCCGTGAGTCCCCTGGGTGGCCAGGGACTGGAACAGCTCCAGGTTCCGGACGGTGAAACTATCCAGGCCCATATACTTCTCATCCTGGACGGCCCTCAGGGCGGAGATGTGCGGCTTGGGTCCCGGACTGTTCTGGTAAATATAGTGAATAATGGCCCCCGCGGCCGCGACACCCAGAGGGTACCCCTCTACGCCGAACCCCTTGAGCGAGGTGGTGCCGCAGTGCTCTATGAGCTGGTGGGTGGCGTTATCTACCTCGGCGATCCAGTCCTGGAAGGGGGTGATGAGGACCTTCGTCTGCCCCAGCAGCGGCTTCACAGCTTCCAGCTGGCCCTCCGCCAGCAGGATCTCCGCGGGCCGGTAGCGCAGCATACGCTCGGCCAGCTCTCCCGGCGCCGGCTGCTCCAGGAAGAACTCGCCCGTTGAGTTGTCCAGGAAGGCCAGGCCTGCCCTGAGCTCTGTCGAAGGGCCTGCATTATCCCCCTGGAGATAAACGCCGGCCAGGAAGTTGTTCTCTCCCCGCTCAAGGTATTTCTCCGCCAGGGCGGTGCCGGGGGTGACCACTTCCACTACCTCCCGCTTCACGATACCCTTGGCCAGTTTGGGGTCTTCCACCTGCTCGCAGATGGCCACCTTGTAGCCGGCTATCAGCAGCTTGTACAGGTAGGTATCCAGGGCGTGATGGGGGAAACCGGCCAGGGGCACGTAGGAAGCCGGTCCCGGCTTGTCCGAGCGCCCCTTATTGGAGCGCTTGGTCAGGGCGATGCCCAGCACCTCCGAAGCGATCTTGGCGTCCTCGTCGAAGGTCTCGTAAAAGTCCCCCATGCGGAACAGCATAATGGCGTCGGGGTGGGCCTTCTTGGCCTCCCAGTACTGGCGCATGAGGGGGGTGGCGGGGGGGAGCTTGTTGGTGGATTCCTTAGCCATAGAGCTTACTCAGATGGTTCGGGCGCAGGTGATATCCCCACCGCTTGGCTGGAGATAATCCGAACAATTCAACGGTAAGCTGAAGCGGGGGCTAGAAGCCCCCCGGAGCTTTACCGTGACTGATATGTCACCCAAGCCTGCGAGGATGTTTTTCAATAGTTCCATCCTGATTTACCCACCAAGACTTCCATTGAACTTGCCCTAACTGTTTGGCAAACTTGGCTTGATCTATAACCATTACGCGATCATTGAGCTCGGCTGCTCTTTTTATCGCAGCCTCGATCGCTACGTTCCAATTACCAAATCTCTCGATATTGCCTTTGCCAACGACCACATATCGTTCCTCACTTGTCATAAGTCGCCAACTATCGAGGAAGTCGTAAATCATTCGGATCGGCCAAATAACGAATACCAGAATCGTCCCACCTGCAGTTGTATGCGCCATCGAGCGGGATAGTGCCGGACGCGCCGATTCGTGGACTGCCCAGATGATACCACCGATCGCATACGCCACTGGCACAAGGAGCCAGTACTTCATGAACAAGAATATGAGTACAGTTAACAAAGTAGTAAACGCCGCAATTCTCATTTGACCCTGTGCCCTTTGCTCATGATTAGACTGTCGGCCGCAATTTGCCCAAAATTTTCACTATAGGGTTCTAGGGCTCTCAATGTTTCCCTTTCCTTCCCAATCTCTCGTAGCAAACTCCATCCATTTATTTTCTGTCACCCTGAGGTTCTCGAAGGGTGACAACGGCCCAGTTGGAGCTCATTGATTTTTCGCACTTCGTGAGCCTCAGTGCGACACAGATTACTGTTAAGGTTTCGGCTAATCATCCGTCTTTATGTCTCGATAGGCCATTGACAACTCCGGCAACGTCTCCACATCTCCCCGGATCAACGCTTCTTTCTTCGCCCTTCGCCAACCCTTAATTTGCTTTTCGCCAGCAATAGCGCTGGCAATATCCACATTTTCTGAGCACCAGACTAACTCCACCAGGCGGCGAGAATGGGTATATCCGGGCATGTTACCTATCTGGTGTTCCCAAAATCGCCGCTGTACGTCATTGGTGACACCAGTATAGTACGAACCATCCGAGCATTTCAAGATATAAGTAAAAGCCATTGCTCTATTACGATATATTTTCTGGAAAATATAATAAAAGAACGAACTTATTACTGTTTTTTTCCCGTTTCTTTGCCTGTCACCCTTCGTGAACCCTTCACCGGTGCTCAAGACAGGCCTCAGGGCGACAGGTCCCCTCGTCATCCTTAGACCCCTTGTCGTCCTGAGGCTCTCGAAGGACGACGACCCGAGGTGTACCGCTCTTACCCATCCGCCCTCACCCTCTTATCACCCACCCGCACCGTGTGGCCGCTGCGGTCCAGGTACTCCAGCAGCGGCACGGAGTACTTCCTGGTGGTGCCGGTGAGGGCCTTCAAATCGGCCACGGTCAGCTCCCGGTGCTGCTGGAAGTGCCGCTGTACCGCCGCAACGAGCCGCTGTATGGCCTGCCGGTGCAGCAATATCCGCTGGTTCACCCGCACCAGCTCCCCCCGGTCCTCGGCCAGCGCGCAAAGGGTCTGGAACTGCTCCTCCGGTACCTCCAGGCGGGCGGCCAGCGCCTCCACGTACTCGGTCTCAAATCCCTGGGCCTTAACCACCTCTACCAGCCGGTTCAAGATGGCCTTATCAGACTGTGAAAGGTCAATGGAAAACGTGGACAGGCTCCAGGTTTCGTCCTGCGCCTTAAGCCGGCCCTGGCTCACCATTTCCTTGAGCCACTGCTCCAGAAAGCGCTCATCCCCCTGTACTTTCTGCCGGATAAGCTCGCGGTTGGCCCCCCGGCTGTAGGGCTGGGCCTGGTGATAGGTTTCCAGGGCGGTAAGAATCTGCCGGCTGAGGGCCTCGGCCTGGGAGGGGGTAAGCAGCCAGGGATCCTCACTCCGCCCCGCGCGCAGGGTTTCCGGCGGGAGCAGTTCGCTGGTCCTGGCCTCGGACGTACCCCAGCGGCGGGACAGCGACTTGAGCGTAAAAGGCCGCGCCTCCCGGCTGCCAATAACCAGCCCCATCCGGTCCCCTTCCGGCGCCGCCGCCAGATGGGTAACCCATTTTTTTCGCTCTTTCCAGCGCGGGGGCAGTTCCACGTCCAGGACGGCCCCGCCGCCGATGGTGGTGACGGGCGAGAAGCTCCTCAGGATGAACCGGTCGCCGATAACCACCGGCGCCGCCTGCTTAAGCTCCAGCACCGCCCCAATAGTTTCGCCGGGCTGAAGCTTACCGCCCGTGGGCAGCTTGATCCGGGCCATCACCTCGGCGGTACCCACGTTCACCCGCACGGGATGGTTATGGGGCAGCGGTGGTGCGCTGTCGAGCAGGCTGATCTCGACGGCCAGGGCTTTGGGGGTTGCCACGTAACCCGGAGTGGCCAGCTGTTCCCCGCGCCTCAGTTCCGCCAGGGAGAGATTGCTGACATTCAGGGCGGCCCGGTCACCAAGCGCTATCCGGGATACTTGCTCGCCGTGGCTCTGGAGGCTCCGAAGCTTCACTTCCTGCCTCCCCGGCAGCAGTTCGAGTGAATCCCCGGGCGCCAATCTGCCGCTGATCACCGTGCCCGTCACCACCGTGCCGAAGCCCTTGAGGCTGAAGACCCGGTCAATGGGCAGGCGGAAAAATCCCCGGTCCTCCCACGATGGCACTCGTGCCGCCTCCTGGACCAGTGTCTCCCGGAGCTCCTCCACCCCGGCAGTGGTTACCGCGGAAACCCGCACCACCGGACTATCCTCGTACAGGGTTCCGGCCAGCAGCTTGCGAGTGTCATCCGCTACCAGCTCCAGCCATTCCTCCTCCACCAGGTCCACCTTGCTCAGCGCTACACACAGCCGCGGCACTCCCAGAAATCTGAGTATATGGAGGTGTTCCCTGGTCTGGGGCATGACCCCATCGTCGGCGGCCACCACCAGCAGGCCCAGGTGAATCCCCGCCACGCCGCGCACCATGTTCTTGACGAAGCGGTCATGTCCGGGTACGTCCACCAGGGTAATGGTCTCGGTGAGAAAGGCGAAGCCGATGTCTATGGTCATCCCCCGGCGCTTTTCTTCGGCCTGGGTGTCGGTGTCCACGCCGGTGAGGGCCTGAACCAGGGCGGTCTTGCCGTGGTCGATGTGGCCCGCCAGGCCGATGACTACCTGACTGATGCGAGCACCCCCTCTATCGCCCTGGCAAGGAGATCGTTCTTTTCGATGGGGATGGCCTTCAGGTCGATATAATACTGCCCCCTGCGGACGTACCCCACCACCGGAAATACGCCCTGCCGGAACCGCCGCGCCAGCTCATCGGGGCCGGCATCGGGTCTGGATACAGCCAGGGCGATGCTGGGAATCGGTACCAGGGGCAACGACCCGCTTCCGGCCTCCACCGTCGATTCCACTACCTTGATAGTCCCCCCCTGGCGCGCCTCCGGCGAGAGCCGGCCCAGCAGCTCCTCCGCCTGCGAACGGAGCTCCTCCCGGTCACGATTCAGCAGTCGCAGGGCCAGGTTTTCCGGTGTCCAGGTCTCGGCATCGACGTAAGTCCGCAAGGTCTGCTCCAGAAGGGCCAGGGTTACCTTGTCACACCTCAAAGCCCGGTACAGGGGATTTTTATGGAGACGCTTTAGC
>SDBT01021197.1_pt1 | contig 10161 bp, 19 predicted proteins | sample 2277101 | NCBI WGS metagenome assembly SDBT01 (sample SAMN10404973, study PRJNA504765) | marine sediment metagenome | isolation source: marine sediment core GS10_PC15, 103 cmbsf | place: Arctic Ocean: Southern Knipovich Ridge | collected 2010
GTGGGTCCCAATAGTCCCACAACATTCCTCGTTTGCCCCGTGGCTTACCAGAAATTGTAAGTCTCCCTGCCTTGGCAGCAAGTGAACCGACAAGTGCATCCATAATCGCTTTCCCCTCATCTCTGGGGAGGAGACCAGCTTCGTCCACAATACCATGGTTGCAATCAATACCCTGAATACCCATCGGATTGTTTGGAAGGGAGTGAATCTCTGAACCATGGTGGAAATAGACCTCCTCGCTTGTAAACTTTTCTGTAGGTATTTGGCTCTTTTGCATCTTCTCTAGCTTGCGGAGAGCCTTTTTAATGTACCGCATCATACGGTTTGACTGTCGCTTGGTAGGGCTTACTATACATATGACATAGTTGTCATAGGTGATTGCATCTATCAGAGCTTCTATTGCAAAGGCGGTAGTCATGCCAGCTTGTCTGGGCTTTACTACTGTACGAAACTTGTCTGTACAGGCAATGATATTCTGCTGATAGTCGAATGAAGCCCCTAGTTTATAAGCTAACTCCAAGCGTGAGGATTTTGTCATCTTATTATTAAAATAACTATTATTGCTACTATTGGTATGCCGAATACAACAATTAACGCTACTATCTGTTCTGTGGTCATTTGTTCGTCCTTGTTACTCCATCAGTACCCTCGACTGACCATCGTCTATCATGTCCGTCTGGAGCGAGTTCGGTGTTCTCTGATGCAGGTAGTTCTTCTTCACTCCTTAATACATTGCGAAGAGCTCCAAAGGAGCTGACTGACTTCTTCTTGTCAGTTGTCTTAGCTATGGTCCAGAGGAGGTGCATACTCTCTCTTAAGTCTTTCTTGACTCCAAAGAGGTTCTTTGACCAGATTTCTGCCTTAGTTGTATCTTTAATGATGCCTGTCATGGCTATGTCAGCCAATATCTCATCTATAGCTATGGACTTAATGAGTATCATTTCATTGGGATGTTGGTCTAGCTTGAGACCAAGTGCACGAGCAAGTTGCCCTACAATGCGGATGAAACGAGCTCTCTGCATCTGGCTAAGGTGTGTATAGTACTCACCATTCTTAGCTTCTTGCCTGGGTAAGCCCCTTAACTTACGAAGATTGAGCTTTTCTTCCTTTAACAGTATCTCATCAGCCTTTGGACTCATTTATCTCTCTTGTTTTGTGAGCTTCGAGCTTAGTTATCTGCTCCATAACATTGACACATATGTGAATGTCTTGTGCCCTTACAGCACCTTCTAACACAATCCAAAGCACACTTACTTCTTTTATTTCATTTATGTTCATAACTTAAATCGGTCTGAGCCGCTTAATTCCTCTAATTTATTTATTATATCATTATCTTCTTCACTAAACACAGCATCAGCCAAATCTTTTACTATTCTCTCAAGACGCTCAAGACACATCTTAGTACTCTTATTGATGTCCAGCTGCATATCAATTATCTTACTAATCCACGGGCGTTCTCTGTCATAATCATACTTCTTCATAATACCTCTCAGTACAATAGACCTAAATCATCTAACTTATTGTTTATCTTAGTTATATTGTTTGCCTCATCTTGTAGGAAATCAGCAAACCTTGTTGTGGTTAGTTTAAGATTAGTAATGGTGCCAGGTGGAAGACCTAATCTCTTTTCTATTTGTAGAGCATAGTCTATGCCCCAAAAGGCTGTTACACCAGTCATTCTCTCAACGTCTTGGTCTAGTTTGGCTAACTTAGGACCTAGTTTTTTTTTTAGTACAAGATTAGCTACTCTAGTGAACTCTGTAAAGTCTATAGTTTGTTTGCCGTCAGTTGGAGATGTAAGTGGGTAGGGGTGTACTTCAATCATAAGCCCATCAGCTATGGCAAGAGCAGCTGCGGAGAGACGATAGATGAGATTGTGGTCTCCACTGCCATGACTGGGGTCTACGATGATGCGATACTGGGTGTATTCTTTAATATAAGCTACGCCCACCATGTCGAGACGCCAGCGAGTGTCTTTGGTTCTATCGAAGGAGACGATGCCACGTTCACATAGAATGACACGTTCTGGACCTCCAAGGTGTTCTGCTGCACCGAGCCACTCATCTACTGTTGCACTTGGACCTCGCTTTAATACTATAGCCTTTGCCTTGCTCTTATTAAAGATTTTCTTAAATTGTCTTAATAACTCAAGTGAGTCCATGTTGCGGGCTCCCACTTGTGGATAGGCTATTCCATACTTGTGGAGCACCTCTGCCTGTCGAACACTTTGCATATCTGTGAGGCAGGGGATGTCTAAGGTGTATTGAATGTCAGAGAGTATTTCTACACCCTTGTCTCCCATACCTAGGTATTCAGGCTTACCATCTACTACTGGACGATTCATTCCTTTGTAACAACCAGCTCTAAAGACTGTAGCTCCCTTACTCTTAACAAATTCAGCTATCTTAAAAGCTTGCTCGCTCGATTCTATCCCGCACGGACCTGCTATAAACATTTAGTAACTCCGTTAATTTCTTCTCACTCATATTAAATATAATTGCCTCAGCATAGGTCTTATCTTCTGTTGCAAGGATGACCACATTGCTGTCCTTGTAAACTCGCTTAAGCCTTCTTCTTTGCTTCTGCATTGAGGCGTTCCCTTATCTCGTCATTAACTGAAAAGGAAGGTTCATAGCCCAGCTCCTGTTTAGCCTTATAGGAGGAGTAAATAAAATCATGCCACTGTCGACCACAGTCAGCCGCCACATACCTCTTATTTACAGTGTAACCATAGATATTGCGATACTGCTTAATTACAAGCTCTGCTATGTCATTGATGGAAAGAGCTTCGTTTCCACCTATGTTGTAAGTACCACTGATAGTAGTCCTCATGGCAAGCCAGTAGGCTACAAGCACATCATTTAGGTGAACGAAGTCTCGCCTCTGCCTACCATCTCCATGGATAGTAAGGGGTTTCTTTGCTACCGCATTGTCTATAAATATATCAGCTACAGTACGTTTGTTAAAGAGACCACGTCCATAGATATTGGTAAAGCGAAAGATGCAGTGGCTCCCATGTTTCCTTACCAGCTCTTCACCCTCAAGCTTTGTCTTACCATAGACACCTAGAGGTACAGTAATATGAGCTTCAGTAATAGTGGGTGATGAGGCTTCTCCATAGACAGCTGAGGTGGAGGCAAAGATTACTCTACAGTCCTTGTTAAGTCTACTTAACACCTGTAAAGTTCCCTTTACATTTGTATCATATGCCTCTTCAGAGCTTTCATTGCACCTATTTATTCCACTGATTGCAGCGAGGTGAAAACACACCTCATAACCTGATAGGTCGAGGTCCGCTCTTATATCAGCTACCTCAATAGGTATGTTTTCTACACTCGTTATATTGGAGGGAGTTGAGTAGTTATCTATGAGGTGGACATCAAAGCGACGTTTAATGAGGAGACGAGCTAGGGTTGAAGCAACATACCCAGCTCCACCTAAAATTAAAACCTTCAAATTAAAATATCCATCTTCATTTTTATCCACCTGTCAATACTTCTATAACTTATCTTTGGATTATATCTTCTATCAAACATTCTACAGGCTTTTCTCAACTGCTTCATTTTTTCTTTTGGAGTATCGTAATAGTGTCCCATTATTGCTACGAGTTCGGTAAGTAAACGGCTTCCTATATGAGCAACCTGTCCCTGTGTATGGTTCATTCGCCCCAACACATTTCGTGCAAATAGTAGAGGAGAGCTTTAACAAGGTTAAGGGCTATAGTCATCTTAAGACTAAAGGCAGCGTGTCCTGTAAAGAGATAGGTAATGAGAAAGGTTGCAATGATAGCGACTACACGAAAACTTAGAGTCTTTAAGAGTCGCCTCAAAACTTGCCTCCATCTCGCTTCGGCTTGCCATGCACATCAAGTACAGGCATCTCTTTCTGGTCTACTAGAGACTTTGTATGGATTCCGCACTCAGCCCCTTCTTTCGACGTTCCAGCCCACCTACCGCCTCTCTCAGTTTCCGTATATGCCTTAGAGCAGGGTTCACATCCGAGGGAGCGATACCCCTGCATATAGAGAGGATTAGGAGCAATATTATTGGCACAATGATATAACCATACATCAGCCTCAGTCCACCTTAGTATAGGATTTATTTTAACAAGACCATCTCGTACCTCTATTTCATCGAGGAACTTGCGGGTATGTCCCTCAGTTCCACGTAAGCCACTTACCCAGGCTTCAAGCTTAAACTCCTTTATTCCCTGCCTTGTGGGCTCCACCTTGTAGTAGTTACAGCACTCTTCTGGGGACACCTCGTAGAGATTCTTCTTCCCATTGGAATGTGTAGTAAGGGGACGGTCATAGGTCTTTAGATTGAGTCCCCATTTGCGAGTTAAGTAGTCCTTGTACTGGCGGGTTACAGTAAACTTGTAGGGAGTCATTATGGAGATTATTTGAACATTAGGATTGATACGACGACACAGGTCCATAGTCACTACACTATCTTTACCAAAGGAGCTGAAACAGGCTATATCTCCATACCTGTCGAAGGCATCTGCTAGTAACTTAAGCGAATGGATGATTTTTTTATTCATACTAATTTTTCCTTAATAGTTTTTTCTGTTTCATCTCCCCAAAAAAATTTAGTTTTCCATCCATATTTACTAAAATGATTTCCTCTTTGTATCTCATAACCTCTCTTACTACCATAGTTTTTTATTTTCCAATAAGCATAAGCTACTTCAATGCAAACTTTTTTATTGTTTGTACTGATAAAATCTGGGTTTTTATAACCTATCCAAAAAGAGCCATCACCAACATATTTATAAGGTAAATTGTTTCTTTTAATTATATCAATAAACTTTTTTTCTATACTTGTTGGTCTTTTATTACCATTAGCAATAACTATTTTAAGCATACGTTCACGATACTCTTTATTTTGCCAAAGCTTTTTTCTTGCTTTACTAATATTGAGTTTATGTTGAGGAGTCATATTTCTCAAATGTTTGATATGAGCTTCTTTGTAAGCAATATTTTTAAACTGTTCTTTTTTTACTCTACTTATCTTTGCTCCCCAAGTATGTGGAGTAGTATTTAATTTCCATAATTTGTTACCTTTTTGAAAACCTCGTTTTATATTACGAGTAGAATTTTCTTTTACGCAAGCAATACTAATTTTTTTTCTTGTTACATCTGAGTGTTTATGTCCCTCGAAGTTAGACTTTCTTTGTTGCACGAAATAACTCCTCCCACATCAGTGGTATTTCTTCTCTCATCTCTTGAATGGGCTTGCCTAGTACCTTAAGGAACTTCTTATTTTCAAAGAGCATATGGTGGGTTTCATTTTCCTTGCGAGGGTTAGGTATGTGATGAAGGTCACAGTCAGTTACCTTCTTAATGAGACAAGCAAGTTCCACTATACTTATGTGCTCCGTTACTTGATTTAAGATTGTGTGACCTGAAGCGAATGGATAGTTAATTGCTTCACAAAGTGATATGATTGTATCTTCCAATGAAATAAAGGGTTTAGTCTGTTCACCCTTTCCATAGACCGTAAGAGGCTCTTTGTTAAAGGCTTGGCTCATAAAACGATTAAGAGCTGTTCCAAAGTAGTGGTCTGTGTCGAAGCGAGTTGCTCCAAGTCCCCTTTCCCTCATTAGTTTAGTCTGTAGTCCATAGACTATGGAGGTACGGAACTCTACAACCTGTAAGCCCCACTGTCTACTAGCAAGAGAGCAGTTAGCCGAATCAAAGCCTCTCGACGTGTGATACCAAGAGCCTGCTTTATTGAGTGTATCAGTTTCGGGAATTGTATCATAAACTTGTCCAGGGATTCCTGTTGTAGTTGTTGTGATGAAACGAGTCTTAAGTAAGCCATTTTGCTTTATCCCCCATAGTAGATTGAGACACATACTCAGATTATTGAGTTGAGTAAAATATGCTCGTTCTCCGTTTATCTGACTGTAAGGCATTGAGGGTTGACTTGCAAGGTGGATAATAACATCAGGCTTGTGAATGGTTAACAACTCGTTTACAACTTCAATTTGGCTAAGGTCAGCAGAGTTGTCAACAAGACGCTTGTCTCCTATGTCGTTAGGATTCCATCCGCCTCCACAACGTTCTACCCATCTAGCCCTGCTATCGTTATCTACTCCAATTACAATGTTATCCTTAGATGATAACAATTGATGTACTAAGGCTTTTCCGATGTAACCGCGATGTCCTGTGACAAATATTCGCATAGTTCCTTAACTCCTATTTCTCTCCTACTTTTGTCCTTAAGAATAATGATAATCTTAAACTCTGGATTTGTAACCACATTTATGAGCTTAATGTCCTTAAGTGATAATCTGCTAATTTTATGTCCTCCATGGTGTGTATGTCACACGAACTCTTTTCATCCATAACGTAGAGACCAACCTTGCCTCCAAGGCGGTCCTTTTGTTCCAAGAGTGTTCTACGCTTAGTAATAAAGATAGCCCCATTGCCAGCATAATAAGGATTTGTCCACTGGCGGTTGATTTTTGGATAGTGAATTGGTGTTACCAGTCCATTTGTCATTGTCCAAATACTATGTCGCTCCTCGGTCACACTAATGAGGCTATCCGCTCGTTGCCTACGAAAGGAGGTGTAGGCTTCATCTATGTGAACACAGGTCCTAAGAGGACTTGTGGGTTGAAGGGTCGCTATGGTATCGAACTCTCTTCCAAAGAGTGTCTCTACCTGAAGAAGTGCATGGATAATCACAGGGGCTATGGGGGCTTCAGCCGTTGCAAGATGAGCTGGACGGAGACGTAGGTAAAAGCCTGGTCGCTCCAAAAAGGGTAGACAGGAATCGGCTATGAGAACGGAGTCAGTTGAAACCACTACCTTCTCAATGGACTTGGATTGAAGTGCTACCTCGATAGAGTGATGGATGAGAGGCTTACCACCTACAGGTAGTATGTTCTTATTTTTGAGTGAGCTTCCGCCTCTTGCTGGTATTATTGCTATCATAATATGTTGAGGGCTGGACAGGTGGGGTGTGCACCGATTAAGTTAAACAACCAACTGTCACTTAAGTCCTCATATATTATGTGCGGAAGTAGGGGTTTTTATCTTGAGCCATTCTAGAGAGAGCAGAAAAAGGAACTTCACGCCACCTACCTTTCTCATCCTTTTCCCATTGATTCTTAGACACCTGTGGTCTTATCCAGTCCCTCGACTTGATACGATTGATACGAAGCCACCTCTCTATCCTCTCACAAGGCTTACCCGCTTTTAGGCACACCTGCTGGCGACACCCCTCGCACGTGGGTGTCTTTTTGTTTTGTATGGAACTCATAGTCTAATGTCTCATCTCTCTTTCTCCAGGTGATATGCTGGTAGTTCTTATCATAGCGACGTTTACTGGTAATTCTTGACTTACTACCCTTGCTCATAATAATAGTTCCTATCGACCCAATAGAATTGATACTGTTATAATCAAGAAAACAACTAACAACATTTCAATAATTTGCATAATTACTTGTCTATTATCATGTTGTATCATGCCAAGTTCACTTTCTTCTTACCCCTATACACAAAACTACCAAAAATGGTATGGTCATTCCCCCCTGTATCAAAGTTATCGTTGCAGAGTTTTACTGTAGTTTCTCCAACCATAAGATAACCCCTCTTTCTTAAACGCTCCTCCAGGCATATCTTGAACCAGTCCAGTAGTCTTGTATCATCTTTCGACTTATCTCCTAGGTATAGCCTAAAGCCAAGACGCTCTATCTTCCTTACAACTCCACTCATGCTAGGCTTACACCCTTAAATGGGCATTGGAATAAATTGTGCATAACTTCCTCCATCCGTTACTATGCCACAGCCCAGCACAGGCTTACGTCTCTGGTCCTTACCGTAGGCAAAGGCATATTTCTTCCTATCTATCCCACAACCCACATTCATACCAAAGATAATGGATTTGGAATTAGCTGACCACTCTATGCCTGCTGTTGCATGGGTGTGTCCAATGACTGTACTCTGCCTATTGTCATAAGCAGCCTGAACATGAGAATACTTGCCAGCTCTAGCCGTTCCATGTTCATACCTTACTCCATCAATGGTAAAACCAAAGTCGTCCTTCCACTTCTTAGGTAGCCTCCATATCTCTCTAAAGGGCTTAAAGCATCTCTTGGGTAGCCCTATTGTCTTACCCTTGCGGTCCACCAGATTATCGTGATTACCCCTACACAGACTAACCCCTGGAAAGGCTCGGTACCATTCCTTTAAATGCTTATCTGCCTCTTCCATTTCTTCTTTTGGACTCCTACCATTTGGGTCATGTTCATGATAGTTTATAGCGTGGTTATCAACCAAATCACCAACATGAACAATGGTTCCACAGTTAAACTTGTCTTGCACACCCTGACAAAACTGGAGATAGTGTTCGTGCTCAAAGGGTATGTGAGTATCTGCTATGATAAGTATGTGGTCTTTCTTCATACTTACTTCCTTACAACGTGTGTACTGTGAGAAAATATCAACATGATAAAGAAAATCGTCCAACCTGGGTGTAACCAGATAAAGTGGAATAACCTCTCTATCACCAACTTTGTGTAATACCAGTTATCCATAAAACCTACCTTTCTATTCTTTCATCTGTAGAGTGTATAGTACCCACTATATAAGGGGGAGAGTGACACAATATACACTCTCCTCCTGCCTACCTAGGATAGGTACTCTCTACTCCATGCTTCCATCCATGATAGAAAGCACTCTTGTAGTGAAACTCTATCAGCTTAATGTCTGTGGGGCTAATAGGGGTCCACGATAGCACCTCCTTCACGTACTCCCAGTGTGCCTCAATAAGAGCCTTCTTCTCCTTGTGAGTCACTTCTTCATCTCCCACAGTTCTTCTGTAAGCTTCCTCACCTTACAACTTTCATCTTGCTTGATACCCTTCTTCTCAAGCCAGTCACAGAGTTCCTTAGCAATCTTTACCAGTTCAATATACCGCGTTCTTGTCATATTACCTCCTGTAATGTTACCCCACACATTGTAATATGGGGATGTGTGAATGTAGTTACATCCTAACATATCTGTACTAATAACAATACTATCATTATCTGCCATTACTTCTTCTCCTTCCTCTCATCTACCTTCCACTGACCTTCAAGGAGGAGCTCACAGATAACAGCTGGCTTAAGAGACCAGAAGAGCCATGGCATCCACTCCTTAAACCGCTCAAGCTCTCTCCTGTCATCTGTCTCCTTAAAGGTAAAGGTAATCTCCTCTATTATTTTCACTTCTTTTCCTTTCTCTCATCAAGCACTCTCTGCAACTCCTTAGCTATAGCATCTCCACAGGACTGGGGATGTTTGGCTACCTCCTCCTTCGCTGTTACCACAAGCTTACCCTTAGTCCTTTCACAGGCAGGACACCTGATGCCTTTTAAAGCGTCAACAACCTCATCCCACTGCCCGTCTTGTAGGAGCTTGGTAGCTAGGCGTGACCCTGCCTCAATCCATGCCCTACAGGTACCATTCTTGGAACCTTCTCCAAAGACCTCTCGTGGGTTCCCTTTGTTGTCTATCCCTATGATGATATAGAAGGACCCACAAGGCATCCTTATCTTAGTATTAGTTCCTTCGAGTCGCTCAGGTCTTTCGTAGCTCATCCTCTCTCCTCTCCTTCTCAGGCTTAATATCCTGCTCCCACAACTTTCCACAGTTTCTCTGCAAGCACGTGAACCAGTTAATCCCCAGACTTGGCTTAAGGTTCACATTGTCTGAACCACAAGCGGGACACTTAATGAGCTCCATAGAACTTTCACCTCCTCAGCTAACGGTGTGCCTAAATTCTTAACACCCCACACATAAAACGCCTCCACTCAGGGTGTGCCTTTTTACCGCTTTACACATAGATACAGCACTAGAACAGCTGCTCTAGTTCCCAAACTCAAGCACCCCATATGGTGCATTAGTAGATACGCTATAAGTAGTGTCATAGTACAACTATCAACCTCCTCTCTTCTTAAAACTCTCCTAAGTGCAAGTAAGGGTGTAAGTTAGGTAGCCCCCCCACTTTCTTATTAAAAAAGTTTTTTATTGGTGTGCCTATTAACTTTATATCTATCATCTATTCACTCACTTACTCATACACTACATCTAGTGGTACACTTAAACTAACACTACTATATATAGTGTAAGCCTCATGTTTACCAAGTTAGTGATGTAAAGGATTTATAT
>SDBT01021198.1_pt1 | contig 10161 bp, 7 predicted proteins | sample 2277101 | NCBI WGS metagenome assembly SDBT01 (sample SAMN10404973, study PRJNA504765) | marine sediment metagenome | isolation source: marine sediment core GS10_PC15, 103 cmbsf | place: Arctic Ocean: Southern Knipovich Ridge | collected 2010
GGCTGGCATCCGTACCCGTTACAGCATACGTTCCACTTTCTGCGTTTATCGTATAATCAAAGGTTATTTCACTTCCAGTGATCTCATAGGTTCCACCATCTACTGATACAGGAAAGGTGGGAGTTATATCTGCACCAGTAATAGAATAGGTTCCAGAATCCGCTTCTAATACAACAGTTTCAAGGAACTCTACCGTGGCTCCCGTTACGGCATAAGTTCCACTGAGAGCAGAAAGAGTAAAGGTAAATGTAATATCTGTTCCAGTGATGGCGTAAGTTCCGCCAGCAACGTCTAGAACAATCCCTTTAAGAAGATCTGCATCTGTGCCTGTAAGTGTGTAGGTTCCACCGGCGACATCTAAGAGTTGGTGGTATTCTAAGAGAGCATCGGCGTTCCCTGTAATGGAATAGGTTCCCGCCTCTGCCATAATCGTAGCGGACTTTTCTAAACTGGCATCCGTACCAGTTATGGTGTAGGTTCCACTATCTACAGAAAGACTGAAAGTGAAGTCTATAGTGGCACCCGTTACCACATAGGTTCCACCAGCAACGTCTAAGATTTGATGATATTCTAGAAGTGCGTTGGGATCACCTGTGATGGTATAAGTTCCACCAGCAGCTACTACGATTATTCCCTTGAGGAGATCTGCCGTTGCTCCAGTGATTTCATAAGTTCCACTGTCTACGTCTAGCAACTGATGATATTCTAGAAGAGCATTAGGATCTCCTGTAATGGCGTAGGAACCTGCATCAACTGGACTATTAAATGTAAAGTCTACTGTAGCACCTGTGACAGCGTAGGTTCCTGAATCCACCGTTACAGGAAAGGTGGGAGTCATAGCCGATCCAGTTAAGGCATAGGATCCACTATCTACTGGACTATTAAATGTGAAGTCTACATTTGCACCAGTGATAGCGTAGGTTCCACCATCTATAACAAGAACCACCCCTATAAGGAAATCAACGGTTGCCCCTGTTATCGCATAGGTTCCACCATCAACACCTAGTATGACTGCCTTCTCTAAACTGGCATCTGTCCCAGTTATCGTATAGGTTCCACTGAGAGCAGTAAGAGTAAAGATAAATTCTATTTCTGCGCCAGTGACAGAGTAGGTTCCACCGTCAACGTCTAATACAACAGCTTTTTCTAAACTAGCGTCGGTTCCAGTTACAACGTAAGTTCCAGAGTCAATGGGCAGACTAAATGTAAAATCTACATTGGCTCCGGTTATTGCATACGTGTCACCAGCAACAGGAAGATTAAAGGTGAAGTCTACATTTGCTCCAGTTAGGGTGTAGGTCCCTCCATCTACTGAAACGGGAAAGGTGGGAGTCATATCCGCACCCGTTACAGTGTATGTTCCACTATCTGCATCTATTGCTGCGTGATACTCTAGGTCGGCATCGGTTCCAGTTACCAAGTACGTTCCAGCATCAACTGAGACTGGAAACGTAGGCGTCATGTCTGCGCCCGTTACTGCATAGGTTCCTGAATCTATAGGAAGATTGAAAGTGAAGTCTAGAGTTGCTCCTGTGATGGCATAAGTACCACCCTCTACGTCTAGAGAAACTCCCTTAAGAAGATCTGCTGTGGCTCCTGTGATGGCATAAGTTCCAGAATCTATGGGAAGATTGAAAGTGAAGTCAGCAGTTGCACCTGTGATGGCATAAGTTCCTGCATCAACAGTTACAGGAAAAGTAGGAACTATATCTGTTCCTGTTATTGTGTAGGTTCCAGAATCTATGGGTAAGCTAAAGGTGAAATCTACGTTTGCACCTGTAATGGTATAGGTTCCAGAATCTATAGGTAGATTGAAAGTAAAGTCTGCTGTAGCACCTGTGATGGTATAGGTTCCAGAATCTATAGGTAGATTGAAAGTGAAGTCTACATTTGCTCCAGTAACGGCGTAGGTGTCACCAGCAACAGGAAGATTAAAGGTGAAGTCTACGTTGGCACCAGTAACAGCATAGGTTCCAGAATCAACATCTATGGCCGCATGGTATTCTAGGTTGGCGTCTGTTCCAGAAACTGCATAAGTGTCACCGGCTACAGGAAGATTAAAAGTAAAATCTACATTTGCTCCCGTTAAGGCGTAAGTCCCACCATCTACGACAAGTGTGTCTCCACCAACACCTTCCGAAATGGTTATTCTGGGAGTTTGGACATAGGTTGTTAAAAGAGTATCATCAGCCTCATAGATTCTTATATCTATCGTGTCACTGTCTGCTACATCTGCTTTGATAAATTCAAATGCGATTTCTGTTTCAATGACACTACCGGCTGTGAAGTTCTCTCCCATCGTAAATGTGCCAGCAGCTTCTTCAGCAGCATTGTTGTTTGATAGGAATGGGTCACTACCCAAACGCTGAACAGTAAGATCATCACCGTCTGCAAAGAAAGTTGAACCAAAGGTTTTGACATTTGAACTCGAAGCCGTGATGTCTAAATACGCACCACTGTTTTTTGAGTATCTATATTTAAATGCTGGGAGAGTAGCTGGACCACCACCTACGTTTTTAAGTTCTATACGAAGACGAAGTTGTTTATTCCCACCAGTAGTGACAACAGTAATATCGGTGTTGAGAGCAGCAAGCCACTGTCTAAGATCTAGTGCTGATCCAGTTACCGTATAGGTTCCAGAACCAATGGGAAGATTAAAGGTAAAGTCTGCTGTGGCTCCAGTGATTGCATAGGTTCCCCCTTCCGCTGTTATGGGAAACCCTTTGGTCAGAGTTAATTCTGCTCCAGTGATTGCATAAGTACCACTGTCTACGTCTAGCAACTGATGATATTCCAGAAGTGCGTTGGGATCACCAGTTATGGCGTAGGAACCACTTTCTATATTTATCGTGTAGTCAAAGGTTATCTCAGAGCCTGTGATGGAATAGGTTCCACCATCCGCATCCATGACAATGACTTCGTTGAAGACTACGTTCCATTCAACAGCACCGACTTCGATTCCTTTTCTGGTAGTGGGACTTCCCGTACCACCACTGGTCTGGACTAGAGCAACTTCAACAAGTGATCCATCAGACGTAGCCAGTTCATTTGCGTTCCAGGTTCCTGCTACTACTGTGGCGGTGTCTACTGTTAAAGTTCCAGTATTGAGTACTCGTACCTGAGAGCCATTCTCGAATAGTTCTAATGACCATCCTGTATTATTGGAGCCACCACTATTGCGTCTGATTTGGATACGGAATTCTTGTTGATCTACGCCTACGGTTGGATCACCGCTAGGACTAGGGAAGGAAGTACGGCAAATGGTGTTTCCATTGCCGTCCCACGTCCAGAAATTTGCATCTGGACTATCTGGATCGTCTTGTATATCTCCTAGAGTTGCACTGGAGTAATTACTAGAGTCTAATACTGCATCCGGTGATTGACGTTCTGTTGCCATAGTCTAGCCACATTGTAATTTACAAAGGACTGTCGTCAGCCCGAAAGCGGAAGGCTGTCTGATGAAACACAAAATCCAAGTCTGCTACTGGAGTAATTATTGGGACAGAGGCTAATTTCTGTATTCCATACACATTGAGATGTGGTGCTGCAATAGAGTTACCCACCAGAGTCATATCATTATCATTGACAGTGTAATCAGGTTCTGGTGATCTACTGCCTAGCATTTTCCAATATCCAACTAAATGAGTTGGGAAGAGTCTCCATGCGTTAGATCCCCTATGCAATGTCTGAGCTGCTGAATCAGGTAGATTGGTGTCCCATATAGCCAACTCTGCCATTCTAAACTCACCATCGTTGCTACCTGGACTATCGTTCTGACTTGCTACAGTTATTGTTTCTGTACTAACTGTTCTAGAACTTGTGTTGTCTGTCCCTATCTGAATTCCATTAGCAAAAAACCTATGAAGATTAGAGCCAGTGATTCTACTAGTCAGAAACAAATGATGCCAGCCACCATCAGTCCAGTTAAAAGTTGCACCTCCTACTTGACTACTTGTTCCAGCCCAAACTAAACAAGAAATATTATCTGCCGCTGCTGCGACTTCAAAGCTCCATCCACCAGTTTTGTTAAAGCCCCCACATTCTATAATTCGATCAGCAAACCCATTGACAGCAGATGAAGGAACATAAATCCACATACTTACAGATACATCTGTAGGGTTCCAATCTGCATTGGATGCTAGTGTTGCCCTGTCGCCAGAACCATCAAAGAATCTAGCCACGTACCAAATCCTTTCTTGTAGCGGGTATCACTGTATCCACAGTTGAAGGGGCAATCACTATCTGCCTTTGCTTATAGACCATTGGTGGACCAGGACCAGTGGTAAGATTTAAAAGATTAGTCGCTGGAACATTGTTGGGACTGGAATCATATCCATCTGCCTTTTCCATACGTTGGTCTATTTTCAAACCTGTTTTAACACTACCAGGAAAGAAACATGCTTGACGTAATTCTTTGAGTGTTAAGATACGAGTCCAATATTGTAGGTAAGCTATACGTCCATCAAAGTCTCTTCCACCATCAGCCCTTCCCCCTATCTGATAACCTGATGTTGTGACAATCCTATTTCCAGATGGAGCAGTTGTCTGTGTTGTGGTTACTAATTTGAGGGTATTATCCTTTCGTGAATCAAGCACATAGAATATGGGATCGTTTTGATCGGAACTCATGTCCATAGTAGCTGCTACACAAAACCAAACTCCTGTAGTCAGAGTGTTCTGTGGAGGTCTCCATGTACCACCTGTATCAAAGTGCCAAGTACAATTGAGTGTCTCGGTAAAAGCCCCACTATTACCAACTCCCGCAGATAAAAGTCTGTCAGAATTTTCATCTTCCTGAATGTTAAGAATTCTTGCAAAGAGTGCTGACCCATAACCATCCAAGTTCATCCAAGACAACCAACTCGTCAAAGAAGAATCCAAATTACCAGCAACTGGAGCTTGAAATCTTGTAGAACTGGTAAATATTACAGCCATTAGACTATTGGGAACCTTGGTCTCCTAATGATTACTGGTGGTGTTTCTATTTCTGCAAACGATGCTAGGGAGATTATGGTTCTGCGTGGTTTGTAGATATCAAGGGGATGATCTAACAGTTGATTTACTTCCAGATCTGACCAAGCACGTTCACTGTAAATTACTTGATAGATTGTTCCATCATCCCACGAAAAACCCGTATTGTGCGCCTGACTTCCAATGCTAAAATTTTCGGCAGTCATGTCGGGTAGAGTACCTGACGTAGTACCTGATGTGCCATCTAATTGAGCACTATCATCGTAATATCTGAGTGTGAGTTTAGCTTCTGTAGTTGTTCCATTATATCGACCAATAGCCCCTACTAATTGACCATTGAAAGTTCTGCTATCAGTGACAAAAGCTACGACAAGCCCCCCAGAAGGGTTTACCAACAGCCTTATCGAATCTACAGTTCCTGGTGCATACATACGCCAAGAGTCAGCACCTCCATTGTTAAAACTCCCACACACTCCTCCGTTATTTATCCAGAGAGGAATCCTGAACCAAGCTGCAATTGAGAAAGATGAACTTGCAGGAATAGCGTAACGATCATTTGCAAAGTTCTCTCTACTATCACTGGAAGCATCACTCTTCCTTCCTATGCCCATCATACGATGATCAGGATCTGCTGTTGGTGTGGTAGTACCTGCGTAAACACTTACATCACCATTCAATATGTCTTTGAATCTTTGATCTGCTTGAGGAAGAAAGACACCTAAAAGATCTTTGTCAATAGCAGAATGATTCCAGTTTAAACGAGCTTGTGAAATATCAGGCTTAGTTGTCCAAGGTCTTGTAATAATTCCTGTAGGTGTGGTGGGAACGTCATGCCTTACTGCTGAGTCAGGTGGAGGTATAAAAGCAGCAAAGTCAGTTCTACGTTTGGTTGATATTAAATTTCTAGCAATCCTATGAATAAGTGGCGGGTGAGGACTGGGGTCTATGTTTGCACTGGTCAATGTCATGTTAGCAGGACTGGGCATCACATCTGGTTCTGGATCAAGCCTCCCCCTTAGAGGCCAATAATGAGTTGGAGGGGGATCAATTTGATTGGGCTTGAGACCCCTTGATAGAGCAATAACCTGTGCATCGGTTAATTCATAGCCATCCCAAATCGCAACCTCTGCAATGTCCCCACTGAAATGTTCATTACGTCCTGTACCAGATATCTCAACTCCTATTGCTGTCTCATCCATTGACTCTGGGAAATCAATAGAGTTTAGGTTCACACCTTTGTTTATGAGATCTCCATTCAAGACGCACCAACGAGAAGTTTGGCTTATCTCTCCCCAAGCTGCGTGTTGCCACTGATTTATTAGAACACTATTTAAAGTGTTTACCTGTTCACTTGCAGGAGTATTCGCTGTTCTAAGTTGGAGGCGATCTTGTCCAGTATTCTCTTCAACCCTGCAAGTGACAAAGTTAAGTGAAGTTCCTGTATCACCACAACTTAATATGTTGAGATCAGCACTTTTTGTAGTTGGCGATTCATTGGTTTTGAACCAAGCACATCCCGACCAAGGTCTTTGTGTAATAAGAGCAGTGCTGTTTTCTAGACGCTCATTAGAAGCGTCATCAAAGAAACGGCTCATAACTCTGCCCTTCTTCTTGGTGCATTTATGACCGTATCTACGATTGATGGTGCCATTACGATTTGCCTACCTCTTGCAAATGGTGGATCAAGGTCTGGATCTATGCTTGCACTACTAAGCGTCATCAGGCGTTCCGTCCCTAATCCCAAATCAACTTCAGGGGAATTAAGACCCCAAAGGGGCCAGAAGTGAGTTGGGAGGGGAGCACCTATTTCAAACGGACTGGCCCCTTTGGATAGGGCCAGGATCTGAGCATTGGTGCAGGCGTATCCATTCCAAATAGCAACTTCTGCAATCCTCCCGTCCATGTGACGGCCTATAGTAAGTTGTTGGGCAGCCCCAATATGAGACACGTTCATAGCTGGAAATACAACGCTTGTAGTATCCACACCTTCATTTGCAAAGTCAGCATCTAAAACTGCCCGCCTCAAAGTTGAACTGATTTCTTCGCAGTAGCCATGATGCCAGATGTTAGTGAATACGTTGTTTGTCGTGAGTGCCCGCCCATCTCCCGCAGCATTTAAAACACGCAACCTCCAGAGGTCAGCACCTGCCTCATCCCTTGTGCTACATGCTATGAGGTCAGAACCTGCTACAGTATCCCCACAGCCGAAGGTTGCCTCATCACCTACAACGGTAGGGAGACTGTCTAAGAAGAACCAAGCAGATTGACACCAAGGTCTTTGGGTTATCAAGGCGTTTGAGTTCTCAAGGTTCTCACTGGAAGCATCCTCGAAAAGTCTGCTCATCGTTGGTACACTCTCCTATGCTTTTGGATTATCAATGGAGGAGTTTCTATTTCTGGGTAAGGTGCTGCTATTAGTGTGCGTCTTGGAGTAAAGACTTGTGGAGGTCCAAGACCTAAAGCAGTGGCAGTTTCTACTCCACTATTACCATTAGAGCTAAAATCATATCCATCCTTTTCAAGTGGTAAGTAAAGTACAAGCTCATTATTTATAGAGCCTGGAAAATGTGCTGCTTGATTCAGTTCTTCTTTATGTAATATCCTAGTCCAGTATTGAACATAGGCTATGCGTCCATCAAAAGTCTGTAATTGGTTTCCCTCATTCCCAATACAGTATCCTGTATTGAACGCTTCTAGTGAGCCAGTAGGTTCTGTGCCAATTATAGTAGCTATGATCAAACTCAAACTTATGTCGGTGTCTGTATCTAACAGATAAAACACGGGGTCATTGGTGGTGTTTGACCCATCGTAGGTTAGACCCACACAAAACCATCTACCTGTAGCCATTGAATTAGTACCACTGTGCCACGAACCATCGTCCCCAGTAAAAGTAGCAACAAAACGTAGACGACTATTAGTGGTATCAACACGAAAGCGAAAAACATTGCGGTTCTCATCTATACACAAAATTCGACCTTGCCCACCCTCCCCAAAACTATCAAGAAATATCCACGCAAGCATGGAGAACTGACTGGAATCAAGTCCACCTGCTGTGGTGTTTTCTACTTTAGTATCTGCACCATCAAATTGAATTGAACCCGTAGTTCTTAAACTTCTACTTGTTATGATCCCACTTGGCTCTGTGGGAACCTTTGGAGGCGGGGCAGGATATATTGCTATTGTAGTGGCGACCCAATTTTCTGAAGCATCTATAGTAAATGCAGAAGGGTTTTCACTATCTGTACCAAACTTCCGTTCAGCAACACCTAAAGAACATGAATTGGCTGGATCTGCAGAGGCAGTCTCTAGGTAAAAGGTATCTGTATAGTTTGTGGGATAAACAGTAGCATCATTAGCACCATCTGCACCATAAACAGCAAGCCATAAGAACTCTTTGCCTCCCCCTGATGGACCTAAAACTGGGGAATCAGGATTAGCACTTGTTCCACCAGAGTCTGCAAGAGCTACAGATGTCTGTTTGTCATGTCCTGATATACGCCAAGCTCTATGAGCAGAATGCTGTGTAAGAGAAGTGGTAACGGTAATAGTAGCCCCTTCTGTTCCATCAGCATCGCGGTAGAACAGAATGGTCTTAACATTAGCTCCTCCATCACCACGCTGTTTTAGCTGAATCCAACCAGCAGGAATATCAATGCTAGGATTCTGGTCTGCTACAAACCAAACAATGAGAAGGTCTCCTGGAAGGATTCCAGAAGGCAATGTCACAGTATGACTGGTGACATTAGTATTCTCAATAGATGAAGCTCTAGCATTAACCTCCGGGAAAGCCATTAGATCAACAGCCCTCCCTTTAGACTAATCTTGCTTCTGCTATTTGGCTGTGATGAACTGTATCGCCTACTGCAAACAACTCCTCAATCCTACTGCCATCACGAGTACGGAAAGTACTGAGAGCAGCAAGTGTGTTTGTCTGTCCAACAAATACATCTGCAAAAGCACTCACGATGTCAGCGTTGTCTGGATTGATAGTTCCTCCAGAAAGCAAGATGGAAAGAGCACGTTGCTTTATATCTGTTAAAGCTGTGAACTCCGTAGGATTTGAAGCAATGATCTCCACCACCTGCTCTATAGCAGTGGGTCCTCTACTTACTTGGATAGCTGCCCGTTTCAGATTCAAAATCTCTGAAATGGATGTATCATTGTCTGTTAAGACAATTCCAAGAGCAGAAGGGTCAGTAGTGATTTCAGTTTTCAATGTTGCTAAATCAATAGACATACTGTCCTCCTTTATACGCTCTGGAATTTCTTAGGAATAATGTACAGTTCAAAGTTGCCACTGTCCATGATCTGACCACTCACGTTCTGCATGACAAAACGAATGGTCTTCCTACCATTAATAGCAACGTTGGGGATGCAGAGAGTCTCAGACACACCTGCATTGTTCGGGTTGATAGTCTCATAGCTACCTACAAACAATGCTCCCTGTGGATTGTCATCTGATCCTGTTGTACCGTCACCACCCTCTGGAAACTTCTCTGTAGACTCACCGTTACCAAACAACACATACAGATCAGCAACTCGGAGATTCGCAGCCGGGGCAGTGGTTTGATAATCACTGACCATATAAACGTCTGCCTCTAGCCAGTTGTCTACACTGTTATCGTAATCACCAGCAACCCTGCTGTTATTGGTTAGATCACTCCCGATTGTGGCAATGCTAACCTTCGCTCCTGGTTTTACACCCGTTAAACTCATAGTCTCTCCTTACTGTAGTGCTACAATTTGTGAAAAGTTACTTACCGACTCCTCGTCCAAGGAGCGCACCTTAGCCCAACGTCTTTGTCCTGTTGCCTGAAACTCAAAGGTGGGAGGTCCCTGTACGGACATTCCTAAGTACCAGTTGTCTTGCTGCCTCCTTGAGAAGAAGACTTCGTAACGATCCGCCTCAGGAACCAAATCCCAATCAAGATAAAAACGATTATTAGCAGTCTGGAACTCACGAAAGTTACCGGGAGCAGAAGGTGCCCCAGGATTGGGAATTAGGTCAGCGTAGGTATTTGAAAAGCCCGACTCATTCCCAGTCGTATTAACAGCCGTGGCTACCCATGAATAACTAATCCCAAAGATGATCGTGTCGTCTGTAAAAAAGACACACGCAACATCGTTAGAAACGCAAGCAATTAAACTCGGGTTTATTTTTGTTGGTGTAGGGCTGGCAGCATCAGACCG
>SDBT01021199.1_pt1 | contig 10161 bp, 9 predicted proteins | sample 2277101 | NCBI WGS metagenome assembly SDBT01 (sample SAMN10404973, study PRJNA504765) | marine sediment metagenome | isolation source: marine sediment core GS10_PC15, 103 cmbsf | place: Arctic Ocean: Southern Knipovich Ridge | collected 2010
GGAGCTCACCGACAACTACATGATATTCGCGTCCCCATGCGTATCGAGAGATCGCCGCAAGATCAGGCTTCTTGGCAACGCTGTAGTCGGTGTAGTAATTGAGCGCCACCACAATCACCGAGCGCGCATCCTCGAGCACCCGGCGGGGATCGGCGCGGCGCTCGGGATCACATGCCATCCAGTGCATCGAGCCATGCATGTCCCGGCTCAGCCACTCTTCAAGGCGCACTGCCGCGGGCAAGTCTTCGATGGCGGCAATTGCACAATGGTCAAAGCCCAGTTCCAGCGCAGCATCCACCACGCGGTCGGTGAGCTCCCGTGAATCCGCCGCCGCACCGGGCTCGGCGCCTGCATCGATCTTCATGGCAATCTACTTTGACACGGTAGCCCGCATTTCTCCCCGCATGTCTCATTGGCTTTCCCCGATAGCCCGCATTTCGCCTCACGCCTCGTTGCGAGGATGCGAAGAGGCCTGCGCAGGCCAAGCGCAAGAAGTTCTACAATCAGCGCATGAAGATGTGGCAAGAAAATGCCCGTATCCTCGATCGACTGCAATCGATACACGACAGCGGCAACGATGCCGCGATTGCCGTGCTGGTGCGGATCGAAGGATCGTCCTACCGCAGGCCGGGTGCCAAGCTGCTGGTGAGCAGCGACGGGGCCAGCATTGGAAGCATCAGCGGGGGCTGCCTCGAGGAAGATGTTCGGCAGATCGCGCTCGATGTAATGTCGGCATGTACGCCCCGCGAGCTTCGGTATAAGACGGGCTCGGATGACGAAACGGTTTGGGGTCTCGGCCTCGGCTGTGACGGAATTGTCGACCTGTTCGTCTATCCGGCAACTGGATCCGCCAGCATGGCAACGGTCGCGGCCCAGCGAGGGCTGTTCCAGAAGAACGATGCCTTTTCGGTGGCCACGGTCATGGAGGCATCTTCGGGAACAGCCGAGCCGGGCGACTCGATCGTCATTGCCGCCGGCGAGATTGCGGCCGGAGGAAGCGGCGATCCCGGGTTCGATGAGCGCATCAGGGATCTGGCTGCTTCGTGCAGTGACGCCAACGGAGCCTCCGGCGACTGCGGACGGGGCGGCACTGGGCTCTATTCCCTCGGTGCAGCCAAGGTGTTCCTCGAATTGCACCAGCCACCTCCGAACCTGCTCGTTTTCGGCGCCGGCGACGATGCCATCCCGCTGGTCCGCTTGGCCGCAACTGTGGGCTTTCGCGTGTGGGTGGTCGATCATCGTGCGGGCTACCTGACGGCGGATCGCTTTCCTGAGGCCTGGCACTTCGTTCACGCGCGCGACTCGGGCTCGATTGCGGATCTGCCCTGCGGTCAGCGTTCCTTCGCGGTGGTCAAGACGCATAGTCTCATTCGCGATGGCGATTGGGTGCGCGCGTTAGCGTCGATTCCGCTGCCTTATGTCGGGCTGCTCGGTCCCCGCGATCGCCGGCAGGAGATCCTGGCCGAGCTGTCGGAAGGGGAAAGCCGATATGTCTATGGCCCCGTGGGGCTCGACCTCGGCGCCGAGGGCCCCGAGCAGGTGGCGTTGAGCGTCGTCGCGGAAATTCTCGCGGTTGTCTCGGGTCGAAGCGCGGGTCATCTGCGGGATTCTGCCGGTTCGATCCATGCCGAGCCGCGCATTGAGCGGTGACGGCATGCGGGCCGAAGGTCCGAGGATTGCGGGAGCTGTCCTCGCCGCCGGTTGCTCGTCTCGCATGGGACGGAACAAGCTCCTGCTCGAGTGGAAAGGGGAGTCTCTGCTGGAAAGGGCCGTAAGGGTGGCCGTTGCCGCCGGGCTCGATCCTCTGGTTGTGGTCGTTGGATTCGAAGCGGATCGGGCGGCTGAGCTGCTCTCCGGGGAACCATGTCGACTTGTCATGAATCCCGCACATGAGCTCGGCATGCACTCCTCTGTTGCCGCCGCCGCCAACGCTGTCGCACAGGAGGCCGAGGCACTGATCGTCATGCTCGCCGATATGCCGTTGGTGACGGCTGCCATGCTCGAGATGATTCAGGCGGAGTACCTGAGCAGCGGTAGCCGCCTGATTGTGTCCCGGTACGGTGACATCGTTGCTCCACCCACCCTCTTCGATCGCTCGTTTCTTCCTCGCCTGCAGTCGATAGAGGGCGGCAACGTGAAGGCCCTGGTCGAGAGATTCTGGAGTGACGCCTCGGTGCTTGATTGGCAACCCTCTTTGCTGCGAGATATTGATACGCGGGGCGATTTCGAGGCTCTGCTCACGGACGGAGAGTGAGGGAGCACGACCAAAGTTCCTCAGCTGGTGGGGGACGAAACGTTGAGCGCATCCCAGGCGGACACTACACTGCAACTTCGATGAAGACGGGAGACGGTTCCGCCAGGTTGATGAGGCCCTTCGGGGAGCTCATTCCATTCCGCCAAGCGCTCCAGCTCACCTTTGACCTGGCAGCCCAGGTGGAAGGCACCGAACTGCTCCCTCCAGAATTGGCGGCAGGACGGGTTCTCGCAGCTCCTGTGCTCGCACCTATCGACGTTCCGCCTTCCGATCGCGCCGCCATGGACGGGTACGCGGTGCGCGCAACCGATCTTGCGAGCGTCGAGCCCGGCAATCGGACGGAGCTCAGGAGTATCGAGAGCGTGTTTGCTGGCAACCTGCCGCGCACGACGGTGGTCGAAGGTACATGTGTCGAGATCGCCACAGGGGCGCCGCTCCCCGCGGGAGCGGATGCCGTGGTCCCGGTAGAGCAAACCTCGCCCACAGCGGACGGGATCGAGTTTCTGGCCACTGCACGGCCGGGTCAGCACATCGTCGTTCGCGGTGATGACCTCGCGTCCGGCGACCTGTTGGCGGCACAGGACGCAGTCATCAAGCCCTCTCTCATTGCGGCACTGGCTGCTGCGGGTGTCGAAGCTGTCGAGATTTGGCGACGCCCCCGGGTGTTGATTCTGCCGACAGGCAACGAGCTCGTGCCGCCCGGACAACCGTTAGGGCCGGCGCAAGTGTACGACTCCAACTCGGCCGGCCTCGAAGCGCTGCTCCTGGAAAACGGTGCCGAGGTGGAACGCGCGGATATCGTCGGCGACGCTTCGGACGCCCTGCGCTCACAGCTCGGTCGATCAGAATTCGATCTGACCATAACTCTCGGAGGGTCGTCCGTCGGCCGGCACGACCTGGTCACCGACGTGGTGGGGGAAATGGGCGAGGTTCTCGTTCACGGCGTTGCGGTAAAGCCGGGAAAACCCCTTCTGCTGGCTCGAATCGACGAGCGCCCGATAGTAGGCTTGCCAGGGTTTCCGACTTCGTGCCTGTTGCTGGCCTATCGGGTCGTCGAGCCTATGGTCCGGCACATGGCACGACTCGAGGGAGGGAATCGCAAGTGCCGATGCGTCCAACTCGCGGAAGATGTTCGCTCGCCGAGGGGCAAGCACCAGCTCCTCACGGTCGTCGTTGAGGGCGATCGAGCGAGGTCCGCGTTTCGCACGTCCAGCACAATCACCAGCATGTCGCAGGCGGTCGGATGGATCGAGATCGAGGCCGCTGTCGACCTGATACCGTCAGGTACTGCGGTGGAGGTGACGCTTTTTTGAGCAACGACAAGCAGCCTGAGAACAAGAGGTCCGAGGGCTCGCGGAAGACACTCGAATTCTACGGTGGTCCTATTGCCTCCGCCGTGCCGATGGTCTTCTTCATCGGTTGGGCCATCTACCTGTGTGTCGTCCTCGAAGCCGCCGCGAATATCGGCCTCGTGCTCGGCGCCGCCCTCGGCCTGGCTCTCGGTATGTTCTTCGTGAAGAGCTCGTGGAGCGACTATGCCCAAGAGATCTTCAACGGCATGAGCGATCCGGTTGGGGTCGTGGCGATCGTCGCCTGGTTTTGGGCCGGCATGTTTGCCGAGGTGCTTCAGGCTGGCGGGCTCGTCGACGGCCTCGTTTGGATCGGCGCACAAACCGGATTCAGCGGCGGCCTATTCGTCGGTGCCACATTTCTTCTCGCGGCTACCTTCGCCACTGCCGTCGGAACCGGTTACGGGACGACGGTAGCGTTCTGCACCTTGATGTACCCGGCGGGAATACTGCTCGGTGCCGACCCGATCGTTCTTTTTGCCGCCATTCTCTCGGGAGCGGCGTTCGGCGACAACCTCGCCCCGGTCTCGGATACCACCATCGTTTCCGCCACAACGCAGAACACGGATGTCCCCGGCGTCGTTCGGTCGAGAGTCAAGTACGCGCTCATGGCCGCTTTCCCCTCGCTCATACTGTTCGGCATCTTCGGTGGTGGTGGTCGAATGATCGATGCGGAGCAGGCACGTGCCGTACTCGAAGCCGGGACCGATCCTCGCGGGCTGATATTGCTGATCCCCTTCGTTCTGGTCATCACACTGGCCTTGCGAGGAAACCACCTGCTCGCATCGCTGACCTGGGGAATCGTTGTAGCCATCGCGCTCATCGGAGCCTTCGGCTTGGCTCCGCTCAGCGATCTCCTGTACGTGAACACGGAAACGGAGTCTCTCGCCGGAGCCTTGGTAGATGGCATCAACGGCTATGTCCACCTGGCGGTGCTTATCCTTCTGATCGTTGCGGCGGGACACATCATGAAGGCCGGCGGCGCGATGCAGGCCGCAGTCAGTGGGCTTCTCAAGCAAGCAGGGCGATCCGTTGCGCGTGCCGAGGTGTCGAGTTGGTTGATCGTGTTCGTGCTCAATGTCTTCATCACCGTCAACACCGCCGCGGAAATCGCGGCGGCGCCATTCGTGCGGAAGATCGGAAGTGCCTTCAAGATCCACGCGTACCGACGTGCGAACCTGTTGGATGCTACGACGTCGGCACTGGGTTATATCTTCCCCTGGAGCGCCGCGGTCTTGCTCGGGTACCAAACATTACGGAACCTGCAGGCTGAATACACTTTCATCGAAGCTATTGAACCGACTCAGGTTTGGCCGTGGGTATTCCATGGCTGGTTTCTCGCGGGCATCATGCTCATAGCAGCCATCACCGGGTTCGGGCGCATCTACGAAGGCCCCGATGGCGAAGTGCTGCATCAACCCCCTGATGAAGAGGCGTCCGACTGAGGACGTTCCAGTGGCAGTCGCGGAGGATTCAAACGGTGGAAGATTGGGTCGTCGAACGTCTTGGGAAGGTCGTGGGCAAGAAGGCCCGGATAGGTTTGCCTGACCTGGCGGCGAAGCACGCTGAGCGCCGGCAGTTCGATACAGGCGATTACTATCGCATCGTCGAAAACGAGGGCTGCCTTGCGCGAGGGATGGTGATCACGCCAGAAGGCGTTATTCCCGACTACCCCCGTATTCGGCGCATCTTTCATCTGAAGAACTTCATCACCCGGTACTACTACAGCCCCTTCTACGCTGAAGAGCTGGTGCCTGGCTACCACGCTCGCTTCGTCCGTCTCGGCGACCGAACTGTCGCTTTCACGAGGGACGGCCGTTGGTGCCCGTTCACGACTGACCGGGCGCCTGATCTGCTTCCCGAGAGGATCCTTGATGACAATCCCGACCTGATCGTCTGTCTTGTCATCAACGGTTCAGGCATTCCGTACATCGCCGAGCCAGGCGCGGAGCAGGACCGCGAGATCAGCGCGTGCGCCGTCGATTTCCTGGAAAGAGATGTAAGGGAGCCTCTCTCGCCGGAGGAGAAGTATCACCTGTTCGATCAGTACGGCATGCCCTGTGTGGAGCACATCGGCCCCTTCGACCCCAAGGAGCTGGACGGCCTGGATGACTGGGTCGCGGGAATCATCGCTCGGAAGGGCACAGGGGTGGTGTTGAAGCCGTCAGAGCGACCGCATCGCCCTTTGCAGTATTCGACCCCGCTGGAGCTCTTCACTTCTCATCCTCTGTGGACTGCCCTCGCCGAAGACGAGGCCGGCGTAAACACCTTTTTCCAACGTCTGCTGCGAGCATCTTGCGCCCTCATGGAAGAGGGGGCAACGACGGAGGATATCGACTGGGAGGCAGTGGGCCGGTCATTGTTGGAGCCCATCGTAGATGGCGTCCAGCGGGTTGCCGCTGGAGAGGACCTGCGCAAGCCCTGCAGCGTGTGGGTACACGAGAAGGAGACGGCTGAAGCGCTCCTGCCCCACCTCGCCGAGAGCGACCCGTCGGTGATTATCGAGCAGCAGGACCTGAGCCCCGAGAACGACGGCTGGCGCCTGGACTTCGAGCGCGTCTACAAGGATGCCAGCGAGGGTATCGCACGCCGCATCGGAGGCGCTTCCTACGTTCGCTGATCGCGAGCGCAAGGGGCCACGATGACGGCGTTGCGCTTGATTCGTGTGCTCGACGTACTGTTCAGTACGCCTGCGCGCCCGAATCTGCGCGCGCCTTGTCCTCGCGGCCCCTTGCGCCCGCTCGCTTCGCAACCTGTTGAAACATGCAGCTAGCGTGATGAAGAATGCGGGTTCGCGATTCTCAGTCTTCGAGCTCAGCGCTCGCTCCGTCGAGCCGCTCAATGCCTTCAATGCGAATCTGCTCTACACGATTCGGGCGCGCGCGCTGGATGATAAATGACAAGCCGGCGTGCTCGATTCGCTCCTTTGTTCGCGGAATCCTGCCGGTGACCTCGAGGAGAAATCCGGCGATCGTAGTGCTCTCCTCGGCCTCGAGGTTGATCCCGTAGTGGCGGCGCAGGAAGCTCAACGGGCAGGCGCCACCCACCAGCAGGGAGCCGTCCTGCAATTCCATCACCTGTGGGGTGCGAGGCAGGTCGAACTCGTCCTCGATCTCCCCGACGATTTCCTCGAGCAGGTCTTCGAGAGCAACGATTCCCTCCACACCGCCGTACTCATCGATGACGATCGCCAGGTGCTGCCTCTGTTCCTGAAACGCTTGCAGGAGCCCCTCCAGCGTCGCCGTTTCCGGGACAAAAAGAGGACGCCGTGGCAGCGAGCGGAGATCCAGATCGTCGAGTCGATCCCAGTAGCGGAATACGTCCTTGGAATGGAGCACTCCGACGATATCGTCGAGAGTTCCCTCGTAAACCGGGATGCGAGTGTTGCCCGACCGGCGAACCACCTCCAGCACCTCGCGCGGCTTCAGGTTGACGTCGATTGCAACGATCTGGGTGCGGGGGATCATCACATCTTCGATGGTGGTCTCGGTGAGACGCATGATGCCGTGCAACATGCGACGCTTCTCGCGCGCGATGACCCGCTCTTCCTCGCCCAAGGAGATGATGCCCTTGATGTCTTCTTCGGAGACCCTAGCCACCTCCGTCTTGCCCTTGCCCCAGTTCAGCAGGACGAGGTTGGCCACTGCTCCCGCGATGCTTGCGAGAGGGTACAGAAGCTTCACCAGCATGCCGATGGGCCGCGAAACGATGAAAGAGACCCTTTCGGGATGGCGCGCGGCGAGTGTCTTCGGAGCTATTTCGGCGAAGATCAGCAAGAGTGCCGTCATCACCAGAGTGGCGTAGAGAATGCCGCGCTCACCCGCTACGGAGATCGCGACCGCGGTGGCCAGGGCGGACGCGGCGGTGTTGGCGAAGTTGTTGCCGAGGAGGATTGTCGAGATCAACCTGTCGGGCATGGCCACCAAATCGCGCACTCGGGCCGCGCGTTGATCGCCGTGCCGGGCGAGATAGCTCAGCCGATATCTGTTGACCGCCATCAGGGCGGTCTCGGAGCCGGAAAAGAAACCGGAAAGCAGGAGTAGCAGCGCCAGGCCCGCCAAGGCTGGCAAGGCGTCAAACATAGGGTTCACCTCGGAAGCATGTGAGTTCGAGTGAGCGCGCGGCAAGTCGCCCAACGTCACCGAAGATAACACCGGCAGGGCCAGCTAGACCACGCTCAGATGCCATCATGGGGCCCGCCAGATGTGGTTTCGATTGCGGCCGTGATCGACAGGGCCCATGCTATAGTTTTCGCACTTTCCGACTTCCGTCATTAGCCATTCGGAGCTTCCCGCGAGGCACGCCATGCAAAGGGGCGCACTGCGTCAGATGAGCGCAGGAGACCAGGTTCTTATGGTCCACGAGGACCAGCGAACCTTTCTTGTCGAACTGAATCCAGGCAAGATTTTTTCCACTCACAAGGGGGCGGTTGCTCATGACGATCTGATCGGCCGGCCGTTCGGCACACAGATCGTCAACAGCGCCGGCGCCCCGGTCTTCGCCATTCGCCCGATCTGGGTAGAGCGCATGATGAAGGTCAATCGACGCACCAACATCATGTACCCGAAAGATGTTGCCTTCCTTCTGGCCCGGCTGGGCCTCGGTGCCGGTGACCGCGTCGTGGAGTTAGGCGCGGGCTCAGGTGCGATGACCATGGCACTGGCTCATGCCGTGCGGCCGGGAGGCCGGGTCTATTCCTACGACAGACGGCAGGACTTCCTCGAATTGGCCGCCAGCAACTGTGCCAGAGCCGGGGTAGGGGAGGACGAGGTCGAATTTCGCCTGCGCGTCGCGGGAGAGGATCTCGAAGCGGATGTCGATGCGGTGATGTGCGATATCCCGGAGCCATGGGAGGAAATGGGGGCAGCCCATGATGCCCTGGTCGGAAGCGGTCGTTTCGCTGCCGCGACGCCGACATTCAACCAGGCGGAACGGGTCGCCGCATGTCTGGCAGGCGGCGGATTTGCCATGGTACAAACCGCCGAAGTCCTGGTGCGTGAGATTCTCGCCCGCCCCGGCAGGACTCGTCCGGCACACCGCATGGTCGGACACACCCAGATCCTCACGACGGCGGTCAAAGTCTTCGCACCGCCGCCGGATGAGGGTCCTGAACAGCAATGAAGATTCGCTACGGACGCGAAAACCACACCTTCGATCGTTCCCTAACGGTAGCGACGATCCTCGAGAGGCTCGACATCGTTCCCGCAGGAGTCATCGTGGCTGTCAACGGACAGCTCGCTACCCGGGACGTGCGTGTTCAGGTGGACGATGAAGTCGAGATCATTCGGGCCATATCTGGCGGCTAGGGGGGGGCCGGATGAAGTGCAAGATCTGTCGCGCCAAAGCGGTCGCCGAGCTCCCCCAGCACCGCATGGCTTTGTGCCAGCCCTGCTATCTGGACTGGTTTCCCAGCTACGCGAAAAAGACCATCAAGAAGTTCGCGATGCTGGACCACGGCGAGCGCGTCCTCGTGGCAATTTCGGGAGGGAAGGACAGCAGCGCGCTCTGGCGTGTTTTGGTCGACCTGGGCTACGCGGCCGATGCGATGATCATCGACCTCGGGATAGGCGACCAGGAGGGACTGGGGCTCGAGGGTGAAAGGTACTCGTCGAGCTCGACCGAATTCGCTCGCGAACAGGCGCAGCTCCTGGGACGGGACCTATGGGTCATCGACTTGCGAGAGCAGATCGGACGCTCGGTGCCGGAGCTGCGTCGGGGACGTCAAGGTGACGCGTTTCGGGGCGCTGGGAGAATCGCGGGAGCAGAGCAATGCCTGAGAAGAGGAGGGGTCGAGGAAAGGCCTCCCACGGGGAATCGACCGCCGCACCCGAGATCGCCGCTTCGGTGCTGGACCGCCTGGAGGCGGCGTACCCGGATGCTCGAGTCGAGCTCGACTACACGACGCCCCTCGAATTGCTGGTGGCAACCATTCTGTCGGCCCAATGCACCGACAAGCGCGTCAACGCCGTTACGCGCTCGCTTTTTCGCGACTACCCCGACGCCCGGTCTTATGCCGAAGCAGACCCTGAGGAGCTTCAGGAGGCGATCCGGTCCACCGGCTTTTTCCGCCAGAAGACGAAGAGTGTTCAGGCCTGCTGCGCACGGCTCATTGAGGAGCACCGCGGCGAAGTGCCGGCTGATCTCGATGTACTGACGACACTGCCGGGTGTCGGACGAAAGACGGCTAGCGTCGTGATGGCCGTTGCCTTCGGTCAGCCCGCCATCGCGGTTGATACACATTGCCGGCGGGTCAGCCAGCGTCTCGGACTGACCTGCAGCAAGAACCCCGACATCATCGAGCGCGATCTCTCGATGCTCTACCCGCGGGAACGGTGGGGCACCATCTCGAGGATCTTCATCTGGCACGGCCGCTACACGTGCAAATCTCGGCGCCCGCTGTGCGAGCAGTGTGCGGTGCCGGACCTGTGCCCGTTCTGGCAAGACGGCGGTGTATAGGCCGCGTCTCCTCTCCGGAAGCCCCTGTTCTGCTATCTAGCCGGCATTTCTCATCACACTCGTAGCCTGGATTTCTCAACGGGTCGCGGCTGCGCGTGCGCG
>SDBT01021200.1_pt1 | contig 10161 bp, 10 predicted proteins | sample 2277101 | NCBI WGS metagenome assembly SDBT01 (sample SAMN10404973, study PRJNA504765) | marine sediment metagenome | isolation source: marine sediment core GS10_PC15, 103 cmbsf | place: Arctic Ocean: Southern Knipovich Ridge | collected 2010
GTTTATGGAAAATACTCTCTGGACAAAATAGGGCAAAATGCTGGAGGTCTCGGAGATTCCGGTGGTGCTTCTCGATTCTTCTATTGTACCAAGACTTCCCGGAAGGAACGGAATATGGGGATGGAAGATTGTGAAGACAAACTCTTGGCTCGTTCTGGTGGAGCACAGGGGGCAGAGAACCGAGGCGAAAAAGAATACCTGCAAAAACACATTGGCTTGAATCGAGTCGCCGTAGTCAAGAATAATCACCCTACAGTCAAACCTCTTGCCCTGATGAAATACCTCTGTACCCTACTCCGGATGCCCTCCGCAGACCAGATAATCCTCGATCCATTCCTTGGCTCAGGGACAACAGGAATGGCTTGCAAAGAACTTGGCATCAACTTCATCGGTATCGAAAAGGAACCAGAATACTGTGAAATCGCCGTAAAACGAATCGCAGCAGTCCCCGGCCAAGAAATCACCTTACACACAGACAAACCCCCGGTGGAGATTTCTAAACCAAAACCATTCTACACTGAATACAAGCAGAGTGTTATTAACGCCGCCAGTGCAGCCCTAAAGAAGAACGAGCCGAGAATAATTAAACATACAGGCCCATCATTAAGATAGGTACCAAAAATGAAAAAACGTGGTATAATTCGGTCATACTCCACTGGCCCCTACAACAAAATGAATGACACTGAACAATGGATACGCATCTCCCAAGGCTGTCCAAATCGCTGTGATTTCTGCTACGAGCCTCCACAGATGGTTGAATTTCCCATCCCTCGGATAGAGCGAAACAAAGTCAAGATAATGGATATGAATTTGTTGAGCCAGCGAAATGCTTCCTATATCATTGAACGGCTCGGGGCTGTAAAGGTGAACAATAAGGTCGTGCATTATGAACTCGTGTGTGGAATAGACCACCGATGTCTCCTACCCTTTCTTGCGGAGGCTCTGAAAAAATCCCGATTTCAGAACATACGTTTGGCCTGGGACTTTGCCTACCTCGACCAGTTTAGGATCAGAAAAGCCCTGAAGATGCTGATGGCTGCTGGATACAAGTCGAGGGATATGATGGTTTTTATGATTTGTAATTGGCAAATCTCTTACGAGGAATGTCTCAAGAAACTATATCTGTGTGCTATATGGTCGGTGAAAGTGGCAGATTGCTACTTTGACGGACAAGTCTCTCCAAACATCGAGCCTATTGGGTGGACGGCGGAGCAAATAAAAGATTTCCGCAGGCGGGTACGGAAACATAATCAACTCGTAAACTTCGGGATAGACCCAGAGCTAAAGAAACCTTCTTGGAAAGAAGTCAAAAAACTGCTATAATAGAGGTTGAAAGGAAGAAGATATGAATTTACCGAAAGTTTATGATTGGGGCTTCGGCGAGGTCGTCGAACTCAAGCATCTTGAAACCACCTTTGGAATCTCAAAGAAACTGGCACTACTATATCTCAAAGCTCTGAGAATTAAACCCTTGTATTTTAAGGACGAAGTATTTTTCTGTCTGTCCAGTTTCAATAGAGTGATGTTCGTCCTTTCAAAACCGGGGAGTCCAGGATTTTTATTTCCAGGCTCAAAAGCTAAACAAAATGGCAATCTTAGAGAGAAAGGATTTCTCATAGAAGTTACTGATGAAATTATCAGACAAGCTGCATCTCCTCAGATTCTTGCGGAGATGTTAGCTGCCAATGGACGAGACAGTTCTATGGTAAAAAAATTACTCACGCATTCCTCCACAGAAAGAGGGTAAAAAATAGATAACAAAATTGAAAAACCCCAGCCTAATCCTGATGAGGTGTTGGCTGCAATACAGAGCTTTAATGACCCTGCAATTATTACAAATATATTCAAGGAGATGGGGTGGAATTACTCACTCGAAATTCGAGAGACATTGATGATGGTAAAACAAAATGCCAATCTTTCCATTAAATTTAAGGCTTTGAAGCATCTTAGAGAACTTTTACGAGAAGCTGCGGAGGCATCAGGATATGTGGCAAATGTAACACAGACAATGCCGAATGCTCAAGGAGGTGTGACCTCTTTCCATGCAAAACGTATTGCCGGTATTTTGAATCCAACAAAACAAATTGAATCTACTATTAAGGAACCTGAAAATGACAAACAAGAAACCAGAACTGAACCCGATAGAGGAAGCGATAGGGGAGCGAGCAAAGACATCAAAGGACATTCCGAAGATAAAAGACAAAGAGGATTTCAAGAAACTTGCGGTAGAACAGATACCGGACGAGCCTTCCCCACAGGAGATGTTGAGTCTGGAGAATCTGAATCGCCAGACGGAGGAGAGACTCCAAGACCAGTACCCAGAGGAATTACCCCTGACAGAGAAGGAATGCTTACAACAGACGATACATCCGTCAATCCCTGTATCAAAACCCGACCCCCAACCTGTGACCAAGAACTTTTCCCAGGAATCACCTCCGCAGAAGGATGATGATTTGAAATTGGCTTTGGCGTCAATTAACGATGCTGTTAAAGATAGAGGTGGGCCTCTAAGACAATTTACCGCAGTGGAAGCTGGGGAAGCCCAAATAGCAATAGAAGCGGACAATAACAGGAAAATTAAAAGAATGATTTTTCTCCCTGCGGAGGATTCCCATCTCACGGCCCTGCGGGACTATATTTTCGAGAATGGTTTTGTTGTTTCTGCTGTGGCATTTCATATTGTAACGCTTTGTTCTCAACCTTTAGTAACTACATCCACGACGACTTGGGATTTTTGGGATAGGGCAAATATTCCTGGGATGGTTTTCACATTACTACGTCAACCTGGCTACATTGAAGGTATATGGCCAAGTCTGAAAATAGTTATGGGTAGTAATACTGGGAATTCCGCTTGGTCAGCGGGGATAGCTATGACTATTGCTTTCTTCGATGTCATCAGAACCCTGCCTATCTTAAAGGAAATGGACAATGAAGAAAAGTCATAAATGGATTGAGGCTGTTGAAGCTCGCTGCCCTTATTGTGGAATATATAAAATCTATCTTGCAGTTGCCGACGTGGGGGATTTGGTAAAGTGTCGTTGTTGTGGAGAATGGTTTGAGTTAGGACAACAAAAATAGATGTGGCTAAAGAAACCCCCTGATAATCCATATTATCCTTTGCCGAAAGATTATGAGTCTCTTTCTCAGGATGGCCAACGGGAAGCAAGATTAGCTGTGTTACACAGGCAGGATACCCCTATGCATCTCGTTGAGGCTTGGGATTTTTTCCGTCGTGTGTATTTAGCTGGGGTCGGGAAGTTATTTTACAAAAACGGTTTTGAGGAGTCCCCGGATTTTCACTACGAGATGCTTTTTGATTTGGGAACGCATGGCAGGAATGCTCAAGCAGCCCCGAGAGGTAGTGCTAAAAGTACTGTTATCGGGATAGAAGTACCTCTTTTAATAGCTTTGACTCGACCTCACTACGCAATGACTCTTGGATTAGCTACGGATAGATTAGTCGAGGAACGATTTGATATATTGATTCAGCAATTTGTTGAAAACGAATTAATCCTACAAGATTTTGGGGAAATGAAGCCACCGAGAGGTCGGAAAATTTGGAACCATCATCAATTATCCCTGACGAATGGGGCGATTATAAAAGGGCTAAGCGTGATGGGGAAAAAGCGGGGGGGTCGTCCAAGATTATTTATACTCGACGATCCGGAAAACGACCCTGATTCAGATTCTCAAGCCGCTGCCCAAGTAGTTATAGAAAAATTTGAGATGATTTTATTTCATCAAATTATTCCTATGCTTGAATCTGGGTCGTCTATTTATTGGATTGGGACTTTGATTAATCGCAGGTCTTTCTTATATCACGCTACGGCAAGTGATGATTCTCGGTTTAATTTTTGGAACCGCACGGTTTTGAAGGCAATCGCATACGATAAAGATGACCCTGAAAAAGTCAGTGTTTTATGGCCTGAGAAATGGCCGCAGGTGGTTCTTGAGGCTCGAAGGGATGAAATTGGGCCATCGGCATTTGCCAGTGAATACTGTAATGAGCCTATTTCTGCACAAGACCGTATCCTTGTGATTGATCCAAGAAAGAACGAGTATAGTGTAGAAGGCGAGTTTGATTGGAAGAATCCACTGAATCACACGGGGAATATAAAGTGGTCAGAGCGTTATATGGAGCCGGGTCGTAGAATCTATAAAGACTTTGAGAAGCCCTACCGAGAATTAGTTCTTCCAATGTACAGGATTTTACTCTTTGACTACGGGGCAGGTCTTTCTCAATACAATGATTATTCTTGTATTATGGTTCTCGGGTTCGATACCTTGAATACACTTTGGATTCTGGATATGTGGCTTGGCCGGGCCAAGGATGCTACTCTCTTGCGATTAATCTACGAATATGGGTTGGCTTGGCGACCAAGGGTACTCGGAATTGAAGCCGTGAGTATTCAGATGAGTTTTGCGGAGGCTGTTAAGGAATATATCGAGGATATGGAGAGTAAAGTCTCGACTCCTTGGAGAGCACGGGTATTTCCGATTACATATCCGGCTCGTGTAACTAAGTCCAATCGGATTTCTGGAATGGAGTGGCGATTCCGTCCTGGTAGAATAAAATTCCCTGCCCACCTTGCAAGCAAATGGCCTTTCGACCAACTGTATCAACAGACGGAGGATTACACTCCCGACTTGGCCTTGTTACCACATGATGACGCTATTGACACTCTTTCAATGAGTCAATATGTTGTCAAGAACCGAGGCGGTATATTCACCAAGGAGAGAGGGAAACCAAGTTTATTAGAACGTATTAAGAGAAATATTCCGCTCATTAGGGGGACTCCATTACTTTCAGGGGTGGGTTCTCAAGACATCACAGATGAGATGGCTGATTTACTAAGCAAACGTGCTCGGAAGTCAGCAATAGACCCAAATAACCGGCGTATCGTTAGAGGCCAGAGACGAATTGTGGGTTGACAAAAATTAGATTTGTGCTATGATAGATAGTGTGAAAGGAATGTTTATATGACTTTAATAGTTCCAATAGCAATCGTTGTTTCGGCACTTGTTGTCGTAATTATTTCGGTGCTCTTAGGAGCTTTGGTTATCAGTATTGGAAGGATAAATGAGACAAATAGCCAACTTATGATTTTAGTGGCTGGAAAGAATGAGAAACCTGAGACGTTACGGGCACTTGTGGCCTCGGCTAAACCCCCGAAGAAAGTCCTTCCAGGTATTGCACAGGGGAAGAAAGAAACTGAGAAGAACAAAAATACCAATTATGTAATGAAGGTAGGTGTTCCATCTTGAAAGAAATAAAACTTAATTAAGGAATAATCTCATCGGCTATAAATTTCAATTACCTGCGGATACCTCTGCTAATAAGCAACAGGTTGAGCAGATATTTCAATACTTAGTATCCACTGGTAAGTCGAGAATGAATCCGATTAGTATCAACTGGTGGGTAAACCATTATTACATGCGAGGACTTCGTAATTTTACCAATATAAATTTTAGTGGTGGGACTCTTAATGCGTCATATATGGATTCTTCTGGCGTATTGAAGTTTAAGTATGAGGATATTGTAAGTAAATATCAAGCCCAACTTGGTAGATTATTAGCTATAAATCTTGCTCCGGCAGTGTCCCGGAGAGGTGAGAGTCTTGATGGTTTGAGAAAAGCAAGTACCGGTCAAGTAGTTTTGGATTCTGCGTTTTCGCAGGATAAGGTTTCAAAATTAGCACTTAATGCTTTCCCCCCTCTCCTGCATTACGGAACAATCGGATTTGGATTGTGGGTTGAGGGGCCTGATAGTATTGGGATTGAGGTTATAAATCCTTGGGAGTTAATTCCGATTCCGATAGATGTTGCGGCTCCGTCTGATGTGCGGGGATTGATTCGAGTTAGGCATGTTCCAACAGATTATGTGAAGGGACTTTCGATAACTCCAGGTAAAAAATCAAAAGCCTATAAGGGAATGGAGGATTTGAAGGTTCCTTTTGGAGACTTGCCTGCGGAAGTAACCTCTAAATTTCAGGGGACAGCTTCTCTTACTCATTCGGGTGGTGGTTTTTACATTAGGAGTGGTCAGAGCCAAGTCGAGACTCAGTGGCCGGGGCGAGGCACTAAAAAAGATAAATCTCAAATGGATGTCACTCTGCTTGTCGAAGTATGGACTGAGACATCCGATGGGTATTTGGCAGAGTATCTTATCTTCGCCGGCTCTTACGAAAAATTAACTCAATTATATCGTCACGACCATTCCCAAAGTAGATATTATATGCCTATAAAGATTGCACGGGATGTCACTGTCGGTGGATTTTATGGGCGTTCCTTTATTGACCAACTAATTCCTTTGAATACAGAGGCAGAATATAGTCTTAGTAGTCTTTTCCAAACAATAGCTGATTATGAATTGTACGGATTAATGATGTGGCCAGCGTCATTAGGAACACCCCCGGAGGCCCATAGAGGACAGGATGGTGTGAAAAGGATAGTCTATGAACCTGATTATACAACCCCAGACCTAAAACCTTTTAGCATACAACCTGCAAAAATGACGAAACCACTTATAGAAGGGGCTATGATCGCCGGACAACTGATGGATAAATTGGCGAATCAACCTACGGAAATGTTGAAGGGTGGTGCTCCCGGTCGTGTAGATTCGGCCTCTGGTTTAGGATTTCTATATGAAACAAGTGGAATTCCGCTAACTCCAACAGCTAAAAACGTAGCTGAGGCGGTATCTGGAATCTATCGTGCTATGTTAGGCATTTGTAGAGATATGTGGCCTGCGGAGAAAGTTGTCAGTATTAGTAATCTCGACGATTCTTTAGCGGGTATTGCTTACGACATGGAAACCGGCGAGGTAACTTTGGCGAGGAATGCTATTCCTTCTCCGGATGAAGTGAACATCAACGTAGCCTCTGAAGTTCCAATTTCAAAAGAACAACAGAAATTAGAGTTAAAAGAATCTCTTGAGAAAGGAATTCTTACACTTGACGAATTTAGTTTCCAAGTTAGAGAAAAAGGCTTAGATATTCCAGTGGGCAATGAAGTTGCTTACCAAAACTACCGCCGAGCCAAATTAGAAAACCTCGCCCTCTTTGGTGACGGAGAAAAACCAGGTAAAGTTATTGTAAGTGAACGTGACATGCACGTGATTCATAAAGATGTGCTTGATGCTTTTATGGCTCGCCCTGAATACTATGCTGCCTCGCCAGAGGTTCGTAATAAATTCACCGAACACTACGACGAACACAATACAGGCTTAGGAATCTTCCCCGAAGGAATGGAACCAATGGAAGATGCCGCCGCAATAGAAATGGAACCCCCGCAGGAGGGGATACCTCAACAATAATCGAAAGGAAAAAAATGCCAGAACCCGAACCAAAACCAGACCCAACTCCAACTCCTATACCAGACCCTAAACCAGACCCGGAGCCAAAGCCAGACCCTAAACCTGAAACCCACACGATTAAGGTGGACGGGGAAGATGTTACCTTAACCCTTGAGGAGCTAAAAGAAAAAGCTATGCACTCGGCTGGTGCAGATAAGCGATTTCAGGAAGCTGCTACCGCCACAAAAGCTGCGGAACGGGGAATCCGTGTTGAAACCCTCGTGAAGGCAATATCGGGAGATGGAACACCTTCGGAGGCAGATGTTAGGGAATTGGCTGGATTGCTGGAAATTGAACCTACTGAGTTTATGTCATCCCTCAAGGAAGGTAAGGCTGACCCGAATACAGCCGTTAAAGCCACTAAGTCCGATTTCAATAAGCAGTTTCAAGAGGAAATGGGAGCCACCCCTGCGGAGGTTAGAGCTACTTTGGAGTTTTCTACTCAACGGCACGTCAATGATGCCCGAAAAGAAATTAGAGATATATCAGACAAAGCGGTTGACAAAGATGAGATTCTTGGTAAAATGATAGTAGGCGAAGGCAAGAATGAACGTCTCGCCGAAATTAAAGATATGGTAGCTGAGGATGTTCTACAGAAGATACAGAACGGAAAACCGTTTGGAGCCGAGATGGTAGCAGCGACAGTACAGAGGGTACGGTCGAAGTTGACCAATCTTGGTATCCCAAGTAAACTCAACCAGCAACCTATTGTTTTAGGCCTGGCCCCGAGTGAAGGACTTTCGGCTGCAATCCAAGCTGACGAACCAATCAAGCGAGTTTCCTCGACTGAAGATGACGACGAGAAAAATCTCGTTGAAAGGTATCTTCAAAAGGCAGTTAAGACTGCCCGAGAAATGAAGTAGAAATTCGTTAGGTTGAAACCCTCGACTGACTGCATATTATTGTAAATATGTTTAGTTAAGGGGTAATAAAATGACACAAGCAATTGCAGCTCTCGATAACCTTGTCAGAGAAGAATTGCCGATGATGATCGAAGAGGCTGGGCCGGTGATAGCTCCGGTGTTTGCCAAGATCAAACGGACGGCATTTGGGGTTAAAAGTCAAACAGGTCTCGGTCGTGGATATAAGGTAATCCACCTGTACGAAACCGGCGTGGCTGGTTTAATTGAGTCAGGAGACCCTCTTGGCCCCGAAATGACCACGATTGTTGGGACACAGACTCGTTTACTGGCACAAGGAGATGCGTCTGCTGGTTTGACGATTTTCCCGACTGCTGCGGAATCACCTCACATGGGTGATATTAAGAGGGAGTTGGTTCTTCATAAGGTCGTAGGAAACTTTAGTATTCCTGCTGCTTGGAAACAGGCTGACCTCTTGAATGCTGCCCAGATTAAGAAGGTGGCACGGGATATGAAGGCTGTGGCAAAGTTGAAGGCTATCTATGAGGCTTCCAGTTTCTTCTCCCACAGCGTATCAAATACTGCGGGTTCTGGGGGCGACACTGCTGGAGCTTATGTAACTCAGGTTCTTGGTAAGGTTTCGGTTATAGCTGAGAGCAATGTTACATCCGAGGCAGAGTATCCGGTGATTACTATTGATGAAGCCTATGGCCGAATCAGTAATTTCCGTCAGGGTATGCGAATTGATATTGTCAAGGATATTTCTGGTGTGCTCCAAAATGGTGCAAATGTGGGAGATACTCCTGCTGTTGATGGCACTGAGGTACGTAACTATACCAATTCGACTACAAAGTATGTGTTCATGATAATCAGTAGCGTCGATTATCTGGGCAAAAAGATAACCCTCGCACCGGTTAATTCCGATACCGGGTTATTACCTGTTTTTACAAATGGGTACGGTTCCGCAACATTCCCAGGCGTTGCTGGCGACTGGCTTGTAATGGCAAAAACAAGTCGTTATAATTCAGGTTCTCGTCCTCAGTTTAGTTGGGGACTCAATGACTGGATTAAAGCATCCGGTATAATTCTGGGTGGGGCTTCCGAAGCTGCGGCTCTTGACTTGGCGATGTATCCACAGTTCAAGTCTCAGGTTAAAGCTGTTGATGGCCCACTGACCGACGACGTGATAAATGGTTACATTGGCGGATACCTGGATGCGTATCCCGGGGAAACCTTAGATACTGTTCTAACCACGCAGGGCGTTCAGTTGAAGTGGCTCCAACAGCCGGGTCTGTATAATAACAGACAAAACTACGAGCGAACCGGCAAGGCCTTGAGCTTTAAGGGTGGATGGTCTCAGATTGCTTATGAGTTCGGTGGACGGAGCTATGAGTGGATTATGAGTCCGATGTGCCTGAGCAATAACTTATATGCCTTGAAGTTCTCCGGGGAAAATATCCAGAGATTTAGTCCTCCGAGATTAGGTGGAATGGAAGCCAGTATGGGACAGGAAATCGAATTCCTCGCCCCGCTTGGTGGACTTTCGGGCGTATTTATGGTCGCCCACGCCGCTACAGGTGCTCCGCAGGATTTACTTGAGGCTCCGTTCTGGTATTACTGCCTCATCGCTCCTCGTGACCCCCGTGGAGTTCGCCTTACTGGTCTGACAGAAGCAACGATGCTTTAATAGTAAGTAGTTCTTTGTAAAGTGAATAACGGAGAGGTCGTCATTTTTCTTCCTTTCTCTACGGGTGTTTCAGGCCTCTCCGTTTTTTTGAACCATAATTTAGTTTAGGAGAAAAAACAATGCAACTATATGATGCAGTAAGAAAATATGGGTTTCTCGCCTTTCCGGTTCTTAACCCATTTAGTGAGGTCTATTATGTTGATGAAAACCACACCAATGCCCTCGATGCAGACGACGGGGAACATGGCAATACTCGGGAA
>SDBT01021201.1_pt1 | contig 10160 bp, 10 predicted proteins | sample 2277101 | NCBI WGS metagenome assembly SDBT01 (sample SAMN10404973, study PRJNA504765) | marine sediment metagenome | isolation source: marine sediment core GS10_PC15, 103 cmbsf | place: Arctic Ocean: Southern Knipovich Ridge | collected 2010
TGATTTTACTGTCTGCCGTGAGGGCTGTCAAAATGTATATGCGGAAACATACGTGAACGTATGTCGGACATCGTGTTACTCTCCTCCTGCTACTTCGAAGCTGCACTCCGGTGCAGCCCCATGCTGTAACCGCGCCCGCCCGGTATCTAGGCTCGTCACCTTTCCGGAGCGGGCGCGTTCCTTTGCCCTCCAGGCGTGTGGTAGAGTCGGGGCATGACGAGCTTAGATACGCACCCGTCCCGCTACCGCCTCGCGCAACGCGAATTCGGGGACGCCCTCTGGACCCTCGTCCCGTGGGCTACGGACCAGGACCTCGCCCTCGAGGGCTACCAGCTGGCGACGCAGGGGTTCGACCTCGCGTCCCTCGAGCAGGGCGACCGCGAGAGACTGATCGGTCTCCTCCGCGCTCATCCGAATTATCCGGAGGTGGTCGCGGCGTCGATGGCGCGCGCGAAGGCGATATTCGACAAGGCGCGTGGGCTCCCGTACGACGAGGACCCGCCCGACGTCCAGGAGATCCGCGCCACGATCGACGCGGAACTGAAAGACCTTCTCTCGATCACGAACCGCTGCGGACCGGTCCCGCCGATCGACATCGACGTCGGACCTGACGCCGATCCGGCGGACGCGGACGCGGCGGTCGAGCGCGTGTGCGATCGGCTCCGCGCCGCGGGGTTATCGTTCCGGATCTGGAAGACCAACGAGCGCGGAGGGACACACGTCGAGATCGGCGTCGATCCCGAGGTCCGTCACCCCGACCTCCTTCGACTGGTCGGGTCGATGCTCGGGGACATCATCGGGAACTCGGTCGCCTGGTATTCGCACCATCGACGCAAGGACGGGCGATCCCCGATCATTTGGGATGACTCGCTCTATAACCACTATCCGAACTCACGCGGGCGGATGTGGCGACTGCCCGGGTCAGCGAAACCGAAGGGATTCGCGCGTGAGCTCCGTACGGAAGGGGACCCCCAATCGGCGCCGGCCATGGTCGATCGACTCGCGCCATACGTCGAAGCGTTCAAGGAAAAAGCGCAAGATCATGGGTGCGAAATATGCGCCCGCGGACCCCGCCCCGTCGTCAGCGTCCGACGGATTAGGCATCAGACCCCGGTCACCGACCACGATCTGTCTTGGCTCTGCGAGCAGTCGCAGTACTTGAACAAGATCAGCGAACCGGGCTCGTCGACCGACTCCGCCCGGGACTATCATCTCGCGCGCCAGCTGCTCGAGGCGGGAGCCACGCCGGAACGGACGACACGCCTCCTCTACAACGCGCTCTCCCGGACGAGTTCGCGCAACCAGGGGCGCTACGTCGAACGGACCGTCGAGTCCGCCGCGCGCCATGTCAAGATGGACGCCCTCGGGATCGAGGAGCCTCCCCGGCCTGAGTCCGTCCGACGACTGCAAGACCCCAACTGGACCGCGCCCGCTGGACTCTCGACCTGTCATACACGGATAGGGCTCGTCCAGCGCCGACGCAACGACGGGACCCTATACCGCTGCATCGGCGTCCCGTGCGGGTCGATCCACTGCGGATACTGCGGACCGCAGAAGATGAACGACTGGATCGATCGACCCCGCGCACACCTGCAACGCGGCGGGTTGCTCTATCGCCTGCCCGTCCAATCCCCGAGGACTGACACGTCCGCGCGGGCGCTCCGTCGGTTTAATCCGGACCTCGCGTACCTCTGGATCGATGCGGGAGACGGCCAGTCGGTCATCTATGCGGACCGGCCGTTCTCGATGTACGGCGACCGGGCGACCCTCGCAGTCGAAGGATTGTCCGATGTGTGGAACGATCTCATCGCCGCCCGCGACTACCGCAAGAAGTGGCAAGGCGCAGTCAGCGCGGGTAGCGCGTGGCGCGTCAACCCGAACACGATCGAGCAGGGCGACGAAGAGAAGAAGTGGGAGACCCTCGGGACCATCGCGTCCCATTGGTCCCCGTTCGCGCTCTCCGCGTGGGCGCAACGGAACGGGATCAAGTTATCCCATACCGCGGCACGCGATCGGCGAGGGAACGCGGCGCCCGGGATGACATGGCGCATCGCGGATGAGTACCTCGCGAAGTGGGTGATCGACGACTTGATCGACTCCCACGCGTCGCACTACGCCCAAGCCGGCTGAGCGGCGAGACCGTAAGCACTGAAACACGTCGACCGCTTGGGAGGGGTCTGTACCTACCGCCCCAAAGCGTCTGAAATACCAAGATTCGGGCGCGATGAGTAAGAACCGGGACCGGCGCGGTTGAATAGAGAATGAGAAGTCCGATCCCGGGCGTCCCAATGGCTCCGATCCTAGGCGATTTCGCGCCCTCCGATGTCCGTTCAAAACTAGTAGAGGTATTATCTCCTTGTGAAACAACGGACAACGACGCCCGCGATCCTCGGGATCGACGCAGGGTTCGCCGCATGTGGCGCCGCCCTCCTCGGGATCCGAGAAGACGGAGAGCATCAGGTGATGTGGTGCGACTCGATCAAGACCCGTCCGGAGGCGAAGAAGCGCAACGTCTACCAGGCGGACGACGACGCGCGACGGATCGCAGAAATCACGGACTGGATCGTTACGATCATTGGGGACCATCGACCGCAGCTGGTCGCGGTCGAGCTCCCGACCGGAGGAAGCAAGTCATCGCGCGCCGCTCGGTCCATGGGAATGGCGACCGGGCTCGTCGTCGCGACCCTGACGTTCCTCGAAGTCGGCTATCTCGTCGTGACGCCCGATCAGGTCAAGCAAGCCGTGACCGGGAAGCGGCAGGCGTCCAAGCAGCAGGTAATGGACGCGGCGCGGTTGCGCTGGCCGATCGCCCCGTGGTCGGAGACGAAGTGGGTCCTCGAACACTCGGCGGATGCCGCGTTCGCTGCACTGGTCGGCGCGAACGCACCATTGGCGAAGGCGTTACTGTGGTAGGCTGGGAACTCATCCCCATTATCATCTAAGAAGCACCCATGCCACGCACGAAGAAGCAAGCCATACCGGTGTGCAAGGTCAAGCGTATGTCGCTCGAGGATCTCAATCCCGCGCCATACAACCCACGCAAGACGCTCGGGCCAGGTGATCCGGAGTATCAGACCCTCCGCGCGAGTTACGAGTCATTCGGGCAAGTCCTACCGCTCGTCTGGAACAAGCGCACCGGGAACCTAGTCGGTGGTCATCAGGGTCGGCAGATCATGATTGACATCGGCGTGACGTCCGCGCCGGTCTCGATCGTTGATCTGGACGACGGCGAAGAACGGGCGCTGAACATCGCGCTGAACCGGATCAGCGGTCGTTGGGATTTCGGCCTACTTTCGGAAGTTCTCGACGGGCTCGACCCCGAGATGCAGTCACTTGCTGGGTTCGAGCCGGGTGATTTGACCGAGATCCTCGCGGATCTCGAACCGGCAGAGCCAGATGAACCGGTCGAGGGTGAGACTGATCCCGACGATGCGCCAGAGCCATCGCTGGAACCGCCGAAGACGCAGCGCGGTGACCTGTGGGTACTCGGTGACTCGCGGCTGCTCTGCGGCGATGCGACGAGCGCGGATGATGTGGCGCGGTTGCTCGGTGGTGCGGAGCCGGCGCTGATGGTCACGGATCCGCCATACGGGGTGGAGTATGACGGCGGGTGGAGAGATGAAGCTAGCCCAAAGGAGCACGGGGTCAGTGGTAAAGTGCTAGAGAGGGTCTCGGGGTCGATCGAAGGGGACACGCGGGCGGACTGGACCGAAGTGTGGCGGTTATTCGAGGGGACTGTCGCGTATGTGTACCATGCGGGGTCTAAAGCCCCGGTCGTGGCTCGCTCGCTAACCGATGCGGGATTAGAGATCAGGGCGTGTTTAGTTTGGAACAAGCCTCAAGCCGTGATCAGTCGGGCGCATTACAGCCCGAAGCATGAACCACTTTTTTATGCGGTTCGCGGTGAATGCGCGTGGGTAGGACCGGTTAACGAAACGACTGTATGGGACATAATGTCGATGTCCGGTTGGGGGCGCGTCCATGACGCGGACAACTACAAATCGGGGCATCCAACCCAGAAGCCGGTCGAGTGTATGGAGCGTCCGATCCGGAATCACGAGGGCGAAGTCTACGATCCTTTCTCCGGCTCAGGCACAACCCTGATCGCCGCTCACCGACAGAAACGCCGCTGCTACGCGATGGAGATCGACCCCGCGTATGTAGACGTCGCGGTCGCGCGGTGGGAGGCTTACACAGGGCAAGAGGCGACACTGATCGAGGCGGGGCAATGACCCAAAAGAAGATGGGGCGACCGAGAAAGATGCGCGTTACGGACGAGATGATTCGCCAAGTCGAGACGATGGCGGGGCTGGGAATGAAGATGCCCGAGATCGGTCTGGTGCTGAATCTCGGCGCTCGGACGCTGCGTCGGTACAAGGAGCAGGAGCCATTACTTCAGGCCGCGTATGAAAGAGGGAAGGCGGCTGGAGCGATGATCGTACAGAAGTCACTGCGGCTGCTGATCGCGGACGGGAACGTCGCCGCGACGATCTTCTACCTCAAGACGCAATGCGGCTGGCGCGAGAAGGACCGGATCGAAGTCTCCGGCCCCGATGGTGGACCGATCCCGGTCGAGAATCGGACCGCGGACGTCGCCCGCGCGATCGTGCGGAACCGACTGACCGAGGTCCCGACCGCTCCGACGAACGGGAACGGGAACGGGAACGGGAGTCAGAACTGATGACGACCCTCTCTCTCCTGATGATCGGAGTCGGCTTGCTCGCCTGGGCAGTCGAGAAGTGTTGGCGGTGAACAGGCACAATCGACTGAATCGAAGACAACGAGGACGAGCAAAGATGAACCAACCGAACCCGACGAAAGACCCCACACTCCGCGGCGCGGTCCCGATCCTGACGCCCGCGCAAAAGGTCGAACTCCACGCGCGGAAGTTCCAAGAACTACTCGGCGCGATGCAATTCGAGATCAGCGCGTTCTTTCAGACAATGGGCGGGATGCCCGGGACGTTCGGGGATGCGCTCGTCTGCCGACACGCGGAAATGAGTATGTACGCGCGCCAATGTATCGGCGTCGCGCAACAGCATATCGCGGATGAGCTCGCCTCAGATGAGGGCGCGGAAATGACCCCGCAACCTGATCTCGATCTCCCTTCGAACGACAATGGAGCAGAGGTCGACGAACTGACCAGCGGACCGAATCGGATCGCGTCAGTCTTGCCTCCCGGTGAGGAGTCCTAGGCTCCTTTAGACTTTCGAGATGACTGATCACACTCCCGCCCCCATCTGCAGCGGTAACATCCTCGACTCGAACGGTCGGAGGATCGCTTGCCCCGCGGACGCGTTCTGGTCTTACTCGGTCGATGGCGGCGAACCCGTCCATCGCTGCAGGAGATGTAAGCCCAACTCTGCGCAGCTGGCGGATTTGCTCGAGGTCGATCGGGGCACGCTCCCCGAGGTGAAGCAAGAACTCACCGCGCATTGGGTCACTCCGCTGACGACGAAGACGAACCGCGAACGGGATATCCCGTTGAAGTGGATCCTCGTCCCGCGCCCGCGTTCGCACAAGTCGAAGCGTCCCGCGATCGTCGTCGTCGAGACTGACAACGTTCACGAATGCGAACTCGATGGGGCCGGAATGATGGAACCGGGCGACGTCATTGGGAAGCGTGTCGGGGGCGACGGTAATCGACCCGAGATCGAGTGGGCGTGAGACCCGGCGAGGAGATCGACGTCGACCCACATCTCCACTCGGGGACTGTTCTTTTCACGGTCTCGAGCGCGGATCAGGACGCATGCGCGACGGTGACCCTCGCCCCCGACGACGTCGATTCTCTGATCGTCCGACTCCGTCAGGGCCTCGAGGAGTTAGCGTCCCGCGAGCGCGCGCCGACTGACCGGGTCAAGCGACCGATCGAAGGCTGATGTCCGCCCCCGCGAAGGGTGGCAAAATCGACCTCGAGTCGCTCGATGATCTCGATCGCGCGTCGACGAAATACGAAAGCGTCCTCGAGTCGCCCGACACGGTCGGCGCGTACTTTTGGGGCGGCGACGGGGAGAACGACTGGCAATCGTGGGATCACGTCCGACTGATCTCCGACGAATGTCGGCGCTCCGCATGGGAGCCCCTTCGACTCCTGCTCTCCGCGCCCCCGCAACACGGGAAAAGCCTCGTTACGTCTTGGGCGTTCCCGCTCTGGTACATCCTCCTCTTTCCAGAGCGCGCGATAATCCACACGTCGTATGCGAAGGAGTTCGCGGTCTCGATCGGATCGCGCCCGGTGAGGGAGACCCTCCTCGAACACGGGGAGGAGTGGGGGGTCCGAGTCCACGGAGGGACCTCGTCCCGTCAAGACGATTGGAGGACGGAGATCCGAGACGAGGTCTCGGGTCAGTGGAAGCTGACGCATAAAGGCGGGATGAAGTCGGTCGGTATCGGCGGACCGATCACCGGGCGCGGGGCGCACCTACTATTAGGTGATGACGTACTGAAGAACGAGGTCGAAGCGTCGTCCGAGATCATTCGGGGGCGGCATAAGAACTGGTGGAAGTCGGTCGTCTCAACGCGCCTGCAACCGCGGGTCTCGTCGGTCGCGCTCATCGGCACTCGTTGGCATGAAGACGATCTGATCGGGTTCCAGTGGGAGGACCAACGGAAGAAACTCGCGGAGAACCCGAACGCGAATATCGACCGGTGGGAATTGGTCAATCTCCCGGCGATAGCGGAGAACGAGAGCGATCCTCTCGGGCGCGAACCCGGGACTCCGCTATGTCCGGAGCGGTATGGATCGGATGAGCTCGCCCGGAAATGCCACACGGTAGGGCCGTATTTTTGGGCAGCGATGTATCAGGGGAACCCGACCCCCGGGGACGGGATGTTCTTCCGTCGTCAGTATTTCAGGTATTACGAGAAGATCGGAGGCGGGTACGTCATCCTCCACACGGACGAGGGTCCGTGGCGAGTGTCAATCGCTCAGATGCGGAAGGTCCTCGGGTGGGATGGCGCGACGAAGGTCAAGTCGACGAATGACTTCAGCGTGGCGGCGATTCTCGGGGTCCTCCCATGGGGTCCGCGTCTCTGGTGGGACCTCTGGCGCGATCGGATCCCGGTCCCGGACCAGTACCCGCAGTTGAAAAGCCTCGTCGCTCGACATCGACCCGCGCGCGTCGGGATCGAGGACAAGGACTCAGGCCAGGGGCTAATCCAGTTCGCGCAACGCGACGGGATGCGTGTCGAGGCTCTCGGAGCGGACACGGACAAGGGCGCGCGCGCGGCGCCGTTCGCGACCGCGTTCAGGGACGGGGATATCTGGCTCCCTCTCGGTGCCGATTGGCTTGATGATGTGGAGAAGGAGTTGACCGGGTTCCCGTTCGCGGCACACGATGACATCGTCGACGCGGCGTCCCATGCGTATTCGCTGACGCCGCCGCTGGTGATCACCGGGATGATCCCGCCCGCTCCTACCGAGGAGACTCACGTCGACGGGGTTCCGCGGCAGTTCGCGGACAAGTTCGGAACGAACTCGCGCGGAATATATGACCGCTAGGCTTCCCCGATGGACTTCGGGTGGGCGCCGCATCGGCCCGACGCTTTCGTATACCGGAACACGACTTTCGCATCGCACCCGGCGCGGTCACAAGTGTCCGCTGATTTCGCAGCTGGAACGATCGGAGGGTCGATCGCCTTCTCTTCGACGGCCTCTTCGACGGCCTCTTCGACGGCCTCTTCGACGGCCTCTTCGGGCGCGTCGACTTCGGGGGGTGCGGGCGTTTCCTTCTTCGGCGTCGCCTTCTTCTTCTTCGTCGGCATGGGTCTATCCTCCGGGGGGTCGTAGTCCGCGCGAGCGTATCACATAGACCCGCCCGTGTGATACCCTCCCAAGTATGACGAACTCTCTCGCATCTCGAAGCGCTGCAGAGTACGAGATCACGCGCGTATTCTCGACTCCGGACCTTGTTCGGCAGTCCGTACCCCACGCGCTCTCGTATGCGTACGACCGTGGCGGGTCTTGGATTTACGACCCGTACGAGGGTTTGTGGCGCGACTCTCAAATCTTCGAGAAGGTCCGCTACGACAACGTTCTCGCGGCGGGATTCGAGAACCGGTTCCGGCATGTCGGCGGGACTCAGGCGGAGGTGATACCCGCGAAGATGGCCGACGAGGGCGACAAGTTCTCCGCGATCCTCGTCGGAGGTCTCATCGACGACATCCCGTACTATTCGGGCGCGCGGAAGATGCTCGCGGAAGCGGACGTCCTCGGAGAGCAGTGGATGGCTCTCCCCGGTGAGTACGTCTTGAAGCTGCTCCCGGGCGACTCGCGACCGCGCAAATGGTGGCAACCCGGGCGACTGATCCACCTCGATAAGAGACGGTTCCGGCTGATCCCGGTCGTCGATCCCGAGCAGACCGATTACATCAGAACCGCGTGGCAACTGTGGAGCGTCCGCCGTCGACGATGGGAGACGATGTCCGCGCAAGCTCGATCGCTATTCATCCGCCACACGTTCGAAGAGCGGGAAGACGGTCTCGGATACGCGCGCGGGTTGCTGGCCTCGATCTTCCACTGGTGGCGACTCGGGACCCTCGTGATGGAGTACGGGTTGCAAGCCGCGGAGGTTTACGCGAAGGGCATCGTCGACGCCGGGATCGATGGTCTCCGACTCGGAGACCCGGACGCGACCAATCAGGCCCAGGTCAAAGCGTGGAAGGACGTCGTCCGGTCGATGGCGGATTCGAAGGTCCTCGTCCATGACAAGGACGAAGAGTGGAACGTCATCTGGCCCAACGGGTCGATCGTAGATATCCCGCTGCAGTGGAAACGGTATTTCGATTCCGCCGCGCTCCGGCTGATCCAGGCGGGAGACCAGACGACCGGAATGGACTCCGCCGACAAGGGATCGTATGGCGCGGTCCAGGGAATGCGGAAGGGCGCGGAGGACTATTTCGCGACTCCGCGCGGGCGCTTGGAAGAGTCGCTGAACTCGCAGCACATGAGCCGGATCTGGCTCAAGAACAAGCGCCCGATGCAGGAGGCGCTACTCGATAACGGATACCAGTCGGCGCGTTGCCCCTCGATCGCGCTCGACACTCCGACGACCGCAAACCCGAAAGAGTCGATCGAGATGATTCACGGGATGCAGGAAGCGGGGATGAAGGTCGGGCGCCAGTGGGCGCATGACATTATGAATGTCCCGATCCCGGATGACGACTTCCTCGAACCCGTGCAGCAGGACCAAGGGGGCGGGATGTTCCCGGGGATGGACTTCGGTTCGTCTGACGAGTCAGAAGCGCAAGGCCCGGGCGGAGCTCGCGCGCCGATTGGTGAGGGTCCGGATGCTGACGATTCCCGATTCGCGGGCGCATCCTTGCGCGGAGCAGGGGCACGGCTCGCGACTTGTAAACGAGGGCAAACCGCAGAAAAGACGGATTGCACCCCGGCTCAGGAAACAGGCGGGAAGAGTCGCGCGACTCGCGGGGATTCCTCGTTCGAGAAGAAGCGCGCGGCGGGTCGCGAGCGCGCTCAGGAGCGGCAGCAATCGAAAGCTGATCGGGGAGAGCAGATTGGCGACGACGCGTCGCCGGATCTCGGATCACCCCCGGAACCGGTCGAGGTCACGGACGAGGACCGGGACGCGATCGACCTCGAGATGATGAAACTCGATCCGCAGACGGAGAACTACATCGGGGAAGTGCAGACGATCGTCGAGAACCTCGCCGCATCGAACCCCGCGGTTGCTCAGGCCGTCGCGGAACGGATCATGGCGGGGAACGGTTTCTTCGACGAAGGGTCGAGCGGGTCCGTCCACCCCTTTGGGCACGTGAAATCGGGTTCCACGCAAAAGGTGCGGCATTCGCCGGGCAGCGGTTTCCGTCTGACGGGCATCGGTTCTGGACAGCTCGGCCATTGGTCCTTGTCGGCGTCGGGGAAGCACGTGACTTCTTTGGACACGTTCGGGTCCGTGTCGTCGCAGTCCTCGGGACAGAACACGCCGTCGCCGTCCGTGTCCATGCCCTCGGCGTTGATGCACTCGCAAAACCCGTGGTCGCACACGGGCAAGTAGCATTCGCCCTGCGCCCGGCAAGCCGCCGCCGTCCGGAACCGGTCGCAGTGCTTGTCGCGGGTGCATTGAAATTGCAGCGACGGGATGAACCGGCACGTGCAATTCTTGTCGCAAATGCCCGTCTGGAACTCGTCCGCAAACTCG
>SDBT01021202.1_pt1 | contig 10160 bp, 19 predicted proteins | sample 2277101 | NCBI WGS metagenome assembly SDBT01 (sample SAMN10404973, study PRJNA504765) | marine sediment metagenome | isolation source: marine sediment core GS10_PC15, 103 cmbsf | place: Arctic Ocean: Southern Knipovich Ridge | collected 2010
ATAATTCAGCACATTCTAAAATTACATTGTAAAACCGACCAGATAGATATAGACCCAACCTACGGTCATGGCATGTTTTACAATAGCACTGGAATTAAAAAACCATTGTACTGCAGTGATACGATACCACTATATGACTTTGTATGGAAACAAAATGCAGAACATTTACCATTTCATGCTAATACAATGGATACAATAATATTCGATCCGCCATTTTTGGCAACCACCGGTAAATCTTTAAAATCTAAGGACCATAATACGTGCACAATAGCTAAACGGTATGGTGTATACCCTAATGAGAAGAAGCTGTTCGAGTTTTACGACGCTGCTCTTGCGGAATTTTACCGACTACTTCAAATCGATGGGATACTCATCTTTAAATGCCAGGATAAAGTCTCTAGTGGTAAACAATACTTTAGCCATATAAATATCTACAACACGGCTAGTAAGCTTGGGTATTACCCTAAAGACTTATTTGTGCTGTTAGCAAAAAATCGAGTTGTCGCCAATTGGCAGCGTAAAAATCAAAAGCATGCTCGGAAATTCCATTCATATTTCTGGGTGCTTAAAAAACTAAAGAAACGAGGTAGTGATGTCTCAAGTAATTGAATGGCCATATAATGCAAATTGCTCATCGTGTAAATATGCAACACTAATCACAAACGAAGAAGAATCAAACGGACACTCCCAACATCTGTGTGAAGCATCTAAAACTATAATTTTCCCCTGTCCCGGATTCTACGATCAAACAGTTACATTAGTGCCTTCGGGATATGATTGGATATGTTTAAGCTGTGAATCAACAAATCACATCGACACTTCACTAAAATTAAAAGATAAGGTAGAGTGCGATAACTGTATGGAGGAATTTTATTATGAATGAAATAATAATAGATGAAATAGCGGAGGAAATTTTTAAAATAATAAACGCAGGTCATAACAGCTCAAATCTCGTTCAAGCAATAAGAATGGGAATCACCAAATACTGGTCCGGTAAGTTCGGTGTTACTTATTGGGATGTAAATGATGTTATAAACACCGCAACACAAGACGGTAAAGAAGTAACTGTTGAACAAGCCGAAAAAATACTGACCGAACTTATGGGCGACGGAACAGTGTTAATCACCCAAGATGGAATACAGGACAAAATAGACGACTTACCTGAACCTGAACCATATTTATTAATGCATGAAGAAGAAAAAATAACTCGCAAGGACGCCGTAGAATACCTCAACCAACTAGACGCACAAAATCACAGTAATACAACTGACTACAATATATTGATCGATAGAGATCTGATATATACTTTCCAGTTTCGGAAGTTACAAGGCAAATAACGTATAAAATGAAATGGAGGCTTAATGAAAAAAATCGACTGGCATGAAGAGTACATGAACGACACGTTTCTATCCGATTTAATAACCAGATGTATCGGTTGGTATACCGATCGGAATAGACAACAAATTAGATCCGGAACATGGGAAAAGATTGATCCTAAAAACATTGAAGTGACACTTACTATCAATGGGAGATCTCTTAACCCTATTAAGGTTTTTGATGATATTAAATTAGCTATGGATCAAAAATATCAGAAAAAGTATGAAAATGAAATATTTAAAATAATTAAAAAACTCACAAAAAAAGAACCAAGTATATTACACCATTACGAGATAGCTGACAACAATGAATGAACCTAAATTAAGAACAATCTCGGTAGATATTGGAGATAACAAAATAACCCTTAGAGTATTCCAGTTAAACACTGCAAAAGGAATGATGGAAGCCGGATACGGTATAGTTAAAAACTTTAAAGTCGGCGCATTAGAATCACCAGTATGTAAGCACGCTACCCCCGATAATATCCTCCCTGCTGCATTTGTGCATATTGCAAGATCACTCAACGGCGGTGATAATTTGGAGATGGCCGGTGAAGAATGGAAATGCAAAGATGACTACCAGGAAAACGACACGGAAAATCCTTGGGCAACAATTGTGATATGTGCCATATGCATAGGAACGTTAACTATACAGTCCATAGGAGGTGAAGAATTCATTAACCAGATAGGAGGAAAACATGACCCCGATCTTTCAACATCATTTTTATAGTTGGTTGGTTAAATATGCTGACAAATGGGACCGATGGTATTACCGATATAAAATAAACAGATGTCGCCAAATTATTGACATGATCAACGTAACACTTGATGACAAGGAATATATAACCCCTCACATGGCTGGTGAATTCACAAAAAGCATAACAAACATTGAAAAAGTAATCGATCTCTTATCAGAGGAAAGGAGTAAAATTGGAAAAGATAATGAAGGAAATAATTAGACATGAACAACTGACGCCTGTCACCTGGAGTGATATGCAGATTGCCTTAGATAAAAAACAAACCACACTACTACCCGATGATCTTGTTTTAGTAGGAGAAGCAGAAGGTTGGTGTGAAACTGATTCGCAATGTGATGGGTATTACTATTTCACAGTAATCAGATTAGTACTAGAAACAAAAGCTGAAATGAACCAGCGAATAAAAGACGAAAAAGCTCTTAAACAAGTAGCTCAAGAAAACCGTTATCAACTACATTTAACATTAATGAAAGAATTCGAAGGAGGCAACAATGAATAAAGGTTCAACAATCGAAATAATCAAACAAAAAATTACAGTCATCGAAGAAAGCAAACACGATTACAATGTCCCCACTTCCGATATACATGTAACACCGCATGGCGATGAGCTATGTGTTCCGGGTTTAAACCAAAATTTCCTTATCAGTGAAATTGCCCACTCTCAAATTGCCGATAAAACTGGCATACCAAGAGGATATTATAACAAATGTCGAGCAAACGACAGAAAAATGCAAACTTCAATTTTAGCGCAAAATGTCAATACATGGTTCCTGGACGAACCTAAGAATAGATTTATCCGAACACTGGGTACAAATCTTAGAGCATTCCTGGGAGATAAATACAAACCTATTGACAATATTTTAATTGCTAAATTCATCATCCCTTACTTAGAAGCTGCACCCGGCATTACAATTAAAAGCGCAGAACTTACACCATCTCGTTTATATATACAGGCTGTGACTAATCAACTCCAGGAAGAGGTACGTACGGGTGATGTAGTTCAAGCCGGAATCACAATATCTAATTCTGAAGTTGGATTAGGTAAAGTAAAGGTTGAGTCCTTACTGTATTTCCTCAGATGTTTAAACGGTATGACAACAACAACACTTACAAGCCGAGTGCATCTTGGCGGTCGTACTGGTGGCGAGGGTGATTTTAATGAATGGATATCCGATAGCACCCGGCGCCTGGAGGATGAAGCATTAATTTCCGGAATGAAAGACATGATTGAAAATACATTAACCAATGAGGATGCATTTCTAAAACAAATCGATAAACTACGAGATGCCACCAGGGAAAAAATCGTTGATGTTCCAAAAATTGTAGAAGTTACTAAAAGACTGTATTCATTCACCGATAAAGAAGAAGAAGATATCAAAGCCCGCATATATGGATCCAGTGATTATAGTAAGTACGGGTTATCAGCCGCTGTTACAAATTTGGCTAACGATCTTGAAAATTACGACCGGTCTATTGACTTACAAAGAATCGGTGGTAAAATAATTGACATTCCCTCTAAAACCTGGGAAACCTGGAATACTGAAGAACAGGTAAATAATTAAATGACTGTGAGTAACTCGATTACCGGCCCTCCAAATTGGGTCATCGAAAAAGACTTCTTAAATGATAGGACACTTGATGTATCAAATATGCCAATAGATCCTATTGCTTTTCGATTATTAGATGGCGATGGTAACGTTTACTTCGAGGGATGGGTGACTAAGGCCCTTGTATGTAAAAGCGAAGCAGAGGTAGCGTTTGAGCCCTTAGATTCGTTTAAGTTCTCTCATGGATGTACATCAATGCAGTATTTAGAAAACGAAGAATGGAAGGAGTTGTAATGCCTGAAATGAGATTATCACAAAAACGAAAAATGGCACACCTTAAAAGTGATCTGCAATCGTGCCCCATTTGCGGAGAATGCTCACTATTTCCTGGTACATTTCAATTTGAAGACAATGACAATAGTCGCGGAAAACTACCAGTAGATTGCAAGCATTGTGGATTTAAATGGAATGAGATGTTTATTTTAGTTGATATCGAAAGGAGAGAGTTATAATGCCAGGTAGACAACAAACATTATTATTTTTATTCCCAGAGGATTTTTTCATTGGATGGCAATATTTGATAGCAGGAAGAATACTATTAAACCATAAACACTTCGCTCATTATAAAATATCAATTAGGGTTAATCTGCTAAAAAATATAGGATATGATAAAATAATATATCATCCCGATATTCCAAAAACAGTCATATCGAGATTATGTACTCGGGATAAATTTGAAATACCACCCAATTTTTTAGTGGCTGCTAAAAAAATAGAGAAATCACACTAATATGAAATTAGATACAGTTCAAAAACAAATAATTAAAGACATTCCATCAATTAAACCATGGTTCTTCAGTCATTGTGGAGAAGAAGCTGACTCAGTTATGAAAACATTGAATTTGCCAGTTAAAGACTGTAAAGTGAGTAATTCGTTTGCAGACTCCTTCTCTCGGGAAGTAGTTCAAAGAATGTATTGTTTACTAAGCTGTGGTTTAAAATGTCTAAGAAATCAGGAGTATCATAAAATATGATAATTGTTAGTATTATTGTAATCACAACAATAGCTGCTGTTTATGCAGTACTAAAATACTTCAAAATAGAAACCACAACCATTCAAGTAGACTTACCGGATCCGGAAATAGAACCAGAAGTTGAGAAACCTCCAGAATACGATCACGAGGTTTTAAACCACTTTCTTATCTATGGACATGCTGGTCTCGGTAAAACAACATTCGCTGAAATATGCCATAAGTTATTATGCATCCGGTACGGTAGGAAGGTCAAACTTCATCAGTATGTTGCTGGCCAGCTACGAACAAGCAAAGCCATAGAAGAGTTAATCAGAAAAATCAACTATGGGGATGTGGTATTCGTAGACGAGACTGCTTCATTTCGCCTGGCCATCGAAGAAGTTCTGTATAGCGCCTTGCAAGATTTCATATTTTACCCCATCCAAGATAACCTGGTGATTGGTGAATTTTCTATGCAACTAGAAGATCTTAAAGATTCAAGCGCTGTAAAAATACCGAAGTTCACCATGTTGGCTGCAACTACGAACGCTGGCTCGATAAGTAGACCATTAAGAGATCGCTTTCCACTTTCTGTTGAACTAGGAAAAATGACTCCAAAACAGCTGAGCGAAGTTGCTTCAAAATTTAACCGGGTAAAGACCAGTGGTTCCATGGATGATTACATCGGACAGGAGCATGCAAAAAGAATAATTGCCATGCACGTTAATTCGTTGGATGTCCGTCCAACAGTTATGGATAAAGACGCAGCGGATCTTATCGGTCATTCAGCTTTAGGTATTCCCCGATTAGCAAACAACTTCAGACTGCATGCTTCGGCCCGGGCAGGGGAATTAGGCCATGACAAAATAACTCTATCCGATACACATTACGCGCTTCTTACTATAGGTGTCGATAAACACGGGTTATTGCCGATTGATAGACGGTTGATTGAATATCTTATATCTCGTAAGAACCAGGCAGTAGGAATTAACGCGCTAGCTGCGGTATGTGCTTGTTCAAAGCCGGATATCACTGAAATGGTCGTGCCTAGGATGGTTTCAGCATTTATGCTAACCCGAAACAGTAGATCAATGCTCGTTTTAACAGAAAAAGCACTGGAGGTATATAGTGAATAAAAACGATTCAAGATTGAGACCAATACCCGGTTTTCCGGATTACTATGTTGAGGAAAAACTGGGTAACATTTGGTCATTTAAGCGATACAAGGACGGTCGAATATTGAAGCCTCATATAACTGGTCGTAGTAAAAAACTAAACACTATAAGAACAGCGTCGGCTGGTTTGTATATTAACGGCAAATTATATATGAGGGCTATTGGTAGATTGGTAATGAACGTCACTGATCCTAAAATCACAGTTGATCATAAGGATCGGAATATTTGGAATAATAAAAAGAAAAATCTTCGAAAGGCTAATAAATCGCAGCAACAACAAAATAAAGCGCCTTATTCGAAAACAGGTTTTAAGGGCGTCTATATTCATGGCTCTGGTTTTCGAGCTCAAATATATACAGATGGTGCAATTAAAAATCTCGGCACATACTCAAACATCTTCGAAGCCGCAGCCGTGCGAAATTTAGCGACCTGCAAACACCATGGTAAATTCGCCGTTTACAATGAAGTAAATGGATATATACTAACCTTATGAATAAAAAGGAAATTGAATTAACTAAAACCGTTCACTGTGTTAAAAGTGAAACCGGAGATACAGGAACAACGTATAAAATATTCTACTGCGACGAAGCAGGTTGGTCCTGCTCTTGCCCGGCTTTTACTTTTAAACGAGATGTAAGCCACTGCAAGCATATTAAGAGGCTATTAAATGACTAAACAACAAATAAAAGACACAATTCAAATAGTTTCGGATGCTCTTGAAGAGATACCTTCCGGAGCTCATGAAATATTAAACAGAATGGGTGACTACGCTATTAATAAGCACTTAGATGATTTTATAGCGAGTTACCCACCTTTACCCAAAAATGCGGAGGTACTTGATGACTGAAAGAAAATGTATAAAATGTAAACACACCAGATTTAAAACCCTGATAAAACACAAATTGTATGCCTGTCGTAAATGTGAGCAACGATACGAAAGAGCAAAGGAGGTTTAATATGTATGTAATTACCGATCATAAGTTCCCAGTTTATAACTGGGCTGGGGCCGTTGAAGAACTCACCCTTAGACAAATAGGCAATGTGGCCAATCTACCATTCTTGTATAAACATTTTGCGGTGATGGCCGACGCTCACCCTGGTAAAGGAATGATTATTGGCGGTGTAGTAGCTGCTAACGCCGTGGTTATTCCAAACGCTGTCGGCTCAGATATTGGATGTAGTATGAGCTCTGTGCCTACGAACATAAAAGTAGATGACATCGGAAAATCAACTATCAGACAAATCATGAGCCTAATCAGAGAAGCAATACCAATTGGTGTTGGAGCACACTATCAGGCACCACAATGCTGGGATGGCTTTCTTAATCCACCTGATTTACCAATAATGGCTGCTGAAATAGATTCGGCTGCATATCAATTAGGAACATTGGGATCTGGTAACCATTTTATTGAAATCCAAGTAAATAAGAAAGATGGATCCGTTTGGTTTATGGTACATTCCGGGTCCAGAAACTTTGGTAATAAGATAGCCAAATATTATCATAACATTGCACGACTATACTGTGAAAAGTATTATTCAAATATCACTACCCCAGACTTAGCATTCCTTCCACTTGAGACTAATAATAGTCGCGATTTAATTTTAAAACATGGAGAAGACTACCTTGATGCTATGAATTATGCTCTAAAATTCGCCAAAGCGTCGCATGAGCACATGGTTACGAGAATTAAAAGTTGTTTTGATGAAGTTGTGGGCCCAGATATCCAATATTCCCCAACATGGTATATTCAACACAATTATGCACGACTTGAAAACCATTTCAACAAAAATGTAGTAGTCCATCGCAAAGGCGCTATAAGCGCAAGCCTTGGTGAAATAGGAATTATTCCCGGCTGTCAAGGAGACTCTTCTTTTATAGTAAGAGGATTAGGTAATCCAAAAAGCTTTTGGTCAGCCTCACACGGCGCCGGTAGAACTATGAGTCGCACTCAGGCAAAACAAACCCTTGATCTCGAAAAAGAGCTTATGCAGTTAGATGCCATGGGTGCTGTTCATTCAATCCGAGGAGCAAACGACCTTGATGAGGCGACAGGGGCTTATCACAACATTCATACGGTAATGGAGAACCAAAAAGATCTGGTTGAGATAGTAGCAGAGTTACAGCCTCTTGGAACCATTCACGCACCATCGTTTGACTATAGACATATAAAAAACCTTAGAAAGAGAGGATTGCAAGAATGAGAAGTGACCAAACAATAAATCATGCGCTTGAATTAGTTATCGTAAGATCACTTGAGAATAATACCTGGGAAGAAGTAGTTATGCATAACTTTCCGGTTAATTCTAAACTTGCAGAATTATTAGCAAAATATCCATACCAAGAGGTGTCTTTTGGAACAGCCAAAAAAACTTGTAACCTCTCACAAAAAGAACATGAAGCATTAATCAGAGCCTTGGATCAATTTCAACTTAAACACATATATGATATACTCTGGTATGAACAGCATAGTTGGGGGAGTGTAACTTTGTTCACCAGACTATTCAATGAGCTTATGATTAAATTGTCCCGCTTAACTGATGAAGCTGGTAGTATGTTCGATGAAGCATGGAATATCGCCCGAAAACTCGTATTTGTCTCAGCAGACATCCCGGACGAGATAACACTTCATTACTCCAAATCATCATTTTGCATGTGTCGTGATTGTAGGGAACGAATGTCTATATTTGAATTCATACAGGGATCAATGAGTATTGCCAAACAAAGGATGGGATTATGCTCATAGCAGAAGCTTTAAAAATAGTAGGCCAAATGTCGCAAACACGCAAAATGCCCGGGTACTCGTATGGGTTATCATCTAAGGACTGTAAACGCGGTAGTATACTCGCTAAACAGCCAGGGACCACCTGTAGCGTGTGCTACGCTAATAAGGGTCATTACATGTGGCCTGATGCAAAAGAGTGTCACCAGCGACGACTGAAGGCAATAGACGACCCACGATGGGCTAACGCTATGATACTAATATTAAAAAACCGTGCACTTAAAAACTTAAAGAGAGACACTAAATGCTTTAGGTGGCATGATTCAGGTGATTTGCAATCGATGGATCACCTTTTAAACATAATTCATATAGCTCTCAAAGTCCCGGAAGTAAAATTTCGCATGCCCACTAGGGAACTTTCCCTTATTGAAAATTTAGCTACTTACCTTAATCCCAAAGACTATGATTACAGCATCTTTCGCCACTGGTTACCACCCAACCTGTTAATCCGGATATCAGCCGATAAACCAGGTGAAATCCCAGTCCAAACGTTTGGACTACCAATTGCAACGGTCACATTAAAAAACGAGAAGTCGCCTCCTGGTGCTTTCGTTTGTCCGGCTGGTAGAACACGTAAGACCTGTGAGAAATGTAGGGCCTGTTGGTCTAAAAGATGTGTGCATGTCGATTATGTGCGACATTAAAAAGAAAGGAGATAATATGTCTGATTTGCCTGAAAAAGAACATTTAATCTATCAAAAAAGTACATTCACTATCCGTCAGATGCCACAAAATTACATAATAGCATGGCATAGTCTCGGAGGACGCTGGACTGTGGATCCTGATATAGCATGTAATACAGAGCTAGCAGTTAAACTATTCACCTTATGTCTTAATTATAGTGATCGATACAGCCCAGGTCAGGTATTAGTTGATAAAGTAATGCGGCCTGATGTCAAGTAATTCCAGGGGCCGCAACCGAGTAACCACGCTCCAACGAATAACTATTTTGGAACGAGACGGTCGTAAATGCTTAAAATGCGGTAAAACCAAAGGGTTGACCATGGACCATATAGTTCCCAAGGCTTATACTAAAGCCCTGGGATGCGGTCCGATTGATAAAAAAGTAAATCTTCAGACACTATGCACTAAATGTAACAGCGACAAATCTTCAACTATCGTAAGCTATTTACCAGGTAGCCTGCAATACACAGCAATTAACATATTTTTAGAACAGATCCAGAAAAAATGGATTAAACATAAAATAACAGAAACGTCCGGAGTAAGTATATTGGACGCCATTATTGAAGGAGGATATCTATCGAATGTTATGGAAAGAATCAGAAGTAAAGAATGTTAGAAAAAGAATAAAAGCAGCTCTTATACCATTAGGCAGAGAGCTCGGTGTAAAATTTGTAGTAGGAGCAGCTTCATTTATGCCTTTTACTATAACCTATCAGTTAAAAGGCCATGTTACAGGAAGAGGCAATAGAGATAATAAAAGTATAGCCGATGACTTCAAATTCTATGCCGTTAATTACGATCTAGTGCCCAGTGATTATCATCGAGAA
>SDBT01021203.1_pt1 | contig 10159 bp, 9 predicted proteins | sample 2277101 | NCBI WGS metagenome assembly SDBT01 (sample SAMN10404973, study PRJNA504765) | marine sediment metagenome | isolation source: marine sediment core GS10_PC15, 103 cmbsf | place: Arctic Ocean: Southern Knipovich Ridge | collected 2010
CGCTCGACAAGACGATCCGATTGCAGCTGGGATTGTAATCAGGAAGCCGGGAACCCGGGAATTTGAGCAAGGGCATTCTCTTCTTCCTGGTTTCCTGGGTGCTTGAGAGGCTCTTACGCGCTTGAGCTCAGTGAACCCTTTGATCAGAAGCGCCCGGGATGACCGGGACTGGAGGTGAGCAGTAATGGCCACAGACGCAAACAAGGCCCTCGTTCGTGCCTTTGCCGAAGCAGGCAATGACAACGACCTAGAGGCGTTCGACCGATTGATTGACCCCGGCTTCGTCAGACACTGCGAAGCCACGCCGGAGGTGAGCGTCCGGAGCTGTGAGGACTTCAAGCAGTTCTATCGTGACACCGCCACGACGTTCCCTGACCAGAGATTGACCCTGCAGACGCTCGTCGCGGAGGGAGACAGGGTGGCCTTTTGGGGCACATTCTCAGGAACTCAACAGGGCCCGATGGGTCCATTCCCCGCGACAGGCAAGCGTATGGAGTCTGACTGTGCGGGGGTCTTCCGAATCGAGGACGGCAAGATTGCTGAACTCTGGGTGACTTGGGACAACCTGGCTGGGCTCGCCCAACTAGGGCTCCTTCCGCCGCCGGCCTCACCGGACTCCCCACCTTCCCCCTGAGCGGCGACTTCTGTAGAGACCGAAGCCCTGACTGCGAAATCACATGTCAGCCATCATGATCTTGCAGTTGGTAGAGCCGCAAACGCGGTTCGCTAGGAAGACCCCGCGTACCGGTGGCGAGGGGATCTCGCATGAGGAGGCACGCGAGCAGATCCGCGAACGGCTGACCCGGTGAGCAAGATCGTTTGGTCACCTCTCGTCATCGCCGAGCTGGAGCGACAGCAGGTGCGCTTTCATCAGCTCGGCCTCGGGACGGCCCTGCGCGAACAGTCTTAGCCCGTATTCGATGGCATCGGTGAGCGCCCACCACGACGCCTCGATGATGTTGCTGGAGGCGCCGACCGTACCCCAGTGACGGTGCCCGTCGGTGGAGTCGATGAGCACGCGGGTGATCGCCATCGTCCCGCTCTTCGTGTCGAGGATGCGGACCTTGTAGTCGTCGAGCTTGATGCGCTCGATGTCCGGGAAGACCGGCACCAACGCCTTGCGCAGCGCTCGGTCGAGCGCGTTGACCGGCCCGTCGCCTTCGGCCGCCGCGTGGACGATCTCGCCGCGCACCTCCACCTTGATGGTGGCCTCGGCGAAGGTACCGCGCCCGTCGCGGTGCTCGACGTTGACCATGTAGTCGATGAGCCGATAGGGCGCAGCGTAGTCTTCGGCTTGGCGCGCGAGCATGAGCGCGACCGACGCCTCGGCGGCCTCGTACGAGAAGCCGCGCGCCTCGTTGCGCTTGATCTGGTGCAGGACATCCGTCACATCGTTGCCGTCGGCGATCGCGACGCCGTGCTCCTCGGCCTTGCTAAGCAGGTTGCCGCGGCCCGACAGCTCGGAGACGACGACGCGCGTGTTGTTGCCGACGACGCGCGGATCGACGTGCTCGTAGGAGGTCGAGTTGCGCCGGATGGCCGCGACGTGTACGCCGCCCTTGTGCGCGAAGGCGCTGCGCCCGACGTACGGCATGTGCTCATCGGGTGCGAGATTGGCGATCTCCGCGACGAAGTGCGATAGGTCGTAGAGGTACGCGAGGCGGCCATCGGGCAGACAGCGCTCGCCGAGCTTGAGCTCGAGGTTGGGAATGACGGCGCAGAGGTTGGCGTTTCCGCAGCGCTCGCCGTAGCCGTTGATCGTGCCCTGGACGTGGACTGCGCCCGCGCGCACGGCGGCGATTGTATTGGCAGTCGCGCACTCGCCGTCATTGTGGCAGTGGATGCCGATAGGGCCGAGATCATCCAAGCTACGAATGATCTGAACGGCGTCCCACGGCAGGGTGCCGCCGTTAGTGTCGCACAGCACGATGGTGTCGGCACCGCCGCGCGCCGCGGCGCGCAGGGTTTGCAGTGCGTATTCCGGGTCGGCCTTGTAGCCGTCGAAGAAGTGCTCGGCGTCGTAGATGACCTCGCGCCCGGCTTCCTTCAGGTAGGACACGCTCTCCTCGATGAGCTCGAGGTTCTTCTCGAGCGTGGTGCGCAACACATCGGTGACGTGCAGCCGCCACGACTTGCCGAAGATCGTACACACCGACGTACCGGCGTCGAGCAGCGCGCGCAGATTGGCGTCGTCCTCGACGGCGACGTGGGCCCGGCGGGTGGCGCCGAACGCGGCGATCTTGGCGTTGCGCCAATCCACGTCGAGAGCCCGCTCGAAGAACTCGACGTCCTTCGGATTGGAGCCTGGCCAGCCGCCTTCGATGTAGGCGATGCCGAGCTGGTCGAGGCGCTCGGCGATGCGAAGCTTGTCCTCACAGGACAGCGACAGCCCGTCGCGCTGCGTCCCATCGCGCAGCGTCGTGTCGTAGATCTGAATCATCGGCGCGCTCGGGGGGGCTCGTTATTCGCCGGGTTTGATGGTGACGGGGTCCAGGAACGGCATCATGCTGCGCAGCTGCGCTCCAACCACCTCGATGAGCTGCTCTTGCTCGGTGCGGCGGCGCTCGTTGAACCACGGCCGTCCCTTCTCGTTCTCCTCGATCCACTGGCGGGCATAGGTGCCGTCCTGGATCTCCTCGAGGATCTTCTTCATCTCGGCACGCGTTTGATCTGTGACGACGCGCGGCCCGCCCGTGTAGTCGCCGTGCTCGGCGGTGTCACTTACCGAGTAGCGCATGTAGTTCAGACCGCCGCGGTACATCAGATCGACAATCAGCTTGAGCTCGTGCAGGCACTCGAAGTACGCGATCTCTGGCTGGTAGCCCGCGTCAACCAGGGTTTGGAACGCGGCCTTGACCAGCTCGCTGGTGCCGCCGCAGAGCACGGCCTGCTCGCCGAAGAGATCGGTCTCGGTCTCCTCGGAGAAGGTGGTCTCGAGCACGCCGGCACGGGTGCCGCCGACGCCCTTGGCGTACGAGAGCGCGAGCTCCTTGGCGGTGCCGCTGGCGTCCTGATGGACCGCAACCAGACACGGCGTGCCGGCACCGTCTTGATAGGTCTCGCGGACGCGGTGCCCGGGCGACTTGGGCGCCACCATGCTGACGTCGACTTCGGCTGGTGGCTCGATGGTGCCGAAGCGGATGTTGAAGCCGTGGGCGAACATCAGCGTGTCGCCGGCATTCAGGTTCGGCGCAATGTGCTCCTCGTAGATAGCCGGCTGGCAGGTGTCCGGAGCCAGGACCATGATGACGTCGGCCCGGGCCGCGGCGTTACTCAGCGACAGGACCTTCAGGCCCTCGGCCTCCGCCTTGGCTTTGCTCCTGCTGCCTTCGCGCAGCCCGACGCAGACCTCGACGCCGCTGTCGCGGAGATTGAGCGCGTGAGCGTGCCCCTGCGAGCCGTACCCGATGACGGTGACATTCTTGGTCTTGATGAGGTCGAGGCTGGCATCTTTGTCGTAGTAGATCGTTGCCATTTTCTATGAGTCTCCATTCGTCGGTACGGTGGCCGATACGAAAGTGGGGTCTATGGAAATTCCCTCGGCGCCGCGCGTCATTGCGATGGTGCCGGTGCGGACCATTTCGATGATTCCGAACGGCCGCAGGACCTCGATGTACCCCTGCAGCTTGTCCTCGGTACCGGTGATCTCGACCACCAGCGCCTCGGGGGCGACGTCGACCACGCGCGCGCGGAAGACCTCGACGATTTGCAGGACCTGCGCGCGCTGCTCGGCGTTGGCCGCGACCTTGATGAGCGCGAGGTCGCGTACGAGTGTGGGCTCGTAGGTGACGTCCTCGACGCGGAGCACGTTGACTTGTTTGTAAAGGTTGGCCTCGACGAGTCGCGCGGTCGTGTCGTCACACTCCATGACCATGGTCATGCGCGAAACGCCCTCGACGTCGGTGCGTCCGACGGCGAGCGAGTCGATGTTGTAGGCCCGCCGGCTGAACAGCGCGGCAACGCGAGCGAGCACACCGGGCTTGTCCTCGACGTAAGCGACGAAGGTGTGCAGCTTACGCTGGCGAGCCGCCGCGGTGGTGCTGCCGTTTCCGCTCAACCTCGATGAAAGTTGCATGGTATCTCTCCTAGAGCTCGTCCTGGCCGGTCTCGAAGACGGTGTCGTGGCCCGGGCGGCGGATCATCTTGTGAAGGTCGGCTCCTGCGGGAACCATCGGGTACACTGAGTCCTCCTGCTCGACTCGGAAGTCGATGAGCACGACGCTGCCGGATTCGCGCGCCTGCTGCACCGCGCCCTCGACGTCGCCCCGCGAGGCGACGCGCAGCCCGGTGAGCCCGTGGGCCTCGGCCAGCTTGACGAAGTCGGGGCTGCCGATGGGCGTGGCGGTGTAGCGGCGCTCGTAGAAAAACTCCTGCCACTGGCGCACCATTCCCAGGTAGCCGTTGTTGATGACGGCGATGTTGAGGTTGATGCCCTCCTGCGCGGCCGTCGACAGCTCGGCGGCGGTCATCTGGAAGCCGCCGTCGCCGGCGATGACCCAGATCTCCGCGTCGGGCTGCGCGAAGCGCGCGCCGATGGCGGCCGGCAGCGCAAAGCCCATGGTGCCGAGGCCGCCGGAGGTCAGCAGCGTGCGCGGCTCCTCGTGCTTGAAGTACTGCGCCTCCCACATCTGGTGTTGGCCTACGTCGGTGACCACGATGGCCTTGCCGTCGGTGAGCCGCCACAGGTCGTTGATGACGTGGGCCGCGTAGAGGCGGCCGTCGTCAGGCAGGCACTGGATGTCGAGCACGGCGGAGTCGCCCCTGAGCTCGTCGATGTGGGCCACCCACTCGGCGTGCTCGCGCTCGTCGATCGAAGGCATCAGCTCGCGCAAGACCTCGCTCAGGTCCCCGACCAGCCCGACGTCGACCTTGACGTTCTTGTGGATCTCAGCGGGGTCGATGTCGATGTGGATCTTCTTGGCCTTGGTGGCGAAGGTCTCGAGCTTGCCGGTGACGCGATCGTCGAAGCGCATGCCAAAGCTCATGACAAGATCGGCCTCCTGGATGGCGGTGTTGACCCACGCTTCGCCGTGCATGCCCATCATGCCGAGGTTGAGCGGGTGAGTCGCCGGGAAACCACCGAGCCCGAGCAAGGTGAGTGCGACCGGCGTTTGGTTCTTAGCGACGAAGGCCAGCACGTCTTCGGTGGCGCCGGAGCGGATGATGCCCTGGCCGCCGAGGATGATCGGGCGCTCGGCCTGGTTGATCAGCTCGGCAGCGTGCTCGTACTCCTCCGGCAGCGCACGCAGGTCCGGGCGATAGCCGGGCAGCCGCACCGGCGAATCGTCCCACTCGAAGTCGGTGGTCGCCTGCTGCGCGTCCTTGGTAATGTCGACCAGCACCGGGCCCGGCCGACCTGAGCGCGCAATGTAGAACGCCTCCCTGAGTGTCTCGGCGATCTCGTCGGCACACGTGACCAGGTAGTTATGCTTGGTGACCGGAAGGGTAACGCCGGTGATGTTGGTCTCCTGGAAGGCGTCTTTGCCGATCATGGAGCTGCCGACCTGGCCGGTGATGCAGACCATTGGCGACGAATCCATCATGGCCGTGGCGATGCCGGTGACGAGGTTGGTGGCGCCGGGCCCGGAGGTGGCGATGGCGACACCGACCTTTCCGGATGCGCGGGCGTAGCCGTCGGCCATGTGGGCCGCCCCCTGCTCGTGCCGGACCAGGACATGGTGGATGTCCGGGTAGTCGAGCATCGCGTCGTACGCAGGTAGGATGGCCCCGCCGGGATAACCGAAGACTGTCTCCACGCCTTCGCGCTGCAGAACTTCCCAAATGACATGTGCCCCAGTGATTCTCATGATTACCCTCTCATCACTCCATCTCGAGCGGAAAAACCGGAGCGTGCACCGTGGCCCGCTCCCGGCAACCCACTCGCCGTTGACCCAAATCCAGTCCATCTGTCTCCATGCCCATCGGCTAGTTCCTCCAGGAACTGTCAGCGCGATCGGCGAGTTTGGTTAGTCCTGAAGAACAGCGCCATCGCTGGCGCTGCTGACCATCTCCGAGTACCTCCGCAGCCATCGGCTGGGGAATTTGCAGAGAAATTTCGGGAGTTGGGCAAGACGTTCGGCGACTTCGCCGGCCGGCACTTCAAGATCGATCGTGCGCGCCACGATGTCGATGGCGATCGGGTCGCCGTCGCGGACCGCGGCGATCGGGCCGCCCGCCGCCGCCTCCGGACTGACATGGCCGATGCTCAAGCCTCGGCTGCCCCCGGAGAAGCGGCCATCGGTGATCAAGGCAACGGTTTCGCCAAGCCCCATTCCCTGGATCTGCGCGGTGGGACCGAGCATCTCCTGCATCCCCGGACCGCCGCGGGGCCCTTCGTACCGCACGATGACCACGTCACCGGATTCGATCTGGCCAGCGAGAATCGCGCGGCTGGCATCTTCCTCGCTCTCGAACACGCGGGCCGGGCCAAGGTGCTTGCCGTCGGTTGTGACCCCGGCGGTCTTGATCACGGCGCCTTCCGGGGCGAGGGAGCCAAACAAGATCGCCAGCCCGCCCGTTTCCGCGTGAGGATCCGAGCCCGGCCGAATGACCTCCGGGTCGTTCACCGCCGCTACGGCCACGCTGTCGCGCAGAGTACCTCCCGCGACCACCGGGCGGTCGAGATGCAGTAGGTCGGGGTCGTGGTCGGCTAGCGTCTTGAGGATGGCCGGGACGCCGCCGGCGCGGTGCAAATCGTCCATGTGCCATTGGCTCGCTGGGCTGACCTTGCAGAGGTTCGGGACGCGGCGCGCGAGCTCGTCGACGCGGGCGAGCTGATAGTCAATCCCGGCCTCGCGCGCGATGGCCAGGGTGTGCAGCACGGTGTTGGTGCTGCCACCCATCGCCATGTCGAGGACGAAAGCGTCGTCGATGGCATCCCGCGTGACCACATCACGGCTGCTCAGCCCGCGCCTGACCAGCTCCACGGCCAGCTCGCCCGCCCGGCGGGCCAGCGCCAGCCGCTCGTCGGTCTCCGCCAGCGCCGAGCCGTTGAAAGGAAGCGCCAGGCCGAGCGCCTCCGTCAGGCAGTTCATGCTGTTGGCGGTGAACATTCCCGAGCAGGAGCCACAGCCCGGGCACCCGAAGTCCTCGAGTACCTTGAGCTCCTGTGCCGAGATGCGGCCGGACTGATACTCGCCGACGCCTTCGAAGACGCTGATCAGGTCAACCTTGCGCCCATCGGGTGTTAGCCCGGTGGCCATCGGCCCGCCGCTGACGAAGATCGTCGGGATATCCAGGCGCACGGCTGCCATCAGCATGCCCGGAACGATTTTGTCGCAGTTGGGGATGCAAATCATGCCATCGAAGGCATGCGCTGCCACCATGGTCTCGACGCTGTCGGCGATCAGTTCGCGACTCGGCAGCGAGTAGTTCATGCCCGCGTGGCCCATCGCGATGCCGTCGTCCACGCCGATCGTGTTGAACTCGAACGGCATCCCCCCGGCGTCGCGGATGGCGTCCTTGATGCCAGCGGCGAACGACTGCAGATGAACGTGGCCTGGAATGATGTCGATGTAGCTGTTGCACACTGCGATGAACGGTTTGCCCATGTCGGCGTCGGTGACTCCGGTCGCCTTGAGAAGAGCTCGATGCGGGGCGCGGTTGAAGCCCTGCTTGATGCGGTCGGATCTCATGCCGTTCTCGTTTCCGTGCGGTGTTCTCGGTGTAGTGGATGCGCGCTTCGAATCGTCGGGCGATGCAGGGGGTATGAAAAAAGGCCCCCGCGTTGCCGCGAGAGCCTTGCCTTGCCTTGCTTGTCTTGAGTCTTAGGTGGCAGCCCCCGCGGTCCTCGGAATCGCTAGGATTCCGAGGACGCAAATAATGCTGCTAAGGAGAAGAACGCCGGCGGGAACAAGTGCGCCGATGCCGAGCGGACGGATAGCCTCGAAGCGGACGCCTGCACTCTGCGCGTCGACGTTCGGGCGATCGATCTGTCGCTGCAGCTGGTCCATCCGGAAAGCTCCTGTCCTCTAAGGCGCCGAAACTTACAACGCGCTGGCGCATATGTCAAACACTCCGGCGCATATCGTCCGCAAAGCATTGACCATATCCAGCGAACGCTCGCTCGATAGCGAGCCCTTGAGTTGAAACGTCGAGGCGTGGAGAATCAGAATGTGGGAACCCGAAAGAGACTTCGAGCTGCATCACTTCTTGCACCATATCCTGCAGGACTGACACGACGTCAGCCGCGAGATGCGAGCCCTCTCCGTCATATGTCTACCAGGGTCAGATAAGAGCCCGCCGCCCTGCTATGGAAGATGACTTCGGTCTCTTCCAGCTCTGCCGGTAGAAGGAGGGATGTATTTATGGATTTTCAAAACGTCCCAAAACGGAAGAAGTACACGCGCCAGGTAATCATTGGAACCTTATTGGCGCTCTCGCTGTCAGCACCGGCTTGTTCAGACGATTATTACGGCCTGCCCACGGCGGAACCCGAGTCCCTGGGCATGTCTACTGAAAAGCTCGGGGCGATCAAAGCAAACTTGCAGCCTCTGATCGACGAGCACAAGGTGCCGGGTTTCGTCACGGTGGTCGCGCGAGACGGAAAAGTTGTTCATTTTGAAGCTTTTGGCAGCATGGATGTCGAGCGCAAGAAAGCCATGCGGCCCGACACGATTTTCCGGTTGGCCTCGATGACCAAGCCGATCACGGGTGCGGCAGTCATGATTCTTGTGCAGGAAGGCAAGATTGCCGTTTCGGATCCCCTCTCGAAGTACATCCCTGAATTCGCCGAGATGGAAGTCCTCGTCTCGAACGAAGAAGGCGTATTCAGCACCGTTCCTGCCGACAAACCCATCACCATCGAACATCTCTTGACGCACACATCGGGCCTAACCTTAGGTGTCTTTCCCAACGCAGTTGCAGAACTGTATGTGGCAGCAGGGCTCGGTATCAGTGCAGAGCAGTTCGCCGCCCTGAGAGGTTCGGGAGTTATCGGAGACGACGCGGTGGACAGTGATGGTCAGCTTCATGTCGAACCGTGGCAGCTGGCCGGGGGCCTGACGCTCGAGGAATTCGCAAAGGAGGCCGCAAAACTGCCACTATTAGTTCAGCCGGGAACCCAATGGAACTACAGCATTGCAACGGATGTTCTGGGCCGCGTGGTTGAAGTCGTCTCCGGCCAGCGCTACGGCGATTTTCTGCAGGAGCACATCTTCGCGCCGCTGGGCATGAAGGACGCAGGTTTTCATGTGCCCAAGGAGAAGGTAGCGCGTTTCGCCGCCAACTACGGGCCACAAGCGGCTGGTATGGTTCTGATCGACGATCCCGCTAGAAGTGGCTATCTGAAGGCCCCCAGCCTTGATTCTGGTGGCGGCGGTATGGTCGGCACAGCGGCCGATTACCTCCGTTTCGCCCAAATGCTGCTCAATGGCGGCGAACTGGACGGCGTGCGGATTCTCAGCGAAGAAAGCGTCCAGAAAATGACGAGCGACCAACTCGGTTCGGAATTTGGCGAGGCACCGCTCTCCACCGTCTTGCAGGCTTATGGGGTTCCGCCAGCAGAGGCAATTCTGGCATTTCAGGGCATTGGCTTCGGGTATTGCGGCTCGGTCGTTCGGGACGGTGCTGGGAATACTTTGTTTGGCACCCCAGGCATATACTCCTGGGGCGGCGCGTGGAGCACGGACTTCTGGATCGACAGACCCCAGAAACTCGTTGGGTTGGTTCTTACTCAGATCACAGCAGGAACGTACCCGATCCGAGGGATCATGAACGACGCCACCTATGAGGCCCTTGTGGAGCGTTACGAGTAAGCCCTGGGATCCTCTAGCGTGAAGGAGGCCAATGAGGACTGATCTGGGTGCGTTGCGACGTATGGCGGTGCCGCACTTCGTCGGCTACTTGGTCGTCGTGGGCGCACTCTCGGGCTTGTTTGCTTGGTGCTTGGTGCTGGCGGGACACCTCGCATTCGACATCGACAGACCGACCTGGTTGGCGCTCTTGCTTGCGATACCGCGCGGGAGTTTGTACGCGCTAATTGTGGGATTTGGGCTTCGTCTCTGGTGGCGAGTGCGCGGAGACGAGGCAGGCGACCGGCACGGACCCTGACGCTGGCCGGTCCTCCGCTGCTGGCGCGTGATACCCACGCCTATGGCCCGCTCGGTCTCTCGCTCGGGCTGAGCGGGTTGTCAGCCGGACGTTAGACCGACCAGGGAGA
>SDBT01021204.1_pt1 | contig 10159 bp, 9 predicted proteins | sample 2277101 | NCBI WGS metagenome assembly SDBT01 (sample SAMN10404973, study PRJNA504765) | marine sediment metagenome | isolation source: marine sediment core GS10_PC15, 103 cmbsf | place: Arctic Ocean: Southern Knipovich Ridge | collected 2010
CTCTTTCGGTAGGGTAATAGTAATAATTTGCCCTTCAGAATCGCTCTGTCGCAAGTCAGTGTACAAGGTTTTTTCGGAATGCTCTAAGTCTTTGTCGTTAGTATGCTTAAGTGTACCTAAGGCCGGACTGTCGATCCGAAGGTTGAGGGTTCGAGTCCCTTCGCCCAGCCATCGTGTCATTAGGAAAATCGATTACGAATGGTTGGTTGTACTTCATAAACTCAAAACCACGTATTTTGCACGTATATTCAGGCTCTGAAGCGAGCCAAATCATACCAAAATCCCGTAATTTCCACGATTGAACCTTTGGCGAAAAGAGTTATAGTTCATACTTTTCAGGCCACAAGGCGGTGAGCTAATAACGACCCTTATCTTAGGTGCTTTTAGAAAAGCAGATAGGCGGATAAATTTACTTGTATGAGTTTTTCGAGGAAGACTTTTTTTCCACTCTTGTGCTTCTGTTGTGGGAGCCTAAGGGCATTAACAAATTGACTAAAAACTGAATATTTTTTGTGTTAGCCCGAAGAGATAGAGTTGAACTTTGGGAGGAAAAAAGGGAATGTAAAGAATGAATGAAGACCAATACACAAAGGGCATGGAATATAACTTAAGACCGGAGACAATAATAGTTGCCGGCTCTGCGAGATTGCCCGAAGAGGCTACTGCCAAACATGTTTTTGGGTGTATAACAATAGAGCTTGAAATAGACCTTGTCGATTTTACAATCGTTGATTTCTCCTGCACTTTAGTACCTTCCTTAGGAGGAAAAATACTACATAACGCACTTGTGGGGAGCACAGTCGAGGAAGGAATTAAAAAAGCCATAACTCAATTAAACAGTAGGTTCTTTAACGTCACAAGAAAAGCGGTAATAGCCGCCCTCGAAGATACATATAGATGGTATAAAAAGTCTTTGAAAAAAATAGCATTTCAGAACTCAGAATAAGGCTGCTCAAGCTGGCGATTTGTGTAAATTGTTGAAAATGTTGCGAGATTCTGCCAAAAACAGCTTAATAAGGGGGTAGCAAGGCCAAAAAGTATCTTTTTGTAAGTTTCAAAAAAAAATGCACATAAAAACGTTTTTTTTGTTGAAGGCCCGCAAGTTTTCTGTTAAATAGTTCAAAGCAAGACTAAAAAATTAGCTCAATGGATTATGCTGCGCTATCCATCGATATATGAGTAACCTCATATATCGGGCGTGGATAGGGTACCAGCAATGGACTGCAGGATTTTTTTAGAATTTCTCCAGTTCAACGAACCAAAGTATGACGTTCTAACCCAGCTGGTTATCCTAATGGATAGCTGGCTGGGTTTTTTATTTACCCGTTTTATTATCGGCGAATGCCGGGCAGAAACTTTAAGAAAATCAGGTCTTTTGAAAAAAATAGAAGAATGTTGAGTATTTCTGCAAAGCGGGTTTGTGCAAAATGTTTAAGGCCGAGCAAGGTGTTACGGTAACCGACGGGGACGGAGTTTAGGATAATTGTGATAATAATTTTTTGTTTGATTACTTTTTATGTTACTGGAGAGGTTTTTAAGATGAATGATTATGTGAGCACAAGAAAGATGGGAACTATTTTGGATGGTAAAGGGGGTGTGCAATGAGTGTCATTACTGTGGCAGTAAAAGAGACTGTCAAAAAAGGTGAAGGTAAACGGCGGAGCGGTTACATGACCACGACTGAGTTGGCAAGGCTTTGCGGTGTTTCGCGTTTTACTATTATCAACTGGGTCAAACAGGGCAAGATTAAAGTGATCCGGACAGCAGGAAGGCATTGCCGGATACCGGTATCGGAAGCTTTATCGTTGCTTAGGACTTTTGGTAAGAAGGAAAAACTCTTATCACCTGACTTAAAAGAGTCGTGCCGGCAACAGGTATCGACAACAAACGGTGATGAGGAATGTGGAAATTGTTTAACCGGCAATGAAAAGAATAAACAGGTAAAGGCTAAAAAGAAAAATGTTCTGTATGCTTTCGGTTACGGTGTTGGTCGCAGTGTACATGTTCTGAAAGGAAGGAAAATCAAATGAAAGAAAAATTCGGATTACATATTTTGAGCCTGTATGCGAATAAGTTTCTGGACAAGTTGGAAAGTGCTTTTCAAATCGATTCGGCAGACTTGATCAAGGTTTATCACAAAGAAGCCAGAAACTGTGTTAACCGCGGCAGATATGATGAGGCGATTGTTTTATGTCAAAAAGCAATTAAGCTTGATCAGAACGATGTTGAGGCTCATTACCAGTTGGGTATTGCCTATATGGGTAAGCATTTGGATGAAGAAGCAATCAATTCATTGCAAAAAGCATCTAAACTCGACCCTGGTCGTGCAGATATTTACTACCGTCTCGGAGTTCTCCTGGAAAGAACAGACTCATTTGACAGCGCAATTACCTCATACAAAAAAGCTATTAAGTTCGAGCCGGAACGTGCTGACTTTCTTTACGCACTTGGCATAGCATTGGATAAAAAGGGTGACCACAAGAAAGCTATTGAGTCACTCAGCAAAGCAGTCGAACTGGCTCCTGACGTGGACAAGTATCATTACCGTCTCGGTCTGATTTATGACGGACAGGGTCAACACGACAAAGCTGTAGAGGCCTTCAAGAAAGCAGTGGAAGCAGAAGAAGCAGAAGCGTAGCAAAAGCTGCGATGGGTTTGGAAAGAAAGAGAATTATAGTGAAATGTGGAAAATGTAGATGAGCCGTATTGGTGCGATAGTAAAGAGGCTGTACGGAGAGGACGTCAAATCTTCTACAAATGTCAATAAAGCAGGTGCTGGTATGAATGAGAGGCCAAACAGAAATAAAGACAAGTTGGCTGCTTTCAAGAAAGCTCTTGGCAGTCGGAAAACGGGAATTTGGGCTATAAGAATTGCGGTAGCCGTGGTCGTTCTGTTTATTGCCGCTGAGAGTGTTTTCCAATTCAACAGATTCGCTGCGTGGCAAACCAAGGTGGCAGCTCGGCGGGCGGATGTTAATCGCGAATACCAGAGGAGGAAAAATCTTATTCCCAACATCGTTGCCACTGTAAGCAAATACGCTGCCTATGAGCAGGATGTGTTCAAACATGTTTCCGATGTTCGTACTGAGTTGAAGAAAATCAAAGATTCCAACGCATCATCCGCTCTGATAAGTAGTATGCTGGAAAAGGCATTGTCCGGGTTAGTTGCTTTGGCAGAGGCGTATCCTGACCTTAAGGCTACAAATTCGATCCAGGACCTGATAGCCGAAGCGTCTAATACCGAGGACAGAATCGCGGAAGCTAAAAAGGACTACAACAAGGACTGTGCGGTTTACAATCAATATCTGTCAGTATTTCCGGGGAATTTCTTCGGATGGGTTTATCGCTATAAGGCTGCTCCCTATATAGGTCTGGAAGAGGATGTCAATGTTCCCGTGATAGATTTGGATATGGCGGGGTTGCGGGAAAAAATAGAAGAAAATGCTGATGTTAATATAGATGTTGAGGATATAACAAAACAAAAGATGAAAAAACAAAAAGACTCTGAAGTTATATTAGAGAAGTTAGAGAAAACAAAAGGAGCAAAAAAATGAAGACAGGAATTATAGGCGCGGTGGCTCTGGCACTTGGTGTTTGGGCTCTTGCATATTGCTGGTGGTTTGTCGTGGAAATCATTGAAGGGCTGATTGCTCTTGGTCTGATTGTAGGCGGAGGGCTGGCTATGGCAATTGCAATAAGAAGAATGTACAGAGAGAAACAGACGGCAACAGAAGAATGATGACTCGGTGTAATTATGAATGGTGTAAAAGCTGAATATTTCAATGATGGTTGGTGGCAAATCTGCTTTTACACAGAACGATCAATAGTTATATAAAAGTAAGGTGAAAAAGATGAGATTAGGAATTATTGGTGCAGTTGTTTTGGCATTGGGGGTTTGGGCTTTGACATCCTGGTGGTGGTTCTTAGTTGAAATCATTCAGGCGTTGTTCGCTATTGGGCTCATTATAGGCGGTGGATTAGCCGTCGCTATTGCGGCACGAAAGTTGTACAGAGCAAAACAAACTGGGGAATAAAAAGGTGATCGCACAGAGTAGTTGTAAGACTATCCGGCACAAGGTCTGGTTTGCGGCTGATGAGTTGATTTCATGCTGCAACTGTAGAGACTGTGTGGTAAGTTTGCAATTTTCCCGGTTCATCAGATGCGATTAATAGTATTTAGTAAAACTGAATCTGCGCTAAGGTCTGTGAGTTGACTGATTACTCAAAGGCAGAAAGGCGGTATTGGAAAGATGGAAGAAAACAGGAATAACGATATTGAAGCCGAAAAAAACACACAGGATGGTAATAACAGAAACCTGATTACCATCCTCATTGCGTTAGTTGTTTTGGTTGTTGTTGCGGTTGTTTATTGGGATCGCCAGAGTAGGCGCAACTTTCGACAGGCTCAGGCTGTAATGCAAACAAACCTTCTCGAAGAGTGGGGGCCGCAATCACAGCAACAGGTCAACTCGGCTCTCGGTGTGAAGCTTGCAGCCTTTTCCAAACAGGTCTCCTACAAAAATATCGTCGCCAAGGTTGCTCCTTCAGTTGTAAGCGTCGATGTTGGGTCCAGTTTTATTAATCAAGGGGACCCTGCAATTCAATCTCAGCCGGTAGCAGGCGGTAGAGGTTTTTTATCGTGCCCTAACTGCTATAACTCCGTACCTTGTCAGGTGGCAGGTCAAGGAAACATGGTTAATTGTCCACATTGTGGAATGAGCATGACGCGAAATGGCATGCCCTGGAGATATCCTTTTCCGGCACAAAGTCAACCACAGGCGATTCAAAACCAGCCGGCAGATCGTATAGACGGTTTTTCAGGGTTTGGACAATATGTATGGGGCGGCAGAATGGGTGGTCAGGGGATGGGGCCAGGCGGTTTTCTGGTTTGTCCCAATTGCGCCACCCAGGTATCTCACCAAAGAGGATTACCTGCTTCTGCGCTTAATTGTCCCAGTTGTGGAACACAAATGATGCGCCAAGGTTTACCTGGTGCCTATCCCCTGCCTGCGGGCGGACAACAAATGGCGCTTCAGCCGAAAGTCAATCAGTTTCAGGCACTGGGTCGAGGCGGCTCGGGGGTGATTGTCAACAGCCAGGGATATGTCCTGACCAATCATCATGTAATTCACGGAGCAAGAAGTATCACAGTTACCTTGTCATCCGGGCAAATCACCAAGAAATATCCTGCTGAACTGATCGATGAGGCGCCGGATCTGGATTTTGCCATATTGAAAATAGTTGCCCATGGCGAAGTTTTCGCTCCTGCTGCGATAGGCAACAGCAGCGCTATGTCCGTCGGTGACGAAGTATTGGCTATCGGCAGTCCGTTCGGTTTACAACAAACCGTAACTGCTGGGATCGTTAGCAATACCCAACGCACGCTGAGCGTTGGCAATAAGACGTTTACCAATTTCATCCAGACAGATGCACCAATTAATCCCGGTTCCAGCGGAGGGCCGCTTATCAATGTCAATGGTGAAGTGATCGGCATTACTACTGCTATCTATTCACCTACCCAGGCTTTCAGCGGCATCGGTTTTGCAAGTCCAATTGATCCGGCAAAGGCAGCATTTCCCGAGTTCATAGATGTTACGTCAAATGCGGCAGGTGCTTTTAGAAGAAATATACCGAATTGGGCTCGCGGCCCGGCATTGCAACCGGCGGCACAGATCCAGCAAGGTCAAGGATCTTATCCATGGTGTCCACCAAGTGGACGGGTGCAACAAATGGCAAATACGCCAGCTCAGCCCTGGTTGGGAGTGCGCGTATGTGGGGTCGATAAGCAAACCAGAGAATTTTTAGGCCTGCCAATGGGTTATGGAGTTCTTGCGATGGAGGTATATGATAATTCTCCGTGTATGGCAGCAGGGCTGCAAAGAGGAGATGTCATCTATCGCGCTGACAATCAAAGTGTAAAAGACGAGGCAATGTTCGGAGCTTTACTGAGTAACAAAAGGGTTGGTGACAAGATAAAATTGACAATATATCGTGATGGGAAAAGGAAGTCCCTTCGTGTGAATTTGTCGGCTGCATTATGGCCAAAACCAGCGGGGACTATACTTCAAGCACAGGCAGTAGCCTTGCCGGCTAATCCGAGACTTACTCCGCCGTCGGGATTGACCGGAGCGTTGCAAGGAGCCGAGGTTGCTGCGGGTGAAGTAGAAGTGTTGGGAATGGAGCTTGGGGAGCTTTCGCCTGTATTAGCACTGGCTTCCGGTATTCCCGAAGGAGTAACAGGTCTGCTCGTCGTTGAAAGCGCTGCCCAGGCCGCCGCCGCTGGACTTTTAGCGGATGATGTGATTGAAGCAGTCAATGGCCAACGGGTCGAATCCATCGTTGATTTCGTAAAGGTTATGAACAATGCCAGCCTGGCAGAAGGAATATCTTTGGGCGTTAATCGTAAGGGACAACGGTTTAACCTGATAATAAAGAATTAAAACAATTGGCGTAAAACATGATAAAGACAGATAAAATACAAGAAGATGCGTGTGCTCAGAAAACATTAGGGCCATGGCTTGTCGTAATATCAGCCCTGGTCGTTGTCACCGTTATCCTGGCTTTTTACTTTGCTGATGACATAAGGAAAAGTCAAGCCAACAGAGGCCAAATGCAAATTGGCAAGTTTAAGGTGCCCGGTCAGATGGGACAGGGCACAAGGCCAACAGCAAAATCAACGGTCTTCACCCTTCCCTGGCATGGCCAACAGAACCCCGATGCAGTAACTGGTGCTACACCGCAACCAATGTCATTTAATCAGGCTATCGGAATTGTTTCTCCATCAGTGGTCAGTATTAAAACATCCGGGGGCCAGCAGCAAATCGCTTCTGGGATCATCGTTCATAGTCGTGGTTATGTCCTTACAAATAATCATGTTGTAAATGGAGCAAGAAATATTGCTGTTACACTTAGCTACGATCAGATAGTCAAATCTTACTCGGCCCAGGTATTTGACAGTAGAGAGGATCTTGACCTGGCCATCATAAAAATAAATAAAACCGGCAATGAAATATTCTCAGTTGCGCCACTGGGTGACTCTGACAAGATTTATATTGGACAGCAGATTGTGGCGATCGGTAATCCATTTGGCCTGACCCAGAGTGCCTCGTCCGGAATTATCAGCAATCCTGACCGAACTCTTACTACAGGAAATAAAACCTTTGACGGCTTAATTCAAACAGATGCTTCAATTAATCCCGGCTCCAGTGGTAGCGCATTAGTTAATCCAAATGGAGAAGTAATCGGTATCAATACGGCTATCTATTCATCTACTCAGGCTTTTAGCGGCATTAGCTTTGCAGTTCCAATCAACCAGGCAAAAATGGCTTTCCCTGACTTGATAGAAACAGTTCAATCTCCGTTAGCTAATATGAATCGGCCCGGAACATCTCCGGTTGCGGATATGAACATACAATTGATGGCAGCTAAAATCACTGCACAGCCGAAGTGTTGGCTGGGTATACATGTCTACTCTGTTGATAGCGTCGCTGCAAAAAAAATGGGATTGCCTACACCTTACGGAGTCGTGGTAAATCGAGTTTTCAGAAATTCTCCCGCAGCCAAGGCTGGTTTGATGAGAGGTGATGCAATTTTCAGAGTTGATTCCAAGAGGATCAAGGATGAAAATATGCTTTGGTCGCTTCTGGAGGGCAAAAAAGCAGGTGATAAGGTAAAGATCGCTGTCTTTAGAAATGGCAACAAAAATGTTTTCGTTGCTACGTTGCAACCTAAGCTATCGAATGTTGGTACATTATCCCCCAATGCACCTTCTCAACGATCATCTACCTTTGGGACCGCCCCATTGGCATCAACAGACATACTGCCTTCACCCCTCCAGCAGAACGCAGCAGGAAAGAAGTTTATCGAAGGACACTGGCTGGGACTGGAGGTAATACCGCTGACTGCGGAACTGGCCACCGAATATCAGATTCCAAACGGCGAAACCGGCGTGCTAGTGGATGAGGTTACGCTCGAAGCTGCCGAGTCCGGCATCCTGGCCGGTGATATGGTCCAATCCATCGGCGGTTTGCCTACGCCTGATCTCGAGACATTTTTCACGGTTACGCAGCGTGAGCGCGTATGGGAAGCAAAGCGTGCACAGGTGGGAATCAGCCGTCGGGGCAGCAGGATGACATTTACCATGACGTCCCGAAACTCGAACATGCTGGGCTTCGCCCAAATGGAAGCGGCCCAGCCGATACGGCCGGGCGCCCTGCGTCCGCATCGCTACATGGGACCGTGTACCAACTGCCACATTTTCATGAAAACCGGAGGCCAACTGGCCACAGATGCAGGCGACATACTTCCTAACCCGCCGCCCATAACAAAAAACGCAAAGGCCCCTCATCGTCTCCGTGGTAATTGCGTTACCTGCCATACTATCAGGTAAGAATAGAAAAACATCGCTACAATCGAGGTATGACCGAAGAAGATGGCAATAAAAGTTGACGAAAAATGTAAGAGATGTGCCGATCATGCAATATTGCTTTGTATGTGTGCTAATATTTTCCTGTGCGCATTCAAAGGATTTATAGGTTACTTTACCGGCTCTTTGGCGGTAATGGCCGATGCGGCTCATTCCGGTGCAGATGTTATGGATGCTGTAATTGCAATGATCGCCACGCGGATCGGCAATAAACCACCTGATAAAAACCATCCCTATGGTCACGGTAAAACCGAATTTATAGGGGGATTAGTTATTGGAATAGTGTTGCTTACAGGTGCATCGTTCATAGCTATTAATGCGATTACCCATTTGCTCAGAAATGTCCCACAACCTCCGCCACACTTTATCGCAATATTTGCGGCATTAACCTCAATCGCAGTCAATGAAATGCTCTTCCGTAGAGCAAGTTGTGCAGCTAAGAAAGTAAACAGCGCGGCGATCGAGGCAGAGGCATGGGACAACAGAGCCGACTGCTTCTCATCGATGCCGGTTCTTTTTGGTGTATTAGGCGCTCAATTTGGTTTTACCAAGCTGGATCCTTTGGCAGCACTTTTTGTCGGTATTCTTGTGGGTAAAGTGGGATTCGAATTGCTGAGCAAGAATATTCACGGCCTGATGGATAAGCCTTTGGATTCCAGTGAAGTCAAACGCATCAAAAAACTGGTGGTTGATATCGCAGGCGTTAGGGAATTAAGCTATCTGAGGACAAGGGGTATGGGAAGGCATTATATGGCAGATATGCAAATCCTTGTAAGTCCCAGAACAACCGTCAAGAAAAGTGACGCCATTACCGCAGAAATAAAAAACATTTTGCGGCAAGAGATAAATCATCTGGAGGACATAACCATCGCCTGCAAGTCTGAAGCTGAAAAAGTAAGGGTCCATGCAGACTGATTAAAATATGCGAGAGCAATCCATAAAATCCTGGATAGTCGTTTTGTCGGCGTTTTTAATTGTGATATTTTTGTGTATCGCATGGGAGAAGTTTACGGTTGAGCAAACCAGCATCTCTGACGTTAAATTAGTTCGCATTCCGCAAAAAACGATTGCGCCGGTATCATCGTGTGTAGTCAGCCTATGGGCGGTAAAGCAAAAGGGTGTGGAAACACATATCAACGTAATCGGCTGCGGGCTTGTAGTTGATTCGCGAGGTCTTATCCTTACTTCAGCAACCTTACCGTCTGACACACAATCTCTCTATGTAATCGACCATAAAGACACTAAGTACGAAGCGAATCTGGTAGTTTACGACAAGAAAAACAAGCTTACTCTGCTCAAAGCTGATGCCGCCAACGCAGCAGAGGGTATGCTATTTGAGGCTGTCGGGCTTGCCGATTTTGTGCAAGTCAAAACCGGTGATACTGTTTTTGCTCTGGGTAGCAGGAGAACTCCATCAGGCTGGGAATTGACCACAAAAATCGGCCAAGTCACCGACCCTCGTCAATCTTTGGTTGTCAAAAAAGTCAGATATCGTGATTTGGTTCAAACCGATGTGGAATTGACATCGGAAAACGCGGGCGGGCCATTGGTAAACAGCCAGGGAATAGTCGTTGGATTTGCTTTGCCTTTTGTCCAGCCGGATGGAGGTAGTTCTCCTTTTAGTTATGCAGTTGCAGCCGATAAGGCGCATAAATTTTTGTCCCGCCTGCCGCTGCCTCACTGGACTGCCGGGGCATCTGAACCAGTATGCAATTGGTTGGGAGCGGAGATGCT
>SDBT01021205.1_pt1 | contig 10159 bp, 13 predicted proteins | sample 2277101 | NCBI WGS metagenome assembly SDBT01 (sample SAMN10404973, study PRJNA504765) | marine sediment metagenome | isolation source: marine sediment core GS10_PC15, 103 cmbsf | place: Arctic Ocean: Southern Knipovich Ridge | collected 2010
GTAGTCTGATAATTCTCACTCTGACCACATTTATCAGCAGTAGAAAGTCCAGCAGTAGCATTCTTCCCTGAGAAGATAAGGTTGCGAACAATCTGACCAGTTGTAGTAGCTTCCACACTAATTGCCAAACCTGTTGCAGCATCAAGTTGATAAATATCATTATCAGCAATATAAACATCCAAACTTTTAGCTGCCAATAGATGTACTGGAGCTTTGAGGTTCCAATCACCAGAAAATACATTGTGAGTTACCCAAAGTCTGTCAGCTGCTCCAATAGCTTCTATTGCTGTTGAAGTAGCTGTAGCTGTAGCAAAAGTAGTAAAGAAACTATTTGTAACAGTGATTTCAGTTGCAAGGGCAGCAATGGAAATTCCTATAATCATTTCCAAGATTGCTGTTTGACCATCAATAAATATACAACCATCGATGGTAGTTCCATCTGAAACCGCTGATAGTGTCAAACCTACAGCCAAATCTTCAACGCCACTAACAAATTTACAATTCTGAACCACACAATTAGGAGCAGATACAGTAGCTGTAGCAGAAGCATGGGTAAATGTAAATGTTGGACGTTGTCTGCCTTGTAAAACACCAATTAAAGAAACACCTGCTTTACTCATCTCCCAAATATTAGCAGCAGTCGCTTCCGTTTCTACATGATAGGGTGCTACATAAATCTTATCACCTGAATTAGCCGTACATTTTGCAATAGCTTGGTCGACAGTAGCCATCGCATCATCCCAAGCAGTACCCCCATTTCCAGAAGCACCATTAACACTATCGACAAAAAAAGCACTGCCAACCACATGAGGCTCTATAATCTGTAAGCTGCCACCGAGCCATTGTGACTGCATAGCAGTTTTATTTCCTTGAACTGTTGCCATTTTATTTCCTTTCCTTTTTTAAAAAACTGGGAGGTTAAAAGGTTAATTAAAACCTCCCATAAATTCGTTAATCAACGATTGCTGAAACACCGAGGTCGGTCTGGAACCTTCCACCATACAAAATATAGAAGGCACATCCAATTTGAGCGTTACCAGGGTTGTCTACTTCAAGGCGGAGGCAGTCAAAATTATTGGCTGTGTCAAGTTGCGATGCTTTAATCTCTATACATATTAGAGAAGCATTTTCAGCCATAGCTGCATTCGTATAATTAGTTGCCGCAGCCTGAACGGTATGCGTCCAAGTCTCTATCAAAGCCAAATCCGTTCCGCCACCCGTCGCATTCTTTTGATAAATATCAGTGAAGAGCAAATTCTTAGCACCCGAATCAGATACATCAGTTGCCTGTTGTAATGTAAGAACTATATCGTCGTCAGCTGTACCTACACCTGTGTAAAGACAAATAACAACGCCTTCATAATTCTTCAATGATATATAATCAGCATTTTCAGCAGCACCATTGAGGTCGAGAGGGGTTATCCCTCCTACGATATTGTGCATTTGTAAAAATTTACTTCTGTTAGCCATTTTTCATACTCCTAAATTAAAATTAAAAAATCAAAATTTTCTAAGACCAAGGTTTCCTATTACTTATTACCTGGCATTTATTTTTACAAAATGCCCCAAGGTATTAGAACTGTTCTTCGGAGTCAATGCTGTTCTCGCCCAAGGTTGCCCGTCAACACGAGTAATGAATCGGAAAGAACTTTCATCGGTTACAAACCTCACATGGATGGAAGTGTCAAATCTTACAGCGTTTTGACCAGCCTTCTGTCCAATCAGGTATTGTCTCCAATCGCCGAGTATAATATCTCCAGTCGTGCCCAAAGTGGCCGCATGTTCGGTAAAGATTATAGGAATACCTAACATAGCCATACCAGGAGCACCCTGTATATTCTGATTCTGCAATAAGCCTACAGGCAATCCACCAGTCCCTACATTCAAAGTCAAGGTGTAAAGCATTGGGAAGGTGTCTATATTAGCAAGCCATACTGCTGCACTTATAGAGGAAGGAATCATCCTTGAAAACATTTTAACAATATTCTCAGTGACAATGGTTGTTCCAGCCTGTCCTGTTTCTTTAGTAATACTAACTATACCAGGAGCATTAAGGACACCCAAAGACATGCCCGCACCAGTTCCACGGATAAAATCTTCGTCTTCCTGAAAAGCCATAGCCTCGCCGAAATGACGGGTAATTATAGGTTGCAAACTAATAGGACTATCTTCGAGTAAGGTGCTCGAAACGTGAACCAAACCTGCCAATCTATTAAGGTTCAATTCTACATTATCGAACTTAGCATTACTAACTGTAATGGTTGCACCCTCATCAGGCCTATAAATAATCACGCCTCCCCTGATACTGGAGGCTCTGCTGGATTCAGCCACTACTGGAATCTTAACCGTACCCGTCTGCATGGGAATTATAGTAGCTCTTGGTCTAATGATTGAGGCTTCGATAGTATATTCAAGAATCTGATTCCTAAACTCAACCGGGACAAGGAAACCACCTTGGGTGGGGTCACCAGCCTCCATATAACCAGCAGTTTTGCTAGCCAGAGAGATTTGCTTATCCCATTTTTCCAATCTCTCTGGCATGTGATGGGAGCCTCCAGCAGCCTTTGCCACTTCCATAGCAAACTCCCAAAACTCATTGTAACCGCCTTTCTTGTCGAACTTCTCTTCAACAGCAGCTACTCTATCACCTGAAGCGATTCGTTCTTTAATCGCTTCATCCATATTAACCTTCATTGCTTCTGAAAGAATAGCCTGAATGTCTTCCTTGGTCATACCACTAGAGACAGGACTGGCTTGAATCTCATCACCAGCCTTTGGTTTATAAACCTCAGCTATTTCTTCCTTCTCCAGATACTCAATATGCTGTTCATCTACATCCAACAGCTGTCCTTTAGGATAGGTCGTACCAGAGAAGGCATGCTCCTTCAGAAGTATTATCCGAACTTTTGTTGCATTTGTCATTTTAAAATCCTTAAAAAAATATTATTAACACTCATAGTCTACAATCTCTATTCGACTGTCGCTAATATCTCCAGCATGACAAATGCCTAATATTTCCACGCAGTGGGAACTAATTGCTCTAACTAATTATACACTATTCCTTTTATCCTTTTCATTTCCTCAACTACAATAGCCTTCACATCAATAGGAGGTGTTACCTTTATGTCAACAGGAGTGACTTCTATCTCATCAACTGCTTTTACTTTGATATTAACAGGTTCTACATCTACATCTACAATTGATGCCTCAATTTTATTTTTTTCGTGAATACATTCTTTGGCATTACAAGCTGCAGGTGATGTTTCTGCGATACAATGCTCACATCCCTTGCACTCCTCCCTACGTTTGATAAAAACTCTATATTCTTTACAATAATTAAGACAATCAACTTCAATAACCTCTGCCCTTTGTTTTGAGCTTAATTTTAACACCTCTTCTTCAGTTAAATCCTTATTCCCCTCATCACATATATATTTTTTATCATCAATTTTATTTTTTTCGTGAATACAGCCTTCAACATCACAAGCAGCTGCCCCTTTTTCTCCTTCTATAAGATGCTCACATTCAACACACTCTGCCCTAAATTCCTTACCACCTTCAAAAGAGACCTGTGTATCATCCTTATCCTCATCAATAGCCTCATCCAAAGCATTTGCTATAATTTTCTTGACTACTTCCTCTGGGATATCCTTCTCACTGTTATTTACTTTATTCTCCTCGTCCTCAGTCAAAAAGGTTTCTTCTACATCCAATCCAATATCCCCAAGGGTAGAGTCACTCAATTTTAACTGTTTGGTTTTCACAGCAGTTGCTAATGCTTCCTGATTAGCAGGTACAGGTACAACTGAAAACTCTAACAATTCCCACTCATCAATTATCCTCCAGGCTTCTGCCAAGTCCGGCCTTTTCTTTATCTCTGCTGGTGTAGGTTTATGAGATTTTTTAATTATGAATCCTATACTAAATGCATTTAGAAAACCACCTTTAAACATTTGGAATACTTCCTGTGCCAATTCGGTTTTAGCAAATCGTACCTTTGCTGTTACCTTTTTTCTACCCTTTTTAATCCATATTGCTTTACCAATAGGCATGCCGAAGGAATTGTGAACCCATAACACAACAGGATTCTTTAAGAAGTTTTCAATATCAGCTCCCTTAGGAATCATAACCTCTCCATCTCTATCAATAGCATCTGTACTAATGATAGCAGTTACTGTTCCTTCTTCTTCATCCACTTCCTGTTTGGTAAAGAATTTGACTATCTTTTTAGATTCAGTATCTTTGGACTCTATTTCATCAATGGTTTCCTCAATCACCTCTTCATCAGCCTTTTTCTTCTTGGAACTAAGAGAGACATCAACCTCTACTTCCAATTCAACTTTAGCTTTTCTTGCCATTTTTAGAACCCTTTATTTTTTAATCTTTTTCTTTTCCTTTTTCTTTTTTTCAGGCATTCTTGCATCCCTCATCATTTGTTGATAAGTCTTTTGTGTTTCAGGCTCACCTGTTTTAGCTTTGTTTTTATATTCATTCTTCATTTCATTTCTCCTTTTAAAATTCCTCTGTTACTGGTATTACTGTACACCTGCACATTGGGTGTAAAGGCGGATGACCAACTGAATCATAACTTGCAGTCAATACTCCGCCTTCCGACCCGACAAAATCATCACCCTTATTTAAAAAATCTTCCTCGATACTAATAACCTTACCATCCATTTGCGGACACCATTGACAAGTCCGCTCATCATCCGAAGCCAACCACTCTAATCTTGTTACCACCCCTGACTGTTCATAGCCTTGCCGAGCACCTTCATTCCACGCCCATATCGTTTCAGTCCTTGCTATCATCTCTGCCCTAAACTTTGAAGAGGAGGTATAAACAGCTTGAACTCGTTTCCTTAACTCAAATACATTTTCTCCACTTACAATACCTTCAGCCAAACTACCTCTAATCATTCTTGCCGTAGTTGAATTGACTGAAGCTAAATCACCTATTCTCCTATTAGCCAAAGACCTTTCCACTTTTGGATGTAAAGGATTAAATACCCTATCTTCAGTCAAAGAACGCAAAGCCCTCTCTCCACCTGCCAACATTGTAGCCCTTACAAATGGGTCTGTAGCACTAGCAAGTCTGGTATTCCATATCTGCATATCAAACCAACCAGAAACAAAATCGTCAATAGCTGATTTGGACTCTACCTGAACATTTACAGCTTCCTTTTCAGCATTTATAAGTATTTGAACATCAGCCCTGTTCTCATCAAACTGTTTTAATATTACCTTTTCCTGTTCTGCAAAAAAGTTTCTTAATATGAGTATCATAGGCTCATTGATAAAATTAGTAGGGTGCTCAAATGGAGGCTTTCTTATCTTCCGTTGTTTCTCCGGTTCTATTTCAGTATTAGGATTATCAACCGCTGCTCCAAGTGGTGCCAATGAGGTGGGTATTAAAGGTATATCACCCCATTCCACATCATCAAAACCATCTATCCTACGCTCCTCATTGATTGTGGTTTCACCCGTTTTTAATCGAGCTTCCATTTGCTTTAATCTAAATTCCTTATCCTCTGGTACTGGGTTGTCATACATTACAAAGAGAGCCCCATCATATAGTGGGGTGAGCTGCTCATTTATTTTTTGCTCATTCAAAGTAATCTTAGGTAATATGGTGTCCTTTTGATAAGAATAGTTCCCTGCCTCAGCATTAGCTCTGTTTACATTATCAGTAGTCAGTTTGGACAAAGGCACTCCAAATATAGCAGCCACTTCCTGTAGTGATGCTTTTCTACCTTTCAAAAATGCCATATCCTTCGGCTTAAACCCTACAGGCACCAATTGAGCTCCACCACTAAGGATAGGTAGCTTGCCACTCTTTTTACGACCCCCATATTTCTTCTTCCATTCCTTTTGTAATCGTAGTATCTCTTCTTTAGGAGGTGTCCCGGCCTCTACCGGCAATACCATAGCCATATCTTGTAAGCCACCTTCTTTAAATATAGCCGCTTCATGCTGATTCATAAATACACCCAAATCAGCAGCCAAGGAGGCAGCTTCCAATGGACTCATACCAACAAATGGGTCTTTAATAGATGGGTATTTGAAATGAATAATCTCTTCAGGCTCAAATCTCACCGCCATTGCCAGTTTTGGAGGTCTATACTCATAACCCAATATAAATTTTTGCTGGTCAGGAATAACCTTAACATATTGAGGAACCAAAGGCCATATCTCAAGTGGTACTCCTGTTGTAGGGTCTTTTAACAACCACCAATAGGAATTGCCTACAACCTCCTGCCCAAGGAAGGTAAGATACTGCAACTCAAACTCATTCATATATGGGCTGACGTTCCGCAACAAATCTAGAAGCGGATGGTCAAGAATTTCCTCTATCGTATCAGCCTTTGCCAATTTACGATGTAAATAGTGCGATTTATCAATTCGTTTGAGTTGCGATTTTGTAGCGGGTTTAGATTTGAATCTAGATTTTTGTCCATTCTTCTTTGCTGCAAATAATCTTAAAGGAACACTAGCACAAGCATTAGAATTTATATTAGTACAGGCGTACACATAAGAAGTCCACCTAAGCACCAAAGTTCTAGGGTCTGTCAATGGCGTATGAGGCTGTTTGCCATTTATAACAGAGACATTAAAGCCCCCAACCTGCTCACCAGTAAACTTTCCTGTGATAAACTTACTGAGTATCCATGTAAACAAGCCCATATATACCTTTTTCCTTGAATATCAACGCATTTTCTATTATTATATTATAATGTAATTCTTTCTGAAAATCAAGTCTTTTTTCAGAAATGGAATCAAGTCCCTGCATTACCACCACTACTTGAGGTTGTGGAAGATGTTGTTCCCGTCCAAGAAGAATAAACTCTTATCACTACCCTTCGCTGCATTTGCCGCTGTTTTGTACCATACTTATTCAACCAGTCATAGGCATCCTTAATAGCATGGAAGTCCTTAGCATTACCGCCTTTATCAGGATGAACGGTCATTGCTTTCCTTCTGTAAGCAGTCTTCACATCATCTAAACTACAACCCTCTTTTAAATCCAATATTTGCAACGCCATCTGTAAATTCATTAAGCCACCTTTAATAAAGCTATAACTACAGAAGGAGCACAAACCATTCCGCATTTAGTGCATTGTACCTGATTTATCTCTACACCCTTCCTAGCCTCTCCACCTTCCAAATACTCTTTCAAATCCCTACCTGTCCAACCAAACAACCAATTTTCTCCGCACTCAGGACACCATAATCCTTCTTTTGCTCCTTGTGGCACTTTCATTTTATTCTCCTTTAATTTTCTTTACAAGCCCAATCCCTTATCCTTTGGAAGAAGGATTTTTTAGGGAGAGGTTTTGGCTCCTCTATTTTACTCAATAATTCTTCCCTTTCCTTTTCAATAGCACAAGTGACACAACCTGGGCCACCATTATTGTGTTTACAAATTTTCATCTTTCTCCTTTAATTATCTATACTCTGTCATTGAAAAACCATAATTTAATTTATCACCATACGGTATCTGGTCAAATAAAGTCTCCGCATAATCAGCATCATCTTGATTATAGGTACATAGATGAAAAATATTCCCATCTACAACCATAACTGAATGAGCAGTGCTTCCACAATTAGAACATTTTTCTTCTATTTCCACACTCATAATTTACCTTTTAATTAAACCCTGTCCAAACGCCGTCATCATCTTCAGATGCTAACATTTCTGCTTGCCTCTTATGTTCCGCTATCTCTTCCTTTGTATATTCCTTGTTGAGCATATCGTTTAGATTTTTCTGTTCCCTCTCCTCTGCTTTGCTTTGGGTATCCACCACCACCAACCCCACCTTAACATAACCCTTAACTCTTGAGATAATATACCGCAGAGCGTCCACCAGATGGTCTTTAAATTTTACAGGCTCGCCCTCAATAACATTTTCATCCTTATCCATTCTCCATTTGTAAGTTCTCATTTCATCTATCAGGTTTGTACTTTCTTTATAAATATGAACCCTTACGCTTTGAACTGACTTAACTCCGAACCTAACCGAGTCCGGACCTTTTTTCACTGGTTGGATATTAAATCCTGAATTACGAATTTCCATAATAGACTTTGGTTCTGCGGAATCAGCAATCATCAACTGACTTTTATTTTCCAAAGTCTCTTCCAACTTATCTATTAACATGGGGTTGGTTAGTTTTGATTGATACAACCTCTCCTTAACCCAACACTCCTTCAAATCTTCATTAAACCTAACTTCAACTAACCCAGCAGGATTAACAAACCCAAAATCTAATCCCCACTGGCTATCGACCTCTTCCGGCCAATAATCCACAGTATCCCAGTTACTATAAATAAGGGCGGTTGGTGTTGCCCACTGCCCCAACCTGTAAATCTTATTGTATTCAGGGTCTTGGTCGATGAGGGCTTCTATCTCATCATGCTCCTCCTTAGATAAAAATGGATTATCGTCATGGTTGATATGGAGCATAGAGCGTTTAGCTGTCTCGCCCTCTATCGTAATCTTCTCCAACCACCTATTAGCAACAGGGTCTACTGGATTAAAACTAATGAAAATCTGATTGATACGTTTCCGCCTAACCTTCTTCCCTGATTTTTTCTTAACCACATAAGTATTCTTATTTGCTGCCCTGGCTCTGAGATTGAGCTGCATAAAATCTTTCCGTCGTAATTCAGTAGCTTCCTCTATCCAAACATAATTTATATTCTCAATTGATTTGAATTTCTCAACATCATCACATCCTATAAATTGTATAAAATTATTTCTTGCAATATCCGTAATCGTCAAATCAGTTTTGTTTATATCCACCTTGCATTTCAAAATCCTAATCCAATGGAGGATAATTTTCCAGCAGCTGTTCTTAACTGCCGGTCTTGTCTTCCTAACACATAGTATCCCTATGTTTTCTTCCTTCTGGAATTTCTCTAATACAAGGAATTGTGCTATTGTCCATGACTTGGTTGAAGCGGCTCCTCCCCAAAAGAAATTAAACCGCTTACGCCTATTCCGCTTCAGCTTATTATACGGCTTTGCATTGACTTTGAATTCTATATCACTGTCTTGTATCATTTGTATCCTTTTAATAATACCTTTTAACCCAGGTGCAGTTGAAGCAGTTGGTGCCTGTTCTGCCTGTTACAATTTTATGCCCACTAAGACGGCAAGCGACGAGCTTTGCTGTCAATTTAGCTTCCCTTTTCTTCTCTCTTTTTCTTTTCGCATTACCCATTAGCTCTCTCGAGGTGAGGTGAATTCATCAGCTTGCAATCACTTCTCACCTCAACACCTCTTCACCTTCAAAATTCATTGCATTGGTGTTCCTTCCTAATACCCTAACTACTTTTTGTAACTTTAGGCTGATAGCTTGTTTGGTTACCCCATGTATCTTCCCTATTTGTGGCATTGTTAATCCCTGAAAGTATCGCTGGTCGATTAACAGCTTATCTTCTAGCTTTAGTTTTGGGTTCCTTAGCAAGCAACCTACATAGGCTCTATTATCTACTTCCTTCTTATGCACAGGAGCCACGAGTATATCCTTAAGGAACAGTCCATCTACAACAGCCTCATCAATGGACTGTATAAAAGACTTGGGCTTGCCTTTGTGCTTCTGCCTATGCATCTTAGCTTTATAACACTGTATAGCCCACCTTATGCCATTGGAGACATAGTGTGGGTTAGTTAATCCATGTATCCCAATCCATGCCTCGTTTACCAGCTCCCAATGCTCGAAGTCTTTACTCTGGAACTTACCAGCGTAGTAGTGTAAAAACCTTTTAATATCATCATATGGTAAACACATATTACCCCTAACTAGCAACACCCATCAAAACCATAGGAGGACTGGCTTTGACACCATAAGGTATTACAATATCACCCCGCCCACTCATCCAATAGATATTTACTTTACACTCCATGCATTCGCCATTACTCACACTATGCCCTTTCAGGCGACAGGCAACTAACTCTACCACATGCTGTCTTATCCTTACTCTCTTAACTTTCCTTCTACCAGTACTATTCATTTTATTAAGCCTAAAGGTTCCTTTAATTTTCGATTTAGGTCTGACCTATCCTCATTCCTACCACATATAACCACTAAAAACAAAGGTTTTACTAAGTAGGTCTGACCTAATAACCATTTCTTTACTTCTCATTGAATTTTCGATTTA
>SDBT01021206.1_pt1 | contig 10159 bp, 9 predicted proteins | sample 2277101 | NCBI WGS metagenome assembly SDBT01 (sample SAMN10404973, study PRJNA504765) | marine sediment metagenome | isolation source: marine sediment core GS10_PC15, 103 cmbsf | place: Arctic Ocean: Southern Knipovich Ridge | collected 2010
ACAGGGAAGCTGCCGATCGGCACCGGAGAAAACGGGTTCCTGGCCGAGGCACATGTGAAGCTGAGACCCGTTGAGACGAGCACAGCGGGTATTTTCGTTGCCGGTGCTGCCCAAGCGCCCAAGGACATCCCCGACACGGTTGCCCAGGCCGGGTGCGCCGCTGCGAAGGTGCTCAATATCTTTGCCCACGACACGCTGACGTCGGAACCTATTGTCGCTTCTGTGGATGAGGAGCTGTGTTCCGGTTGCGGCCTCTGTATTGCCGCCTGCGCATACGATGCGCGAAAGATGGATGACAAGAAACACGTGGCCATTGTAGAGGACGTTCTCTGCCAGGGCTGTGGTGCATGTGCCACGGCATGTCCCAGCAGTTCATGTGAGTTGAAGAATTTTCGGACCGAGCAGTATATCGAGATGGTGGATGCCATAACATGATACAAGACATCGACAGCAAGAGTACCAACGGGAAGGTCGGAGCCGTCATGGTTCTCGGCGCAGGCGTGGCCGGGATTCAGTCCGCATTGGACCTTGCGGACATCGGCTACAAGGTGTATCTGGTCGAAAAGGGCCCAAGCATTGGCGGCGCGATGGCCCAGCTCGACAAGACGTTCCCGACCAACGATTGTGCGATGTGTCTCTTGTCCCCGAAGCTGGTCGATGCCGCCAGGCACCCGAATATCCAGATTGTCACGAATGCGGACCTGCAAAAGGTGGATGGAGTGGCGGGGAACTTCTCCGTGACCATCAAGAAGCGCCCGCGTTATATTGATGAGGAGAAATGTACCGGCTGCGGCACGTGCATGAGTAACTGTCCTGTGCGGAACATCGCGCATTTTGAAGATGTCGACGAACTCGGAAAGGTGCAACTGAACGAAGACGACCAGCAGACGCTTCAGGAGATTCTCAAAAAACACGAGGCCGAACGCGCGGCACTCATTTCGGTCCTTCAGGATGTCAATGCCCACTATCGATATTTGCCCGCCGACGTTCTTCGGCATGTGGCAGCAGGTCTCGATATCCCTTTGAGCCGGGTCTACAGCATTGCCACTTTCTACAACTCTTTCAGCCTTACTCCCAGAGGAGAGTACGTTGTTCGAGTCTGCATGGGCACAGCCTGTCACGTCAAGGGCGGCTATCAGATCCTGCAGGCGCTTGAACGTGCGCTCGATATCAAGGCAGGCGACACGACCGATGATATGAGTTTCAGCCTCGAAGAGGTCCGGTGTCTCGGTTGTTGCGGACTGGCACCGGTGATTACCATTAACGAAGACCTTTATGGTTCTGTGACCCAAGCCAAGCTCCCGAAGATTCTCAAGCGATATCAGGAAGCAGCGGTGACGGCGGGAACCACTGCCGGAGGTGACGACAATGGCTAAACTCAAGCCGGAAGATCTCGATAAGATTGCCCGACGGATGAGGCGCCAGACGGTTCTGCGTGAAGGTGCCGGGCGCGCCAAGGTGACTGTTCACATGGGCACGTGCGGAATCTCCGCCGGCGCGAGGAAGATCATGAGCGCTCTGCTGGCACTGATTGAAAAACAAGGCGTCGAGGACGTGATCCTGACCACGTCCGGTTGTGCCGGGCTCTGTAGTAGGGAGCCCATGATGACGGTGGAGTTGAAAGATGAGGCGCCCGTCAAGTACGTCGATCTGGACGAAGAAAAGATGGACAAGATTTTCTCTGAGCATGTTCTTGGCGGTAACATCGTTGTGGATTATGCTCTTGGTGTGGGAAGCGAGAGAGTATCGTGATGTCAATGGATACGACAGCATCTGAAAATGTGGGTGAAAAAACCAAGGCTTACAGAGCCCAATTGCTGATTTGTGCGGGGACGGGATGCGTGTCCAACAAGTCGTTCAAGGTCCGTGATGCTTTGATCAAGGAGATCGAGAAGCGGGAACTCTCGGATGAAGTTCAGGTGGTAACCACAGGATGCCAGGGCTTCTGTGCTCAGGGCCCCATTATGATTTTTCAGCCGGATGGTATTTTCTATCAGATGCTCACCGAAGACGATATTCCGCTGCTGGTAGAGGAACATTTGGTTAAAGGTCGCCCCGTCGAAAAGCTCATGTATGTGCCCCCAAAGGGCGAATCGCCGATCCCGAAACTGGATTCCATAGATTTCTTCAGCAAACAGCGGCTGATCGTGCTGCGAAATCGCGGACTGATTGATCCTGAAAAAATCGATGAATACATCGCGCGGGATGGATACCGGGCGGCTGCGAAGGCGTTGACCACCATGACACCCGAGCAGGTGATTGAGGAAATGAAAGAATCGGGGCTCCGTGGCCGTGGCGGCGCCGGTTTCCCTACCGGCATGAAGTGGGAATTCACTCGGAAGTCCTTGGGGAAAGAAAAGTGTATCATCTGCAATGCGGATGAAGGCGATCCCGGTGCCTTCATGGACCGAAGTGTTATCGAGTCCGATCCCCATTCCGTACTTGAAGGCATGACAATCGGGGCTTACGCGATCGGTGCGGCCCACGGCTTCATTTACATTCGTGAGGAATACCCACTGGCCATGCAGCGGCTACATATTGCGATCGGTCAGGCGCGGGAGTATGGGCTTCTTGGAGAGGATATTCTGGGCAGCGGCTTTGACTTTGACGTCAGCGTGCATCGTGGCGCGGGCGCCTTTGTCTGCGGGGAAGAGACCTCACTGATCGCCTCCCTCGAGGGGCGTACTCCCGAGCCTCGAATCCGTCCGCCTTTCCCGGCGCAATCCGGAGCGTGGGGCATGCCGACAAATATCAACAACGTGGAAACCTGGGCAAACGTGCCGGTCATTCTCAACCGTGGAGGTGAATGGTTTTCCTCTCTTGGAACAGAATCGAGCAAGGGCACAAAGGTGTTTTCCGTGGTCGGAAAGGTGATCAACACGGGTCTTGTTGAAGTCCCTATGGGGACAAAGCTGCGAGAGATTGTCTACGATATCGGGGGCGGTGTGCCCGGCGGCAAGAAGTTCAAAGCCGTCCAGACGGGCGGCCCATCCGGCGGCTGCATCCCGGAATCGCTGATGGATCTGCCGATCGACTATGAACGCCTGGCCGAAGTCGGCTCGATTATGGGTTCCGGCGGCCTCATCGTAATGGACGAAGAAACGTGCATGGTCGATGTGGCGCGGTATTTTCTCGACTTCCTGAGGGGGGAATCCTGTGGCAAGTGCACATCCTGTCGTGAGGGGGTTGCTGCCATGCATGACATCGTCGCCGGCATATGCAATGGCGAAGGGAAACAGGAAGACCTCGCCCTTCTGGAAGACATCGCCGAGGCCGTGAAAGATGCATCTCTTTGTGCCCTCGGTGGCACAGCGCCCAATCCCGTGCTGAGCACTCTACGATATTTCCATAACGAATATGAGGCCCACATCAAGGAAAAAAAGTGTCCTGCCGGCGTTTGCAGGGCGTTGATACATTATCGGATCGATCCGGAAAAATGCAAGGGCTGTATGCTGTGCGCCAAACAGTGCCCACAAGAGGCCGTTCGCGGGGAGCGAAAGGAGCCCCACGTCATTGACGAAGAACAATGTATTAAGTGCGGTGTGTGCCGCGAGTCCTGCAAGTTCGAAGCAGTAATAGTGGAGTAAAACAAAACATGAAATTGACACAGATCATAGAGATTCTGAATGCGGAAATACTGGTGGGCCCGGTGGCGCCTGACCTGGATGTCAAGCTTGCATGCGGAGCAGATTTGCTGAGTGACGTGCTGGCATTCGCCAAGGCTGATTCGATCTTGCTTACCGGTCTTACTCATTCGCAGGTCATTCGTACGGCCGAGATCGCGGAAATAAGGGCGGTGTGTATCGTCCGCGGAAAATCGCCGGCAACGGAAACGCTCGATTTGGCCGGAAAGAGCGATATTCCGATACTTCGTACGGCTCTTTCGATGTACGAATCCTGTGGGCGTCTGTACGATCAGGGCTTGCCGGGCTGTTCCAAGGTAAAGGAAGACTAGATGTCCCCGAAACAAGAGATCAAGCGAAGGCGCGAACTCGTCTACGAGATGAGAGTCAGTGCCGTGATGACCCGGGAGCTGGTCACGGTTGCGCCCGAAGCGTCCATGACCGAGTTGCGAGAGATTCTGCGCACCAAGCGCATTTCCGGCACACCGGTCGTGTCGGAAGGGCAATTAGTCGGCATCATCAGCGTCGAAGACTTCATCAACTGGCTGGCGGAGGGCGCCCACAAAACGACGATTGGAGAACGGATGACCCGCGAGGTTGAGACGGCCTGTCAGGACGAACCCCTAATCAATGTGGTGAAGAAGTTGGAAGCACGTGGCGGCTTCGGCCGATTCCCCGTTATCGAGCGCGCGACCGGACAGCTCGTAGGCGTAGTCACCAAAGGCGACATCATCGCGGGGTTGCTGGACAAACTCGAGATAGAACGCCATGAAGAGGAAATTCGTCGGTATCGCGCCAGTCATATCTTCGAGGACATTATCGCGGACCGAACCACGCTGATATTTCAGTACAGTGTGGTGGGCAAAGACTTTGAGAAGGCGGGCTCCGGCGCCACCCGATTGAAAAAGACGCTGGGTCGTTTGGGCGTCGATCCTCGGGTGCTGCGGCGCATCGCCATTATTGCTTACGAGGCGGAAATGAACATTGTGATCTATACCGATGGCGGTGAGATTCTGGCCAAGGTCGAACCGGGCATTATCACCATCGTGGCTCAGGATACAGGTCCAGGCATCCCCGACGTGGCGAAGGCACTCATACCTGGTTTCTCCACTGCGTCGGACTGGGTCAGGGAAATGGGTTTTGGCGCCGGCATGGGGCTACCCAACATCAAGGAATGTGCCGACGGGATGAACTTGAATTCAACCGTTGGGAAAGGTACCCGACTTGAAGCACAAATCTCTGCGGAGGTAACACCGACATGAAAGTGAGCGACATAGTCAAACGCACCGGGCTCCAGGTGAAGGCCGGCGCTGATCACCTGGACACCGAGATAACCGGCGGCTATGCGGGCGATTTGATCAGCGCCGCCATGGCGAACTCTGAGGAGGGCAATATTTGGATCACCTGGCACGTGCATCCGAACATCGTTGCGGCCGCGCTTGTCGTGAAAATGGCGGCTATCGTCCTCGTCGCGGGTCGACAGCCGGAAGAAGAAACGGTCAATAAGGCGGAACAGGAAGGACTGCCGCTTCTGGTCAGTGAGAAGCCCGCCTTCGAGATCATCGGTCAACTATACGGCATGGTGACGCCGGGAACAAAGTGATGCATTCCGCGTTTCGCTCGGATTTGCATGTGCATACGTGTCTTTCACCGTGTGGTGAATGCGAAATGGTGCCGCAGGGCATCGCCAGAGAAGCGAAAAAAAAGGGTTTGGATGTGATTGGAATTTGTGACCACAACTCAACGCGAAACACGGCGGCCGTTCGTCGTGCGTGCGATCGGGAGGGCATTGCCCTCATCGCCGGTGTTGAGGTCTGCTCGCAGGAAGAAGTACACATGTTGGGCCTGTTTGATCAAGAGGAAAGCCTACACGAAATGCAACGATTGATTGACGAAAACCTCGACGCTGAAAACGATTCTGCGTTTTTTGGTGACCAGCTTGTTTGTGACGAGCACGACGCGGTCATCGACACGGAAAGCCGTTTGCTGATCGGCGCCACAAAACTGGGGATTGAACAGATCGTTGAAAACATTCATCGTCTCGGTGGCCTGGCAATCGCTTCGCATGTCGATAGAGACCGGTTCAGTTTGTTCAGCCAATTGGGATTTGTACCGGAGACATTGCAGGTCGATGCTTTGGAAATCTCGCCGCATCATTCGATGGCCGACGTGGTGAGTGAGTTCCCCGAGATGAGCAACTATCCGCTCGTGCATTTCTCGGATGCACATCGATTGAATGAAATCGGCCGTGTGTTTACCACGTTCACGGGGACTTCACCTTGCGTGGTGGAACTTCGCAAAGCCCTTCTGGGCGAAGATGGAAGAGAGGTCGTAAATTGATCCATGGAAGATCTTTCACTTCATTTACTGGACATTGCGGAAAATGCTCTTGCCGCCGGCGCCCAACGCCTGGCGATTTGGATTGTAGAGAAGAGGAGCGAGGATATTTTGAAAATCGATATTGAGGATAATGGTTACGGAATGGATGAACGAACGGTAAAAGAGGCCATGGATCCGTTTTACACCACAAAGCCCGGCAAGCGTGTTGGTCTGGGCTTGCCCCTGTTCGCGCAAGCCGCCAGAGAGGCGGGTGGAAGGCTGGGAATCGAAACCGCGCCTGGTAAAGGCACCACCGTCCATGCCACCTTCAAACTCAGCCATCCGGACCTTAAGCCGCTGGGTGACCTGCTCGAGACCATGGCTACGCTTGTGTGTGCCCATCCTCACGTGCAGCTTGTGTTTGAACATCGGCGGGACAACGCAGTGATCTGCAGGTGGAGCAGCACGCTCAACTCCAAGAAGAAAGGGACATAATCGTGGTGAAACTCACCATCAATGACAAGCCTATTGAGGTCGAAGAAGGCACCACCGTTCTTGAAGCGGCGCAAGCCCTGAGTATCAAGATTCCGACGCTCTGCTATCACAAGGCCCTCAGCCCATACGGCGGCTGCCGGCTGTGCCTTGTTGAGCTGGACGATGGGCGGCGCAAGCGCATCCAGACTTCCTGCGTCTACGCTGTGCAGGAAGGCCTGAAGGTGCGAACGGATACGGAGCGAGTCATTAAATCACGAAATGTTGTTATGGAACTGCTCCTGGCACGATGTTCGGAATCTGACGAGATCAAGCAGGTCGCTGAGGATCTGGGAGTTACCGAGACCAGGATCAAGAAGCGAAACGAGAAATGTATCCTATGCGGTCTCTGTGTGCGCATGTGCCATGAACGAATGGGAAAGGCCGTGATCGGGTTTGCCCACCGCGGCATTGAGCGCAAGGTCGTTCCGCCGTTCGATGCCAAGTCTGAGATCTGCATGGGGTGTGGCGCCTGTGCCTTCGTCTGCCCCAGCGGTGCGATTAAGCCGGAAGACTTCTGCGCGAGGGGAACGACGCCGCTGCCATCGCAGTTTGATTTCGGTTTGGGACCGCGACCGGTGGTGAATGTGGCCTTTCCACAGGCCGTCCCGAACACGCCTGCCATCGATAAAGAACACTGCGTCTATTTCCAGACGGGAGCTCGCCGAACCTGTGAGGAGATGTGTGACGCCAAGGCCATCGACTTCGAACAGCAGGAAGAAGAGGTCAAGTTCAACGTCGGGGCGGTCATTGTCGCGCCGGGCTATGAGCGCTACTATCCCCGCAACCGACTCGAGTACAACTATTACCGTTTCCCAAACGTCGTGACCGCTCCGGAATTCGAACGAATGCTCAGTGCGTCCGGACCGTACCAGGGCCATCTTGTCAGACCCTCCGATCACAAGGAGCCACAGAGCATTGCGTTCCTTCAATGCGTGGGTTCACGGGATCTGGAGTGCAATCCGTACTGCTCTGCTGTCTGCTGCATGCACGCAACGAAAGAAGCGGTTGTTGCCAAGGAACACTCCGAAGGCGAACTCCAGACGGACATCTACTTCATGGACATGCGCGCGTTTGGCAAGGGATTCGACCGGTACTATGAACGAGCAAAGAACGAGTACAAGGTGTCGTACCGCCGGTGTCGACTTCCCGTGGTGGATCAGGCTGAGAACGGCAAAGACCTGATACTCACCTACCAGGACGAGGAAGGCAAATCCCAGACGGCCAGCTACGATATGGTCATCCTGTCGACGGCGTTGATCCCACCCAAGAACATGGGTGCACTCGAGAAGGCTGCCGGGCTCGATCTGAATGAGTACGGCTTTGTTGATACGATGCCTTTTGCCTGTGAAGACACCAGCCGTGAGGGTGTGTATATATGCGGGGCGGCAAGCGAGCCAAAAGACATTCCCGAGACCGTGATCCAGGCCAGCGCAGCAGCAGCTCGTGCTTCGGAACTGCTTGCCGAAGCACGAGGCACACTCATCGAAAAAAAGGAGTATCCGCCCGAGAAGAACGTCGTTGGGCAGCCGCCTCGTATTGGTGTTTTTGTGTGCCATTGCGGAATCAATATCGCAGGTGTGGTCGATGTCGAAGACGTTACCGAGTTCGCAAGGAAACTTCCCGATGTGGTCTATGCCGAGCACAGCCTCTACACCTGTTCGCAAGACAATCAGCAGAAGATCAAGGAAATCATCAAGGACCACGATTTGAACCGGATTGTAATTGCCTCCTGCACGCCCCGAACACATGAAGCGCTTTTCCAGGACACGATTCGTGAGGTTGGGCTCAATGCATTCCTTCTTGAGTTCGTGAGTCTCCGCGAACACTGTTCGTGGGTCCACATGACGGACCGGAAACGCGCCACGGAGAAAGCGAAGGATCTCGTGGGCATGGCTGCTTCAAAAGCGCGGTTGCTCCGCCCGGTCCATAGCTCGTCTATCTCGATCAGGAATGAAGCGCTGGTCGTGGGAGGCGGAATCTCAGGGATAACCGCAGCTCTTTCCCTGGCGGACCAGGGATTTGAGGTCCACCTCGTGGAAAAAGAGAAGGAACTGGGCGGCAATATGCGAAAGCTGCATTTTGTCCTCTCGGGCGAGGACCCCCGGGAATTGCTGCACCGCAGAATCGAGCAGATCGAGGCCAACAACAGGATTCACCTTCATCTGAACAGAGAAGTGCGGGAATTTTCCGGCTATATGGGCAACTACAAGACAACGATTGTCCCTACCGGCGAGGAATCCGGCGAAATGGTCATCGAACATGGTTCTGTGCTTGTGGCCACGGGCGCCATGGAGCGTGAGACCACCGAATACCTGCGGGGACAGTCCGAACGCGTTATCACCCAGAAAGAACTGGAAGCGAAACTGGGCGACGAGAGCCAACGCTCGGAACTGGCCTCATCACGCACCATTGCCATGATCCAGTGCGTGGGTTCCCGCGAAGACGACAACATGTACTGCAGTCGCGTCTGCTGCTCGAACGCTATCAAGAACGCGCGTAAGATCAAGGAAGCCAACCCGGGAACCAACGTCATCATTTTTTATCGCGACATCCGCACGTACGGATTCCGTGAGAAATACTATCAAAAGGCCCGGGAGGAAGGGGTTATCTTTGTACGTTACGACACCGAAAACAAGCCCAAAGTTACTGTGAACGAGTCGTCGGATACCCTTTTGCGGATTGAGGCATTTGACCCCATTCTGCGCGACACACTAACTCTTGACCTGGATTGGCTGGTGCTCAGCACCGGCATAGCTCCCGGCGCGGATAACGTGAAGATCGGCAAAGTACTGAAAGTGCCGTTGGATCAGGACGGCTTCTTCCTGGAGGCACACATAAAGCTCCGCCCCGTGGACTTTGCTACCGATGGCATTTTTCTCTGCGGCCTGGCTCATTCGCCGAAATTTGTTGATGAGGCTATTTCGCAGGCCCGGGCTGGAGCCGGCAGGGCTGCAACTCTGCTCGCCCAGGAGAGCGTCCAGTCCAAGGGCCGTACGGCGGAAGTCAAAGAGAGGATTTGTGCGGGCTGTGGTCTGTGCGTGGGCGTTTGCCCATATGACGCCCGGGAAATCGATCCTGAGAAGGATATCGCGAAAGTGATTGAAGTACTATGTCAGGGCTGCGGAGCCTGCGCGGCCATCTGCCCAAACGCCGCTACGAAACAGGTTGGGTTCGCGAAGAAAGAAGTCCTGGCTGCCGTTGATGCACTGACATGATGAATGGGCGAAAGTTGACAAGATCGAAGCATGATGAAAAGAAAGCTTCGTGGGAAATTAGGAGTATAAGATGACGGAAGAATTTGAACCGAAAATAGTTGCTTTTCTCTGCAACTGGTGTTCGTACGCGGGGGCGGACCTTGCCGGAACATCAAGAATCCAGTACCCCCCGAACGTCCGGATCATCCGGCTGATGTGCAGCGGCGGCCTGGATCCCATGTACGTATTCCGGGCGCTGCTCGGCGATTGCGACGGCGTTCTGATCGGCGGATGCCATCCGGGCGATTGTCATTATACGAATGGGAACTATAAAGCCAGGCGCCGAGTTGCCGTGCTCAAGAGTATATTGGAGCAACTTGATATGGATGGCGACAGGGTCTGGCTACGGTGGATCAGCGCCAGCGAAGGAAACCGGTTTGCCGAGACGATTCATGAAATGGTAACAAAACTCAAGGAAAAGGGCCCGAA
>SDBT01021207.1_pt1 | contig 10159 bp, 7 predicted proteins | sample 2277101 | NCBI WGS metagenome assembly SDBT01 (sample SAMN10404973, study PRJNA504765) | marine sediment metagenome | isolation source: marine sediment core GS10_PC15, 103 cmbsf | place: Arctic Ocean: Southern Knipovich Ridge | collected 2010
GCCCGAACCTCAACAGCATCTACAATTGAACGCAGTATCACATAACCCAGGTACGGTCCCAGGGATAAGATAATTATTTTCATGATGGGAACTGCAGCAATATATTCAGGACCCAGCCATACAAGCACTATTGCTTTTGACCAAATAAAGGTATGAATCGTGACAAAAAGGCCTAATTGAAAAATCATTGTTAATATATCTTCGATTTTCACTTTTAAAAACTCTACATTATCTTCAGCTAATAACTGGGAAATTTTTGGCAGGGCAACAAGTCCGAACCCTACAATTGCAGATTCCATCACCCTGAAAACCGATTGCCCTACGACAAAATATCCAGCCTCTTCAAGGCCCAAAATTAAACTGGCAAGAAGCGGACCAAGCGTAAGTAGCCCCGCAAGTGCAAATCCGGCAGGTACTCTCGGAATACTGTACTTAAGTACGCTCTTAATCGATGATTTTATGCCGCTTAACCGTGGCAATTTTGTTTTCATAATTATTAGCACTAGAGGAATAAGAGAGAGATAAAAGGTCAGGCCCATTAAAAAAATAATTAGTGATGGATCTTTCCTATAAGCGAAATTGTATGAAATAACCAGTGGAAGAAAGGCCATTAAGCCTAACTGCAGCGAGTTTGCTGCAGTAAATTTTTGCAACCCTCGGAAATAAGAATAGACCATTATAAAAATACTGTAACCAACGAGCAAAAAGAAGGATGCGTAATACAACTTTAAATATTCATTACTATGAAATATCAAATAAGATAATTGTTTGCTTGCAGAGATCGCGATTATCGAAATCAAAACTAACGTTGCTCCTGCTAAAATAAAAGAAGCAAAGATGTACGAACCTTGTAACCTTCTCTCATTCGTCATTGCAATGTAACGGGCTAGCGCAATATCTACAGAAAGAATAGCAATGGGTGCGATATTTGATATAATTCTTCTTGCAAGGGAATATGCTCCAAACTCCTCTGGTCCCAGGCCTTTAGCTAAGAATCTCATGATAAAAATCATAGATATAATAGCAATAAGAGAAGTAATAGTAGTCGTTACTATATTTCTCAGAAACGGACTTAACTTAATGTTAAACATTTATTTGATGAAAATTTTTGCAGGGAGAGCTGGAGCAAAACTTGGATGGATTTCTAAAATATACCTGCTCTACTTATTTATTTTCTTTCTGTTAACTACCCTGGATTATTCACGAGTCGAGATTGCCACAGATGCAAGGCCCGGCCCATGAAGCTGTGGTCTTCCACCGCGAATGGGCCGAAACGCAGCAGATGAGGTGAGATCGGCTCGCCCGAAGGGTAAAAAATGCCGATTATGATAAAAAGAAGATTTAACAAACATAGTGATTCCCTTGATCTCGTGAAAAATCATGCTAAGAAGCAGATATCAATGAAAATAAATAAAGATATCGGCATTTTTTATGAATAATTCAGGCTACTCAATTATTCTCTTATATTTAGCAAAAGATTTACTATTTTTTCTGCTGTTTTTCCATCGCCGAAAAGTTCTGATGGGCTAGAGTTTGTAGTAGGTGAGCTTTTCAGGATTGATTCAGTGATCTTTTTCTGATCTGCTCCTACAATCACATTCCACCCGCTTTCTACTGTCTCAATCCATTCGGTATTATTTCTCATAGTAATACAAGGTATTCCAAAAATATAAGCCTCCTTCTGTACTCCACCTGAGTCTGTAAGAATCTTCTCTGCATTTTTTAAAAGCATGAGCATATCAAAGTAACTAACAGGCTCTATCATGCGCAATTTGTTAGAAGCACCTTGTGAAACATGCAATTTTTCTAAGGTCTTCTTTGTTCTTGGATGAACGGGAAAGACAACTGGTTTTCCTTTACTAATTTCAAGTAAAGCTAGCATTATATTTTTCAGTCTATTTTTGTCATCAGTATTTTCAGCTCTATGGATAGTTAATAAGTAATATTCTTTGGGATTTAGTTTGAGCCTACTTAGAATAGATGATTTATTTTCTGCCAGTTCTAAACTCATTAAAAGAGCGTCATACATAACATCCCCTGCATTTATTACAATAGGGGACTCATTAAAATTTATATTCGATCGCTTATTTATTAAAAAATTCTCATCAATCAGCTTCCCCTTGTTAATAATATTGGTAAATCCCTCTTTCTTTAAATTCTTAGCGGCGTTTTCCGTTGGACAGATAAGAATATCTGAGCAATGGTCGGTTAACACACGGTTTGTTTCTTCAGGCATTTCTTTATCATAACTTCTTAGGCCTGCCTCGATGTGGGCAATTGAGAGATGTAGTTTAGTAGCTGCAAGAGCACCAGAAAGTGTTGAATTTGTATCACCATAGACTAAGACCCAATCGGGTTTTTCTTTGAGTAAAACCTCCTCTGCTCTTCTTATCATTTCTCCTGTCTGCCACCCCTGAGGCCCTGAGCCAACTTCTAGGTTATAAATGGGTTTTTGAATACCAAGATCATCAAAAAATATTTTATTCATTTCATAATCGTAATGTTGTCCTGTGTGAATTGTTAAATGCATTATTTTGGGCTTACGATTTGAATTGTTATGTTCTTGGATAACCCGATTTAAAGGAGCAAGTTTAATAAATTGAGGACGAGCACCAACAATGCTAATAATTTTCATTGGTTGTTCTTTTTATCTGGATAAGAATAATACATCTATAAATACAAGAATGACCCCTATTATTTATGTTGCAGTCAAATTTCCTAAAAAAGTAATAATCCTATATTCACTACTATCATGGAATCGAGGGCAACAGCAGCAGGATAGGCTATTGATATTTCCATTCTGGATAGCGCTGCAATCCACGAAAAAGCAGATATAAAGATTGCAAACCATAGCTAATTATTTTAAAATTTTCACTCTTTCGTTAATTTTCCGCCAGAGAAGTCGAAAAAAAGAAGGTAAGAACGGGATGAGAAAAGCAAATAGCGTTAAGAACAGTCCGGAATATAATTCTATTGGCGTGTACTTGAGTTTAACTACATTATTGCCTAGGGGAACTTTGATAGCCATGAAGCCACCATATGCTCGGTATATTTTTACTTCCGATGAATTTATATATGCTTTCCAATTTGGTCTATATAAATAACTTAATACAAGATATTTTTCTTTTGGGGAACTTACGTTTATTTCAATTGAATTGAATGTTTCTCTTTTTATCTCCGCCTTATTCTCTAAATCAAAAACCATATCTGCAAAACTCTTTTTAATTTGTTCCTTCTCGTTAATTGGATCTGTTTCAAGATAGACGATGCCTTTTTTCCATGGAAGTTCTTTGTTTTCATAAATAATTTTCAAAGTATCAATTAGACTGGTCTTTTTGTAATTATCGACGAGAAAAGCAATCCCAAGGGGATTAACTAACTCGTAAATATACATAGATCCTCCCTCTATGTGCACCTCAGGTCCGTCTTCTGAGATACACTCCCCTCTATAAATTAAATTTTGACTATTTATTTCTTCATCTGTGCTTATAATCCATTTAACTCCCATTAGATTTATAGTATCAATATTATTCGTAATCTCTCTGCTCAAGGGCGGCCAAAGGTTTGAAGGCCGAAAAAAGTTGCTAAATGTTGAACGCATTAATGCAGTATAGGGATGAGTAGATTCTCTATAAGAAAATAATACTTTTTCTCGATCCTGAACATGAAGTTCTGTTTCAGCAATTAACTTAAAATCTCTTCCGTAGGCTGGCTTAATATTGCCTTTACCAGCATAAAGGGTTCTGTAGTTGATATCATATCTATGCGTTATTTTATCAATACATGCTTTTCTTTCTAAATAAGCATTTAATCGATATGGGTTTCGTGTAAGAAGTTGCCAATTTGCTTGTTGTAACCGTAACTCATTATGGATGGAAATGTTTATTAGCGGAAGAATCATAGCAAATATTAAAAAAACTTTATGGAGGGTGTTCTTTGTAAAATTTTCTTTTATATTTCTTAAAAACTTATTGGAAAACAGAAGAATTATAAATAGTAAATTAAGCCAGGGTAAAAAAAGCCAAGTATCTTTAAAAAAGTTTATATGTATTAAATTAGAACTCTCGAAGAGGGGATTCTTAGAGGACATCCGGAAGATAGTATCCGGGGCATCAGCAATGCGAACATCAAAGAGCAATAAATCTATAACTAAAGAAAATATAACTATTAGAGCGTATATTACTATTTTAATTTTTTTGTTTTTTGAATTATTAATTGACGCAAAACACATAAACCCTGCAAGTAAAATTATAAAAGGTATTAGATTTATATGGTAACGTAATACTCCTTTCCCAGTGTTTGAAAGTGTTGGAATAGAATAAAATAAGACACTAATGAAAAACATCATTAATCCAAGCAGGATTAGTGTAAATGGAATTACAGCCTGTTTTGGGTTCTCTTTAAAAACAAATCGCTTAAAAATCAGGGAAAAAATAATCACAAAATAAAAAAATGCTGGAATATACAATAAAAGTCCTGAACCTTCAATAGGCTTATATAAAGATTGAAAACCATATTGATGAAAAAATGAAAGAAATTCTCGTACTCCGAGACCTGTTGGGAGCAGAGAAAGACCCGCTTCCCTCATGGAGGTTTCCGCAATTGAAATAGATTGAAGGTTTTTATAAAGAGGAATAATATAAAAAGAGCAAGACAAACAAACAAGAAACACCAGGAGGGAGGCTTTTTTAAAAGAGTTGAATAAGCCGCGGTGATAATAGCCATAAGCAATAATAAGTGAGTATATCCCAATGACTGTAGGCAGAATAATAAGGGCAAATACATCACCAGAACTCATTGTAATTACAGTCAGAGCAACAAATAAAAGATATTTTTTGATAGTTTCTTGTTCTAGAATTTTATGAATTAAAAGAAGGAAAAAAGGAATCATATAGAAAGTCGACATAATGGGCGAGTAATAATACATGCTTATTACAATAGGAATACTAATAAAGACAAGACCTCCAAAAAAGGATAAGAATTTATCGCGTGTCAATGAGTTTAGATAGAGAAATGCACCTATCCCACCTAACATCAAAAATATTGCAGTTCTAATCATAATGACTATATCTGGCGGAAATAGTAAAATCAAAAGGTTGGGAGGTGACAAAAATAACAGGGGAGATGAGGAGTCGCCAAGATTATTCCAACCAAAATTTACATAGGGATTAATGCTGGGCAATTCAAATGATGAAGCTGCATGTTTGTGAGCAATTAATTTGCCAGCTTGCAAAACGTCTCCCCAGAAATGGTCCCAACCAGGGTACCTTTCAAAGGGACGTTGGTTTAACTGAAAAGAGAAAAGGGAAACGTAACAAGTGATTAATATAATGTAAATAACTAATTTTTTATTCATTATTATTAACAATCATTCTATAGTTTTATATTCTTTTAATAATTTTTAATATTTTGATTTTCTAATATTTCTTCAAAAAAACCATGAATTATTGATATTTTGTTGTTTCTTTTTGAGCGATTCCGAGCATTATTTATTAAAATTATAAATTGTTTTTTCAAACATTTATACACGTTTCTTTTTGAATCTTTCGCTGTATAGGTCTTCATCAACTATATTAATTTTTATTGGTACTTTAAATTTTGGAAGCTTCCCGTGGCAATATTTTTTTAGCCCTGAAATAAACACATTAGGATCTTCATTTTTTGTTAATCGTACACTTGCACAAACAATATTTCCAATAATAGGATTTTTCTCACCATAAACTGTTACTTCCGCCACGGTGTCTATTTCCTGAATCACACTTTCTACCTCGGCTGGATATACTTTTTCTCCGCCAACATTTATCATTTCAGATTTACGTCCCAATATTTTAATGTAATCTCCTTTCTGTAGCACCGCATCTCCCGTAATAAACCAACCATCTTCTGTGAAGGGATTTTGCGCATTTAAATAACCTAACATCGCAGATTTTGCTTTTATCTGGAGAATACCATCGACAATTCTTGTTTCATAGCCTTCACCACCTACCTTGACCCATAGAGATTCATTATTTTTTGACTTTGACCTCAATACCCCAAGTTCAATCAAACCATAAGTCTGCTGTAATTTCACTTTTGGAAACAATTGATTCAATCTATACAATGTATTTTCTGGCATAGGCTCAGTACCATAGGAAATAATTTTCATACTGCTTAGATCCCACCTTTGATAAGCACCGCTCAGTATTAAAAGGTTTAAGAATGTTGGCGATGCAGGAAGCAATTCAATTTTATATTTTTCAATTAGCTTGCAGATAGCATCTGGCCTTCTGTCAGTCACAGCAATAACTATTCCGCCATTTGACAGAGTATGGAACATAGTATTCAAGCCTCCCCAATGGTCAAAAAGTAAAAAATTAAGAGTTCTTAATGATTTTCTTTTCGTTTGAAACTTATCAAGCAGCTTTGAAAAATCATGAACCGCAGCCTTGGGTTCTCCTGATGAACCAGAAGTAAATAATACTAACCCTGGTCGATTATTTTCCTTTAGTATTTCATAATATTTATGGTCTGGTTTGTTATTTTTTTTATTCAAAAAAACTCCATCATTTTCATTAATAATTATTAGAAAATCCAGTTTTGCTACGGTATATTTCTTTTGATTTTTTTTATGCTGTGAATAATCAAGCGGTACAATAATACAGTTCATTTCAATTAGGCATAATAAAATAGCAATAGTATTAGGAGAAAAATCGCCTTCAAGACCTACAACAGTACCTGGTTGAATTTTATTTTTTTTCAGATGCCCTTTCCAATATTTTACTTTCTTTAGGAGATTATTATAGGTACAGATTTCGTCTTTCCACAATAAGGCACTCTTATTTTTATTTTCTTCAAATGTTTTAATTAAAAAATCAATTTGCATCAGTTGATACCGTTCCTGGTAGAGCTAATTAAAATGAATAAATAATATTTTGAGATTTAATTACTATTGCTAAGAATTTCTTTAAGTATAAGTACAATCAGGGGATATGAAATGAGGTTACCAACTTCCTCATCTGGGATTGTAATTTGAAATTCTTCTTCAAGAGCTATGATAAGGTTCATGTGTTTCAAGGAATCCCAAGATTTAATTGTGTCTACGGAAGATTCATCATCTATATCCGAGATAGATATTTCAAATACTGCTGCCATTATATTTTTAATTCTATCTTCCATTTATTACTTCAATATATTTGAATTGTTTGGGTTCATAGGCATTTATATTTAATATATAGTCTTTGGTTGTATTAGTTGAATATTTCAAGGAAAATGAGCACGTTTCATAGAAGTTCTTAACTTGCTCATTCTTAGGCGTTTTAATATACGTTGCTGTAATAGTTTGGACTTTAAAATATTTAAGAGAATTTACTAAGTAATCCATAAATGCAAATTCTATCTTCCTACCTATGATTCTGCAGCTCATCAAAAAAGTATCAATTTCTGCAGTTTGATTTTTTTTATCGAAATTAATAAGGCATAAACCAGTGACACCGCTGTCTCCTAATTTGTCAGAGACAGAAAATGCATAGACTTTTGAATCAGATTTGGTAATGAAATTGCTGATATCTTTTTCAGTATATCTTTTTGTTGTTAAATTAAACTGGTTTGTCTTTTGACTCATTTGCGACATTCGGGGGATAATGGATTTATCATCTTCAAGAATGGTTAATTTTAATTTCAGAGAAGCAAGATACTCTTCAATATCAGTAAATTCATTTTTAGCACTTTCCCTATAAATTTGTTTTTTATACATCTCAGACTTATCCTTGTCTTCTTTAGTAGAAGACAGGTTGTAAAACAAGCCCATATGTTCTTGTAACATTTTCGGGTAGGAATACAATCTTTCAGGCACCTGTAAAACGGTGATTTCCGGGAGCTGCCTTTTTATTAGATTTACTTCAAAAGACGAATCATCAACAAATACTAAGCTGTCCAAGCCAATATTCAACTCTCTAGCAATTTCACGGAGGCTGGTCACTTTATCTGACCAATTACTTTTGTTAATAGTGATATGCTCATCGCGTAACTGCATATCAGGGTGAGACTTAATCACTTCATCAACATCCTGAGGATTGTTCTTACTACATAAACCAATTAATATACCTTGTTTTTTAAGAGCCAGCGCCATGCTCTGTATTTCTGAAAAAATTGTGCCGTCCTTTGTGTTTGGGGACATTTCAATGTTTTTGAATCCTTCTTCACCCAGAATACCTTTCCATAAAGTATTATCACAATCAAAGATTATGGCTTTTTTAGCTTTACCATTCGCCGACATGATATAAGGCTTAATATATTCGGCGTAAGCCTTAAAGAAATCAATTGTGTATAATGCTTTTGAAGAATAGTAAAATCTCAAATCAATGCTGTTATCTACCCCAACTTTAGCAATCACTTTTTCAAGGTCAACAAACTTAACATTAGTTCGTATATTATCTTTCAGATATTGATTTAATTGATCTGCTACTATTTCAAAATTGGTTTTCTTTATATTTGAGTTGCCAAAATGGAGGGATGTGAATTTATTAAATAAAATAAGTGAAGTCTGTTCAAGATTTTTAAAAACCAGATCAATTTCTGATTTTGCTTTTTCAAGGATTGCATTTAATTGATCATCATCGAACAATTCAATTTTAAAATGAAGACCCTCAGCGATATTAGATAACTCCCAAAAAATAATAACCAGATCGGATTTGTTATATTTAAGACTATCCTGAATAATATTATCATAATCACCAATTTTAACTATGGTATTGACACCTTCGGTTCTCAATGAATATTCGCAAATCTCTTTAATTTGATTTACAGTAATATTTGATAGTACTGTGATGGTATAGGATTTTAAATCTGGTTTATATCCCAGATCCGTATTTAGCTTAAGAATTTCTGAATACTTTAGGTGTTTCATAACATGATCTGGCCGCCATTTACTCTAATAGTTTCACCTGTTATAAAATCGGACTTTTCTGAAGCCAAATAACTAATAGCTCCAGCAACATCTTCCGGATTAGCAATATGCCTTAATGGCGTCTGTGCTGCGGTTAGTAATCTCACTTTTTCCGGGATGTTTGCTATTAATTCTGTATCGGTCATACCAGGGGAAACCAGATTGACTCTTATCCCTTTGGGTGCTAATTCAACGGCCATAGCCTTTGTAAAACCATGAAGAGCAGATTTAGCAGTTATATAATGCAGCCATTCTGGATTAGGTTTTTCAATAGCCTGTGTGGTTATGTTAATAATTTTTCCATATTTGTTATTTTCCATCACCGGAACTACGCATTTTTGGATAATGAAAGACCCCTTGATATTAATATCAAAATGGTCTTGAATATTTTCCCATTCCATATAATCAAATTTTATATTTGGTATTTTTGTAGTTGCACAATTTGCAACCACAGTGATTGTATTAAGTTTTCGAACAATTTTTGTCACCATTTCTTGAACTTGATCAAAATTGGTTATATCAGCATTAACAATAATCGCCTTTTTCCCAAGGGAAGTGATCTGATCTTTAATTTTTTCAGCTAATTCTTTGTTTTTATGATAATGAACCGCAATGTCAAATCCATCTTTTGCTAACTGCAAACAAGTTGCTTTGCCAATTCCTCCAGTACCTCCTATGATCAAAGCAACCCGTTTTATAGCTCTCGCCTTATTTTTTTCAGGAGCTAACTGTTCTTGTTCAATTATTTTAACTTGTGCAGTACCGGAAGTAACTTTCTGTTTATCTTGATTATAGATGTCCGTGATCAATTCTATGATTTGCATTCTTTCAATTTTTTTCACGACCTTCGCTTTTACTGTAATTTTATCTCCCAATCTTACAGGCAATAAAAATTCCAAATTCTGTGAAAACCACAAGGAACCGTCACCGGGAAGTTTGGTGCCGATAATTGTTGAAATGAATGATGCGCCTAGCATACCATGTGCAACCGGTTTCTTGAATGTTGTTTTACTGGCATATTCTCTATCAACATGAAGTTTGTTGTCATCACCGGTTAGCTCAACAAATTTGTCGATATCAGATTGTGTAATGGTGTGGGTTAACTCTGCTTTATCCCCGACTTTTATTGATTTAAATTTATTCATGGTCTATGTCCTCCTGACAATTGCACAATAATTAATAGTAATTCTTCTTTTAATTATTTCTTCCATTGGCAAATTTTCTACAGGTAATACA
>SDBT01021208.1_pt1 | contig 10158 bp, 7 predicted proteins | sample 2277101 | NCBI WGS metagenome assembly SDBT01 (sample SAMN10404973, study PRJNA504765) | marine sediment metagenome | isolation source: marine sediment core GS10_PC15, 103 cmbsf | place: Arctic Ocean: Southern Knipovich Ridge | collected 2010
AAAAAGCTAAGAATAAATTGGAAAAATCTGACCTACCCATCGAAGAATATTTTCAAGAAGAAATTTCAGACGATAATGCTAAAGGAACAAAAATTAAAAGCAAAATATTCTCAGAAGATGACAGTCTTTTATGTGTGTTAAATTTCATTGATTCCAATATGATAGATATAAAATTTATTGATCCAGAAGTAAGAAATATACAAGAAACATCCGAAGATTTCATAGGTATATTCGTCAGAGAAGCTCTACTCCCTATAAAAGATAAAAATCCAGAATTAGAAGTAAACTATAGATATTACAAGGATTCGAACATTATTGAAAATATCGAAATTCTCAATATTAAATCAATAAAAGATTTTGATCTCATTGTAGCAAAACTAAGGGAGCTATTATTATAATATTTAGAAATGCGACAAGGATTAATAAAAAAATACAGAACTCTAATTAGAATTTATTTTTACATAAAAATATATTAAGATATTACTTTGTTTAATTATCATAAAAAAAAATTAATAATTTTAAGCAACTCTTAAATTTATAGTAAGAATGGAGTGGAACTACTAGTGGCGAAAAAAAAAAAATCATGGCTGCAAATGCCGGAATTACACTCTAAATTCAAAGATGAGAATTTAGAAGAGGCTTTGGTTAAAAAAGCAATGCAATTTCTTTCAGCAGGAGAGAAAGATGCCCCATCTTTTATCTTCCTCTCAGGTCAATTTTTCGATGTCAAAGGGTTTGCATACTCTGCATTAAGGGCATGGAAAGGCGCCGTGAAACCGTCTGATAAAGGTGGTAGACAACCCTTGCTGGAGGCTACTTTTGCGTCATTGTCTGTCTATTTAAGCTCGTTATTATCTCTTCAATCTGATTTCTACTTCGCTTATGATGAGATAAAAGAAATCTTGCTAGAAAAAAAAAGAGAAGACCTATGGACGATAGTCGAGGAAAAATTACCCTTCATTTCATTGCCTCCCAAAGAAATGTATGGTAGCCAAGTTTCTCCAATCTCCCCATACTTCGTAATACAACAGGATGATAACCTCACCCTGGGAGAGATTTATCCCTCAGTGTATCTTACAAGAATTATTTCTTCAATTAAGTCAAGATTCTTCCTATTCTTTCAATATCAAGGATATTCTGCTTTTGGATTTTTTAACTCGTTACCTGAAAGAAAATTAATTGGATTTGAGAAGAAAGTTAAAGATTTTGAAGCAGACGACACCCCCGAAAATCTGTTAAAATATGTAAAAGGCGCAAAAAGCTTGAAGGAAGTAATGGTAGCACTGATTCAAAGCCATAACAATGCTTATCTCGAGCAATTTCTAATTACTGATTATGAATTATTGTTGAACAAATTATTGGAGGGGGGTATCTAATGGTGAACGTAGGAATTTTGGGAGATATCTCTGTAGGGAAGACGTCTCTATTGCGAATTTTCGTACGATATCTAAATAAAGGTGAAATTGAAAACGTAGAAGGAGGAATAAAATGCACCGTCGTAAAAACGGACTTCAGCGGAGAAGCTACTGTCCCCGGAGGCTCAAAAGAAGATTCCCTAAACGAAAAAGAAACTAAAACAATCCATCCTAACCGAGTAGTTTTTCGAGAAGATGCATCGCAGAGAGCTCACACGCTATTTTCACCCGGAGGAGATGTCAAGCGCGCAGTTGTGAAAATGGGGGTAATTACTATTTCCCGCATAGCAACGCAGATTGTAGCCGTCTTTTCATGTGATAGAGCAATAGAAGAGCAATTTTCTTTCTTTAATGACATACGATTTTTTCCCGATAAAATTTATGGATGCATAAATAAGATAGATTTAATTAAAGGAAATAAAACACAGAGAGATAAAAAATTAGGAGAAATGAAGAAGCAAATAGAAGAATTCTTTCAAAAACGTAAAATAAACGTAAATGAATTTTTCGTGACCTGCGGCGAGACTGTAGAAGGTTTTGAAGATATTGAATCGTATAATGATCGTGTTGCTGAAATGATATTGAAAATCACGATAGCAAGCCAATAATTAAAGTTATAAATCTAAAAGATAAGTACCAATTTTGAAGTGGAGCTTATTGGATATTAATCTTTTTTTCTTTTAGGTTTAAAGATAGTTTTATGAAGAGTTTTTCAAAATCAAGCTGATATCCTATTAAAGGTGTTAAATTAACCAGCCCTAATTCAGTATTTATTTCTAAATATCCCCTTTTTTCTAGGTCTTTTAGATCTTGAATAACATGTTTCTTTTTTCTTAACTGTTCGATATCATGAATTTTTCCCTCACCAGAATTTTGAAGACAACTTATTAATGTACAAAATAAAGTTGCGGCTAACCTTGGTTTTCCTTCAAAGGGATTTGCAGAAATAAAATTTGAGATATCAGGTTCATATGAAATAAACCAATGAGAATCAATTGGATTAAATTTAATTTGTAAACCTAAAGGTTCAAGATAATTTGATAAGTTAGATATTAAATTCTGGAAATAGACGGTCTTATTTTTATTTGTGATATTAAGTTCTTTAAGAACTTCACTTTTAGTAGCCCCCATTTGAAACTGATTATTTTTACTACTTAATACGTGCATTAAAACTGAAATTTCATTCATTTTTTTGACCAACTCTTTCTATTCAAATATATAAGGTTTTTGTTTCATTTTCATATTTAATTTTTCCTTCTTGTAAAAGATGTAAAAGATATACAAACTTTTCGTAAATCTTCTCTTGGATTTTTTCTTTGGCAAAAATATCATTAAATGAACATGGCAAGCTATCTTTAATTCCATTGAAATATTCTGTCATCTTTTCGGTAAAGTTATGCCTTGGCATTTCCAATATAAAATTATTCTTCACTTTTAGTTTGTCAAGGTGTTCAATAGTTATAGACCTGCTCCTCTCTATACTTAGTTTATTTTTTGAATCTTCTAAAAATTTTAATGATAAAGCCTCTATATTGAAGGGTTCTCTCCAACAATCTTTCATTAGATCTGATATAGACGAGTCATCCGGATTTGATTTCAAGTATGCCATAAATTTCTTTTCTGTATCTAAAGAACTCAATAGATTTTTTAATTCATCAAATTTTTGAGAGAGTAGTTCGGTAGCGTTCTTGTATGATTTTGAATACTTATTAAGATTATAAACGCTTAATGTATTTTCTAATTCATTAAATAAAGGAGCTAACTCAAGATCTAGTAAAGTTAATTTTCCCGCGAGAACTCTTTTTTGAATATCCTCGATTTTTTTATTTATTTCTTCAGAAAAGTCTTCTTCGATCATTTCTTAGTCCTTTTTAACTAATTTTGGTTTGAATATGGTTGAAACCTCTTCTTTGCCGACTCTTGCTACTCCAATTAGTCTATCTGCCAATAAATATAGGGCATTTGAGGTTTTTGGTAAAAAAAAGAACATTTGAATAGGATTCTCTTCGAGAGTTGATTTAATCATTTGGTATGCAACCTCTGAATTTTTATCATCTAAAAACATGCCTGCCTCATCAAACATGCATAAGGGACTTGGTTTTATTTCCTGCAAAGACAACATTAAACAAATTGATATCATCGATACTTGCCCTCCGCTTAGAGCAGTACAAGATTTTAACTGATCTATTGAGGTAGCCGCTTTAATATCTACACCTAATTCTTCAAAATTCCCAATTAATTTAAGAGAGCAGAATGATTTTATTTGAGAATTCTTAAATTTGCTATTTATTTTAGATTCGAGTGTTTCAAGAACTCCCTGAAATTTATCATAATATTTATCCTCCATTTTATTTTCAGTTTTCATAGCAGCTTTGATATCTTTATCTAAATCGTTTTGGTTTTTTGCTATTTCTTTTAATCCTACAATAATTTGATCTTGCTCTACTAATATAGAATCATCAACATCCAGATATCTAAGTAACTCTTTATCAATCTTTAAAATATCATTATTAATCTCTTCCATGGCTCTGATTTTCATTTCTTCTTTTGATATTAATGGTTTTATTTGAGAATTAATTCTCTCTAAGTCTTCTTTTTTCGAGTCTAATAGTTGTTTAGAGGAATTCAATTTGATATTTTCCTGTTCTAAATTAAGACTAATTATGGTATTCTTTTGATCGAATTCCGATTTATTCTCTTCTGTATGTTTTTTCTCCTCATCTAGGGTTAAGATTTTTTTTCCAATGTTAGATATTCTAGTTTCCGTAATCTCCAATTTGTGATATACTTTAAAAGTGTCTAAATCTGTCTTCTTTAAATAATCTAATTTTGTTTTTTGTTGTTGTTTCAATGAAGATACTGCTTTGTTATAAAAACTAGTTTTATCTTTGACTTCATTCAAGATTTCTTGATTTTCATGTAATTTTTGCTCCCAAATCTTTTTATCATTATTAAGTTTAGTTAATTCTGTAGGAATTTCCTTAATTCTTTCATTCCACTTAAAAAATTCAGGATCCTTTTGAGATTTTAAATTCTCAATTTTACTATCTAATTCTTTAATTTCCTCAAAAATATCGGTTTTGCTCTCCTCAAAGTCAGTTCTTTGTTCATAAAATTGATTTTTCTTCTTCGTTAATCTTTCTTTTTCGTTGAAACTATATAGCAGATCACTAAAAGCTTCTTTTTTCCTAAACAATTCATCCTGAATCTTATCTAATGATGATGCTTTAACTTCTAATTCTAAGATTTGATCGTTAATAGAGTCAATCTCAGATTCTAATAACTGGGATTGTTCTTTTTGAGTTCCCGCACTCAGTAATCCTTTTAAATGCTTTAAATAAGGTGTTTCATATACATATTTATACGAGATTATTTGCTCTCCCTTTAATGTGACACATTTACCCTTAAAATTATAATTTCTGTGCATCTCCTTTCCAGCACGATAATCTTTGACCACTAAACAGTTTTTGATGATAGAATAAATAACTTTTTTTACATCCATATCATCATTAACGATCTCTATTAACTCCGCTAAATACCCAACTACTCCAGATGAAGAAATCTTTGGAAAAGGCATCACTTTGATGTCCTTAGGGATATAAATATTACAATAAGATCTGAATTTGGTCTTAAGCCTTTTTAACAATTCCAAAGTATCCCAATCTGCTGCAATAAAGCTATATAATAATTTTTCTCCCAACACGGATTCAATCGCGTAGCTTAAGTCATCGTCGTATTTTAAATGCTCAATGATGGGTCCTTTAACTTTTAAATTCCGATTTTTGATTTCTTCTTTAAGTATATTTATGTTAGAGGGGAGAATAACTCTCCGTTCTCTAAGTGATTCCTGTAGAGGCTTTAACTTCTTAATTTTTTTAGATTTTTCTAGTTTTAATCCTTCTATGTGAGATTTAACCGAGAATTGGTCAGAAGTAGCTTTTCTAAGCTCAATATCAAGCTGTTTCCGTAAATTTTGAGATGGATCCTCTAAAAACCATTTATTTTTTTCAAATTTATGGTCAATATCTTTAAAACTTTGAAATAATTGATTAAGTTGGTCATTTATTTCTTTAATAGATGACTCTATTTCACTGATTTCGCTCTTTTTTTCATTTTTGTTTAAAACCAATTTATCATATTCTGAAAGAAACTGCTTATTACGTTCAATATTTTTTGTCAGCTCCGTCTGTTCTTTTAATACACTATCAAAATTCTGTTCGATATCTTTCAGATTTTTTTTAATTATTCTTAACTCATTATTAAGACTTTCTTTTTGAGTTTTATAATTGTTTAGAAGTTTTTCCTCCTTTGAAATCTTTTCTGCCAGTTTATCCAATTCAAGTTTGATATCAATTTTTTTCTGCTGCCAGCCTTTAATCTTTTTGATTAATTCTTTTCTCTTGTTATTGTTCTGTCCTAATCTTTCATTAAAATAGTTGATAAATTTCTCAATATTAGATATTTTCTTAACAAATTTTCTAATTTCACTTTCATTTTGTTCTTTTTTTTGTTTAATTTCATCAATCACTACTCTTATTTGCAAAAAATCTCGTTTCAGATTTTTTATTTCTTCTCGTAATCTTTTTCTATTTGCCCATAAAAGCTCATCAGTATAACCTTTCTTGACTTCCAATAATTTATTCTTTTGTTCTAAACGTTCAAGTTTCGGTCTTAATAAATCTAAGGAAATATTCAACACATTTTTCTTACTAATTAAAGAATTAAGTTCCAGATTAAGGTTTGAGACATTATTTTTTTGCTGCAATATTTCCTCTCTTAATCCTCCCAATCCTATTCCTTTTTCTAAAAATAAACTTAATTCTATTGGTTTCAAATCTTTAATAGCACCAATTTTCCCTTGACTAACAAAAGCAAAGTGATTATCAGGATCATAATTTAACTCCGCTACAAGGTTCTGAATCTCTGTTGCATGAATTTTTTTAAAATCGTTATCTTCCTTTTTTTTCATTGAAAAATATGGAGATTGGCCTCTAATGACAGTTCTCCTAATTTTTATTAATTCTTTACTTTTTTGAATATGAATCTCAGCCATGGCGTGGTTTTGTCCATTTCTTATAAAATTTGACCATTTTGGATATCTCTCCCCTCTTTCATTACTTCCTAAAGCAAATTTAATTGCTTGAAAAATAGAGGTTTTCCCAGACCAATTTGGTCCAACTATTATAGTAAATTTTGAATCTCCAAAATCGATTTCATCATGCTTAAACGAAAGAAAATTCTCAAGAATTACTTTTTTGATATGAACTTTACTTTCCCTACTATCAGGAAGTTCATTTTTTCGCTTGGTATCTCGGGTTTTTACTGCCAATTTTGAAATTCACTATTCTTTTTTTATTTACCAAATGCTTGCTTCATTAGATCTATTCTTTTTTTAGCTTTTTCTAAATTAATCTGAGCTCTATTTGGACTATCATTTAGTATAAATGGGTATTTCGCAATAATTTTTCTGTCATTTTCTTCAAGAGGCTCCTTTTTGATTAATTTATCAATAATTAATATTAGCTCATTATAATTTTTTGATGCAGCATTTTCATACAATTGCTCCAACATAAATTCTGAAACGTTTTGAGATTTAATCTCATTGATAAGAGTATCTTTATCAATAATTTCATTGTCTCTGATTTCATTTACTATTAAATTTTTCTTTTCATTGCGTTGATAGTTTTGCTCTTCATTTTTGTAATCTTGAACTTGTGGTTTTTTAATAGTTTTTGCAGGGATATATTCTCCGCTTTCAATCATATTAATTAAAATATCTGTAATTTCGTTGCTGATTTCATTAAGATCTGCATTCAAAAAGTGCTTAAAAATGCCAATTTTTAATAGCTGTCGTATATCAGCAACCTCCCAGTTTTCAGTATAATTAACCACTGTATTAATATCAAAGGAAATACTTTGATTATTTTCAGAGAAATCTCTAAGTACTGTTTCTCGCTCAATCTTATTCAATATAGGAATCTTAAGAAACAAGTCAAAATTTTTAAATAAATTCTCAGAGATCTCTTCGATCTCTTCATAATCATAATTAAGCCATAATATAATCAAGTCGCTATTTATAAAATTAATATTTTTATAATCATATAGCTGACTGTTAGTAAATTTACTTAACAGGCTTCTGCTATTAAATATTTTATTAAGATTATAATTTTGATTGATAAGTATTAATTTCTTTGTTTTTTCCTCATCTTCTTTTAATTTTACTTTATCAGTTTTCTCTTCTTTTCCCATTCCAAGTTCTTTATTTTCTATAAAACTTTCTAAAATCTTGTTAAAATTGTCATAGAACTCATCAGAGGATTTCATGATTTCAGAATTATTTAATTCAATTAACTCTAAATAGTAATTGCTACAAATGAGTTTTATATAATCAATAATGTCCGTTCCGGGAGATATATTTATTAATAAAGCGCCCTTTGGATCTACATACTTGTAAACCTCCAAATCCAACGAATTTGTCAATATCATCTTTATATAGTTAATTATCTCATTATATTTGTCACGGTAAAAGATATCCTCTTTATTTATATTGATTTCGGTTGGACTTAACAGTGTAAAATACTTCGAATATTCCGGAGGTAAGCCTATTTCACTCATAATAATTTGAATTTAAGTTATTAATTTTTTGATTAAACATTGATCTAATGGTAAGTAAGCATATATAAATTTTTACCCGCTCTTTTATCACTAATATATTTTACGGTAGATATACGATAGATATGTTTTCCGACAAAAACTAACTAAATAGTTATTAGTATATATATAAAACTTATAGAGTGAATTAGTTTTTAAAAAATAGTTCAAGTTTCTAATTCCACATTTAACTTAAAAATTTATTGTTCCAAAAAGTGTAATAAATGAAACATTGCAAAGGATATAAATATGAAACATTATATAATAATCATAAGTTGAAATAATTTAGAAAAAATTAAAAAAAAAAAGTAGGTGATTGTAAAATAATGTCTAAAGATACATTTAAAGTTCTAGTAGTAGGTGCGTCAGGGGTAGGTAAAACTACCTTTACAGCTCCACTTATGAAAAGTGAGACAAATACGAGATTAACAGTCGGAGTTGATTTTTATCAACATGAAATAATCGTTGATAAGAAAAAATATAGGTTTCAATTCTGGGTTTATGTTGATGATGAAAAATTCGAGTTTCTTCATAAAACATATTGTCGTGGTGCCAACGCCGCTATTATCATTTTCGACCTTACAAGACCAAAAACTTTGAAATATGCTAAAAAATATCTTAATTTAATTCAAATGAATGCTAAAATTGATGGTCCCTTTATATTAATTGGTAATAAACTCGATTTAGTTGAAGACAATAAAGACATAGATAGAAATACATTTATTAAATTTGCTAAAAGAGAGGGAATTACTCAATATATCGAGACCTCAATAAAAAATACAGAAGAATATAAAAAAGAGCTCGATAAAATTTTTCAGTTATTAGTTGGCATATGTTCAACAACTTCTAAAAAATTATTATTTAAGATGTGTTTATTTGGAGATAAGGGAGTAGGGAAATCCACGCTAGTTAACAGTTTTGTATCTAAAGACCCTAAATCCGAAATTAAAAAAACGGAAGTTGGTGTAGATTTTTTTAAAAAAGATTTAGATGTAGATGGAAAAGAGATCACTTTACAAATTTGGGATATTTCTGGTGATGATCGACTTAAGCCTATTAGATATTATTATATGAGAGGAGCTGCTGCAGGAATTTTTATGTATGATCTAACTAATGAACTAAGCATTAAAAATATGAATAAATGGATCCAAGAATTTAGAAATGTCAGAGGAAATATAGAAGTCCCTATTTTAATGGTCGGTAATAAAACAGACCTCCTAGAAAAAAGAATTATCTCAAGTAAGGAAGCTACTGATCTAGCTAGAAAACATCAATTATTTAGTTATCTAGAAAGTTCTGCTAATACTGGTCATAACGTAGAGGAAATCTTTGCTTCATTAAGCCGCAGGATATTACGTAACACGATGTTAAATTCTTTATCAGAAGTTCTTGATAATGAATTCTATATGAAAATCTTATTATTTTTAAGGATTTATAAAGAATTAAGCCTGAGTGAGTTAGCTAAAAGAATAAATAAAAGTAAAGCTACTTTATCTCGTTATACCAGACATTTAATTGATTTAGGGCTTATCGAATCCTATGTTAAAGAGGATGAGCCGCAAGCAGGTACAATCAAAAAAAAATATTATAAATTGAGTGAAGATTTAGATTATAGCTCAAAAAAAATTGATTTTTCAAACTTTACCTTAAAATCAATGAAAAACTTTGAGGATATATATGAATTTTACAGAAAAAAATCTTTCACATTCAAAACAATCAATTTATTATCAAGACAATTGATCAAAATGGTGGAGGCATCGAGATTAAATCTTTATGGACCCATTTTAGAGACTAAACCTAGAGGTATTCAATGGGTTGAAAATATTGAAAATTTTCCTTTTTTCTTTCGGTTATTAAACGAAGCACAAAATACAAAAGTTAAATCTCTTATACAAGAATTTGAGGCAAAGGTAGAAAGGATTTTGGAAGAAGATGATGGTTCAGAGAAACCTTACATTTTGGCAAACACGATATTCCCTATTTTAGATATGATCGATTATTTTGAAAAGCTTGACAAATAAATTTCTTTAAATAATAGGTAGAACTCGTTAAAAATAGGTATAATTTCTTTTTAAGAAAAATTTCAAATTTC
>SDBT01021209.1_pt1 | contig 10158 bp, 10 predicted proteins | sample 2277101 | NCBI WGS metagenome assembly SDBT01 (sample SAMN10404973, study PRJNA504765) | marine sediment metagenome | isolation source: marine sediment core GS10_PC15, 103 cmbsf | place: Arctic Ocean: Southern Knipovich Ridge | collected 2010
CCCACACCTACTGTTTCAATAGTTGATGTTGTCCTGCAGGTAAAGAAAGAAACAACCAAAGAAGAGGTAAACGGCGCCTTAAAAAAGGCGGCGACAGGAAAAATGAAGGGGATATTGGAGTTCTGCGAAGAGCCCCTGGTTTCGATAGATTTCAGGAAAAACCCCGCTTCCTCAATTGTGGATGCTGATAAGACGTTTGTATTGGGGGATATGGTAAAGGTTCTTTCATGGTACGACAATGAGTGGGGATATTCCTGCCGGGTTGTGGATTTGATTGAATATATCGCTAAAGACTGATTCTGTGAACAAAAAATCTGTCAAAGATATAGATATTAAAAGTAAAAAGATTTTGATGCGGGTGGACTTTAATGTTCCCCTGGACGAAAATCTTAAGATAACCGATGATGCCAGGATTCAAGCCGCGCTGCCTACCATAAAATACATCCTGGAGCATAACGCAAAACTTATTCTGATTAGCCACCTGGGAAGACCCAAAGGAGAAGTGGTAGATAGGCTGCGGCTTACGCCGGTAGCAGAAAAACTAAAAGAGCTGCTGGGTAAAGACGTTATTAAATTAAATGATTGTATGGGCCCGGAGGTCCGGGATAAAGTTAGTAATATGAAAGAGGGAGATGTAATTCTTCTGGAGAATCTCCGTTTTCATAAACAAGAAAAAGATAACGACCAGAATTTTGCCAGGGAACTGGCTTCTCTTGCCGATGTTTATGTAAATGATGCCTTTGGCACCTGCCATCGCGCGCATGCCTCAACTGTCGGAGTGACGAAATTTTTGCCGGCGGTTTCCGGCTTTCTGATAGAGAGGGAGATTAAATATTTTGAAAAGGTAGCCAAATCTCCCCAGAGGCCCTTTGGGTTGATTCTCGGCGGAGCGAAGGTTTCAGACAAGATTGGCGTCATAGAGAATTTGATGGATAAGGTGGATATAATTTTAATCGGCGGGGGGATGGCCTATACATTTTATGCGGCAAAGGGATTTAAAACCGGCGGTTCAAAGATAGAATCCGATAAGGTCGACCTGGCCAGAGATATCCTCAAAAAAGCAAAGGAAAGGAATGTGAAATTGGTCTTGCCGGTTGACAATGTGATAGCCCGGAAAATTGAGCAGGGCGCGGAGACAAAAATAGTAGGTCAGGAGATACCCGATGGCTGGATGGGGCTGGACGTTGGACCGGTGACCACCGGGAAGTTTAAAGACTCCCTCGCAGGCGTTAAGACGGTTGTCTGGAACGGGCCATTGGGCGTCTTCGAGATAAAAGAATTTAGCGTTTCCACCGCTCAGATAGCCTCTTTTTTGGCTGATTTGGATATTACGGTTGTAATCGGCGGCGGCGATACAGCAGCTGCAATAGCGGCCCTGGGATTGAAAGATAAGATGAGCCATGTCTCGACCGGCGGAGGTGCTTCGCTGGAATATCTGGAAGGTAAGGTTTTGCCGGGGGTCGCGGCGTTGAATGATAAATAGTACGATACACATACAGGGAGTGTTAGAATGAGGCGCGTAATAATTGCCGGAAACTGGAAGATGCATAAAACAATCAGCGAGGCCATTTCTTTGGTGACCCTCCTTAAGAGGTCCAGCTACCAGCAAGAAAATATTGATATAGCGGTCTGTCCACCGTTTACCGCCCTGGGAGAGGTAAGCGAAGCGCTCAATGGTTCGAATGTAATGCTCGGGGCGCAGGATGTCTATTGGGAATCCCAGGGGGCCTATACCGGCGAGATTTCTCCTTTGATGCTGAAAGACATTGGCTGCAAATTTGTTATTGTCGGACATTCGGAGAGACGGAACTATTTTAACGAAACAAATGAAGTGGTCAATAAAAAGGCAAAGGCGGCCCTGGCTGTTGGCCTCTGCCCGATAATTTGTGTTGGAGAGCGATTGGAGCAACGGGAAGGCGGGAAGACATTCGAAGTAGTAAGGGACCATATTGAAAACAGCCTTACCGGCCTTAATAAACAGGAAATTTTAAACACGGTTATTGCCTATGAACCGGTCTGGGCCATCGGCACCGGCCGGACAGCTACTCCTGAGCAGGCCCAGGAAGTGCACAGCTTTATCAGGCGGCTTCTGGAGGAAAGATACGATAAAGATATTGGCCAGGCAGTGAGGATACAGTATGGCGGGAGCGTAAAGTCTGATAATATCGCAAATTTAATAGTTAAGGAAGATATAGACGGCGCCCTGGTAGGCGGAGCCAGTTTAGATGCTGAGAAATTTATTCAGATTATTAAAGGAGCCGAAGGAGGGGTAAAGTAAAAATGTATACTTTCGTGTTGGTGGTACATATTATGGTCTGTGTATTTTTAGTCATGTCGATACTTTTTCAGGCAGGCAAAGGGGCGGGTCTTTCTAATATCTTTGGCGGAGGAGGCGGCGCTGAATCAATATTCGGCACAAAAACAAATGTCTTTTTAACCAGGGTTACTACTCTTTGCGCTGTCTTTTTTATAATAACCTGTATAAGCCTGGCGATGATGTCTGCCCATCGAAAGATTTCCCTGATGGGAGGGGCTGCCTCCGAGACCAAGCAGGAGGATTCTCAGCAACAGCCCGAAGCACAGCGATCGGTTCCGGCAGAATAGGTCCCGGGCAAGGCCGGTGGAATTCCAAAATGTTTATAATTAGAAAACTTCTACCGCTATCGGCGGTATTTTTTTTGACATTTTTTAATAATGTCGGTAGTTTATCCGCCGATGAGCAACCCTGTTATGGCGATGCCTTTGTTACGTCCTCTATCGCGGATGCCCGGACCTTTGTTCCGATTTTGGCTTCGGACAGCGCTTCCGGCGATATCGTCGGCCTGGTTTTTAACGGACTGGTAAAATATGACAAAAATATAGAGTTGGTCCCTGACCTTGCGGAGAGCTGGGAGATTCTGGATAATGGTTTGACCATAGTTTTTCACCTCAGAAAAGGCGTCAGCTGGCACGACGGCGCTCCCTTTACCGCCGAAGACGTAGAATTTACTTATCAGAAACTTATCGACTCCGAAGTTCCAACTCCCTATGGCGGTGATTTTAAAAAGATAGAGTCGTTAGAGATTATAGACGATTATACAGTTAGGGTAAGGTATCGGGAGCCCTTTGCCCCCGGACTGGCCAGCTGGGGGATGTCCATTATGCCCAGGCACCTTCTTAAAGATGCCGAGTTGATGACTACTTCCTTTGCCCGTCATCCAGTCGGGACCGGGCCATATAAATTCAAAAGATGGCGTTCAGGGGAAATAATCGAGCTGGATTCAAATCATCAGTATTTTGAACACCGGCCCTGGATAAACCGCTATATCTACAGAATTATTCCTGACCAGACGACTATGTTTCTTGAATTGCAGACAGAAGGAATAGATTCGATGGGGCTTAGCCCTCTTCAATATAAGCGACAGACCGGGACGAAATTTTTCCGGAGGAGATTTCAGAAATTCAGATATCCCGCGTTTGGTTACACCTACATGGCCTATAATCTGCTTGATGAAAAGTTTAAGGATAAACGGGTAAGGCAGGCGATAAATTACGCAATAAATAAGCAGGAAATAATCGAGGGAGTTCTCTTAGGCCTGGGCCGGGTTTGCACCGGTCCATTTGTCCCTGAATCCTGGGCCTATAACGAAGATGTCCGACCGGTCTCTTATGACCCTGAGAAGGCAAGGAGTCTTTTAAGAAAGGCCGGCTGGCAGGATATCGATGCTGACGGTTGGCTGGAGAAAGACGGGAAGGAATTCGAATTTACCATTATTACCAATCAAGGCAATGACCAGCGCCGCCGGACAGGGGAGATTATTCAAAGAAGACTGAAAGAAGTGGGGATAAAGGTTCATCTCCGCATTTTAGAATGGGCGGTTTTCCTGAATGAGTTTGTTAATAAAAAACGCTTTGAGGCAATAATTCTGGGTTGGTCGCTGTCCCGGGACCCTGATTGTTTTGATATCTGGCATTCATCCAAAACAAAAGAAGGTGAGTTTAATTTTATAAGTTATTCCAATCCCGAGGCGGATAGACTTATGGAAGAGGGGAGAAGGATTTTTGACCGGGACAAGCGGTCGAAAATCTATCGCCGTCTCCATAAACTTTTATATCAGGACCAGCCATGTTTATTTTTATTTGTGCCGGACGCGCTTCCGGTGGTTAACAGCAGATTTAGGGGTATAAAGCCCGCCCCGATTGGAATAGGATATAATTTTATAGATTGGTGGGTGCCGAAAACCGAGCAGCGTTACACTCGCTGACTGCCGACGAATTATGATTACCTACATTATTAAAAGATTATTTAGCCTGGTGCCTGTTTTTATCGGCATTACGATTGTTTCTTTTCTGGTAATTCATCTTGCCCCTGGCCAGCCGACAGATTTAATGACCCAGCTCAACCCCAAGGTTTCGTTGGAGGCAAAGGAAAAACTGATAAAATTGTATAATTTAGACAAGCCCGTTTATATCCAGTATATAGACTGGCTGACAAGGCTTGTCAGGTTTGATTTTGGAAAATCGTTTATTGACGGAAGACCGGTTATCAAAAAAATTCTCGGCCGGCTGCCAATCACTATATTGATAAATGTATGCTCGATGGCCCTTATTTTTTTAATAGCTATTCCGATAGGTATTATCAGCGCAGCAAAGAGGGGGTCGTTATTTGATAAGGCAACGACACTGTTTGTATTTATCGGTTTTGCCACTCCTGGTTTCTGGCTGGCCCTGATACTGATGTCTATCTTTGGTGTCCAGTTAGGATGGTTTCCGGTTGTGGGAATAAAATCATTGGATTTCGAATATCTTAGTGTAATCGGAAAGTTTTTGGACCTGAGCCATCATTTAGTTATCCCTATTCTGGTCTCGGCTTTTGGGGGGCTTGCCGGCATTTCACGCTATATGCGTCAGAGTATGTTGAACGTTATCAATGAGGATTATATCCGCACTGCCCGGGCAAAGGGTCTGCCCGAAAAAGATGTTATTTACAAGCACGCCTTGAGAAATGCGCTCTTGCCGATTATAACCATTCTGGGGCTTTCCATTCCCGGGCTTATTGGCGGAAGTGTAATTTTTGAGACAATATTCAGTATTCCGGGGATGGGCCAGCTTCTTTACCAATCCGTAATGGCCCGCGATTACCCGACTGTTATGGCCGGATTGGTCATTGGGGCAATCCTGACGTTGCTGGCGAATCTGATAGCCGACATTGCCTATTTTTATGTTGACCCCCGGATTAGAGTCTAGGACAGACAGATTAAAAGAGCTTGCGCCCTTGGGGTGGTAAGTTACGGTGGAGATATGAGGAAGAATGGTTTGGTGATATTTGGCGGATCGATTGTTCTAATTTTGGTTCTGGTGGCAATTTTCGCTCCTTACATAGCTGTTAGCGACCCCACCGCAATTGAGATTAAAAATGCGCTTTTGCCTCCGGCGCCAGAACATATTTTAGGGACGGACCAGTTAGGCCGGGACATCTTTTCGCGGATTGTCTATGGTTCGCGGGTATCTCTTTCGATCGGTCTTATCGCGGTAGGTATTGCCGCAGTGGTTGGCGTGATTCTGGGTTCTTTAGCCGGTTATTTCGGCGGCAGGACGGATTCAATAATAATGCGGTTTGTTGATATTATGTTATGTTTTCCGTCATTCTTTTTGATATTGTCGGTAATCGCTATTGTCGGCCCAAGCATTTATAACATTATGATTATAATCGGCTTGACCAGCTGGATGGGGATGGCCCGCCTGATTCGGGCAGAGATTTTGAGTTTAAAAGAAAGGGAGTTTGTTCTGGCGGCGCAAGTCCTTGGTGTGGGCCACCTAAAAATAATTGTTCGGCATCTGATTCCCAACGGCATTGGCCCGGTGCTGGTGAGTTTCGTGCTTGGTGTTGCCGGAGCGGTTTTGGTAGAGGCGGGCTTAAGTTTTCTGGGATTGGGGGTGCAGCCGCCGATGCCCAGTTGGGGAAATATTCTAATGGAAGGCAAGGCTGCCCTTGGTGTTGCCTGGTGGCTCATTCTCTTTCCAGGCCTGGCGATTTTGGTTACTGTTTTGGGATTTAATCTTTTAGGGGAGGGGTTGAGAGATATGTTAAACCCCCGTTTGCAAAGATGAACTTATTAGAAGTTAATAACTTAAAGGTTGATTTTAAACTCGATGTCCTTACTGATGAGGTAGTCAGGGGCATTGATTTTACTGTTGGAGAAGACGAGGTCGTAGGACTGGTAGGTAAATCCGGCTGTGGAAAGACTATTACCGCCCTTTCTATTATGCGGCTATTGCCCCCGGCAGGTAGAATAAAAGCAGGCAGGGTTATATTCCAAGGAAGGGACCTGCTTAAATTATCGGCAGAGGATATGCGCGAAATCCGGGGCAAAAGAATAGGGATGGTATTCCAGGAGCCGTTCACTTCTTTAAACCCGATTATGCGGGTGGGCGAACAGATTCAGGAGGTAATTCAGGCCCACAGCAGGATAGATAGCCGGTCCTCAAAGGCAAAGGCGCTCGAGCTTTTGGACAAAGTTAAGATTGCCGCGGGTTCCAGGGTTTTTTACGATTATCCCCATCAGTTATCCGGCGGCCAGAGGCAAAGGATAATTGTGGCTATGGCAATAGCCCTTAATCCGAAATTGATTATTTGTGATGAGCCAACTACCGCCCTTGACGTTACCATCCAGTCTGAAATCTTAAAATTGCTTCTGGAATTAAAAACAGAACTGAAGATATCCATTCTTTTCATCACCCATGACCTGGGGATAATCCAGGACCTCGCTGAGAGGGTTCTGGTTATGAAGGACGGCCGGATAGTTGAGAGGGGTCTGGTGAAGGAAATATTGACCAAACCTTCTCATGCCTATACCCGTGAATTATTAGAGGCGGCCTTAAAGAAGGGAATAGAATTATCTCCCCGGCCTGAACAGGAAGGAAAAATAGTTATTGAGGCAAGAAACATATCTAAGTCATTTCCGATAGAGAGGGGTTTGGCCAGAAAAAAGGTTGGCCAGATTTTAGCTGTTAACTCCGCGAATCTTAAATTAGAAAAAGGCAAAACCGTAGCCCTGGTGGGTGAATCGGGGAGCGGTAAGACCACGCTGGCCAGGATGCTGATCGGCCTTATTAAACCGGATAAGGGCGAAATTCTGCTTGAGGGAGTGCCGCTTGATAAGGCCCTGAAAGATAAACCCCGCTCTGTTCGGGCAATGATGCAGATTGTCTTTCAGGACCCTTATAGTTCATTAGACCCCCGGATGCGGATGAAGGATATCGTCCTGGAGGGGGCCAGGCTGTCGGGACTGAGCAGGACTGAGGAAGAAAAGGCCTTTAAAAGGTCTTTAGAAATGGTGAATTTAAGTTGCAGCGATGGCCTTAAATATCCTCATCAATTTTCGGGAGGTGAAAGACAGCGGATTGCTTTAGCGCGGGCCATTGCCGTAAACCCCCAGTGCCTGATTCTTGATGAACCGGTGTCTTCACTGGATGTCTCTACCCAGATGGAAATCCTGAAGTTGTTAACTCAACTTCAGACCAGGTTGGGGCTTACCTACCTTCTGGTTGCCCATGACCTTTCGGTAGTAAAGTCGATGAGCCACTATGTATCGGTGATGTATAAAGGTGAGATTGTGGAGAGCTCTTCAACCGGGAAACTTTTTCAGAATCCGCAGGCCTCATATACCAAACTTCTTCTGAAGAGTGTGCCCCGGCTGGAGAGATAAAGAATTTGATTTTTGGATAAGAGTAGTATATAATCAATAAGTTATGCTCAGAAAAGCGACTATTAAGGATATTAAAGATATCCACCGGTTGATTAGTCATTTTGCCGGCCAGGATAAGATGCTGGCGAGGTCTTTAAGTGAATTGTACGAGACTGCCCGGGATTTTTTTGTCTATCAGAGTAAAGGCGAGATCTGCGGATGTAGTGCCTTGCACCTGGATTGGGAAGACCTGGCCGAGATAAAATCGCTGACGGTTCAGGAATCCAGCCAAAACAAGGGGATTGGTGAGGCGCTTCTTAAAGCCAGCTTAAAAGAGGCAAAGAAATTAGGGATAAACAGGGTTTTTGTCCTGACCTATGAGGTCAATTTTTTCAAGAAATACGGATTTAGAGAAGTAAATAAATCCGAATTGCCTCATAAAATCTGGAGTGAATGCCTGAAGTGTCCGAAATTTCCTGGCTGTGATGAAGCGGCCTTAGTTATTGATTTGTGAATATGGGATCGACAGTTACTGAAAAGATATTAGCGGCGCATAGTTCAGGGGATAAAGTTCGTCCCGGCGATTTTATAATGGCAGAGGTGGATTTTTGCCTGGGCAATGACATTACCGCCCCTTTAGCGATCGAGCAGTTTAAAAAGACGGGGACAAAAGAAGTTTTTGATAAAAACAGGATCGCCCTTATTCCCGATCACTTTACCCCAAATAAAGATGCAAAAAGCGCCAATCAATCTAAGCTCCTTAAGGATTTCGCCAGGCAGCATTCTATAAGGCATTATTATGATGTTGGCCGGGCAGGCGTAGAGCACGCGTTTCTTCCCGAGCTGGGGGTAATTCTGCCCGGGGAGTTGATTGTCGGCGCTGATTCTCATACTTGCACTTATGGTGCCCTGGGGGCTTTTTCTACCGGTGTGGGTTCGACAGACCTGGCCGGTGTTTTTATCAGCGGTAAGGTCTGGCTTAAAGTTCCGGAGACAATCAGGTTTATCTATCACGGAAAACTGAACAGGTGGGTAGGGGGTAAAGACATCATTCTTTTTACCATTGGCCAGATAGGTGTCAATGGCGCCATTTACAAGGCAATGGAATTTTCCGGAGAGGCAATAACAAGTTTGGGAATGGACGACAGGTTTACCATCTGCAATATGGCTATTGAAGCAGGGGGAAAAAACGGAATTATCGAACCGGATGAAGTAGCGCGTAAATATGTCAGGTCCGTCGTCCGTCGTTCGTCGCCTGCCCTCCGTGAAAAAATATACAAGAGTGATAAGGATGCCGTTTATTCCGAGGTAAAGGAATATAACGTTAGCGATCTGGAGCCCCAGGTCGCCTTGCCTCATCTGCCCAGTAATGTAAAGCCAGTGGGCGAGGTGGAGAATATTAAGATAGATGAGGTGGTTATTGGCTCCTGCACCAATGGCCGGATTTCCGATTTGAGGTTGGCGGCCCGGATTTTAAATGGCAAAAAGGTTCATTCGGGGCTGAGGTTAATTGTAATTCCAGCCACGCCTCTTATTTATCAACAGGCATTGAAGGAGGGTTTGACAGAGATATTTATTCAGGCCGGCGGGGTAGTTTGCCCTCCTAATTGCGGTCCCTGTCTGGGCGGGCATATGGGCGTACTGGCCAGCGGTGAAAGGGCACTTTCTACGACTAACAGAAATTTTCAGGGCAGGATGGGCCATCCGGATAGCGAGGTCTATTTAAGTAATCCGGCTGTGGCAGCTGCCTCGGCAGTTGCCGGTAAGATTAGTCATCCTGAGGAGATTAATTAAATTGCTATGACAGCGGAAATTAGCGTTTAGGGGGGTGAATAAGTTAATCATGCCAGCAAAGATAGATGAACCAAAATGTAACGGATGTGGTGCCTGCGCCAAGATTTGCCCGGTTGAGGCAATTACCGTAGATAAGAAGGCGGTAGTAGATATTGAAAAATGCGTGGACTGCGGAACATGTGTTGATGAATGCCCCAGTAATGCAATCAGCATGCAATAAGCAAATATCGCGGAGAAAGCCAAGGAATATGGAAATTGATTTAAAGGATGAAGATTTTAAGAAGGAAGTACTGGACTCAGACCTTCCGGTGCTGGTATATTTTTGGGCTCCCTGGTGCGGGCCCTGTTCAATGCTTAGGCCGGTGATTGAAGAATTAGCTGATGATTATCAGGGAAGAATGAAGGTCTGTAAATTAAATATAGGTGAAGGAAGGGCCTCGGCGACAGAATACGGAGTTATGAGTATACCGACTTTAATTTTCTTTAAAGATGGTAAGGTAGTAGATACAATCGTTGGTGTTTTACCCAAGGCCAGACTGGAGGAAAAAATTAAAGTCGTTCTCGAATAAGTTGTTGGAGGTTGTTATGAGATCAGATGCAATGAAAAAAGGCATAGACCGGACTCCTCACCGCAGTCTTTTCAAGGCAATGGGCTATACCGATAACGATCTGTCCAAGCCGATAATCGGTATTGCCA
>SDBT01021210.1_pt1 | contig 10158 bp, 9 predicted proteins | sample 2277101 | NCBI WGS metagenome assembly SDBT01 (sample SAMN10404973, study PRJNA504765) | marine sediment metagenome | isolation source: marine sediment core GS10_PC15, 103 cmbsf | place: Arctic Ocean: Southern Knipovich Ridge | collected 2010
GGAAATTCCTAAAAAATCCCCGTATTCCCCACAGGTAACACTCCCCTCTTTTTCCAAAAACTTTACTGCCCGATTGAAGCGGCTAGGCAGTGGTCCTTGTTTTTTATTGCGCGCTAATTTAAAAATACCCCGCAGGATATAAACGAGTAAAACGAGAAGGAGAACAATAATTAAATAGAGGGAAATGGTGAGGAGAGGAAGCATGATAAAAAATCAAAAATCAAATCTCAACCTTCGGGTCCTGAGCCTCAGGTCGAGGGAAAATCAAAAATACAAATTAGATTCTAGAAATCTTTATCGATCACGGTTACGCCGCCGGCTAAAATATAGATATACTGATCGCCAATCAAAACATCCTCAATCTCATTGTCAATCAAACCCTCTTCGGCGTCAAAGAAGTACCACTGATTAGCGGGGAGGTCGTAGATTTCCAGACCAACTTGGTAATTCTGCTCAAGAAAAGTATCCACACTGCGGCCCACTTTGGCCAGAGGAATCTTCCCCTTCACCTTCAAAGCGAGCAGGTTATCCTGATAAGCAAGGAGGGTAATCCCGTCTTGCTCGATTTGAGAATTATCGGTATTGATTGTTCTTACTCCTTTGGTCTCCAAGTCATAAACATAGATCCCTTCCTCTTTATAATCCGAAGGGGTAAAATAGATTTCGCCGGCTGGCAGAGTCAAAACTCCGCCGTGAGGAGCAATGTCATAGTTCTGGGGCAGGTTAACAAAAGAATATTCCTTCTCCCTTAGATCAAAACTGCCCAGGCCCCCCTGCTCGCCATAGGGTTTCACAAAACCAAACCAAATTTTAGAGTCGGAAAGGCGAGGTTTAGTAAATAAAAGATACTCAACCTCTACTGGAAAATCATCAAAAACTTCAAACCTTTTAAGATCAACGTCATAGAGCAGAATCTCGGTCGAACCAACCCATAATTTGCGGTCTTCCGCCAAAATCAATTGACCGGCAAGTTCTGAATCATCTTCTATGGGCCAAGTCTCTTTGGTTTCTTGCTTCAGATTATAATGGATAAGATCAATATCAAAACTGCCCATGCCCGAATTATAGCTCACAAACCAGATATCGTCTCCCTTAAAAACCCCGGAAGCCCGATCCTTGACTCCCTCGTCAATCACCTGCCATTCCCCTCTCTTAAAATCAATCAAACCCACGCCCAAATCTGTGTTCGCCAAAACCAAATCCTGATCTTGAGCCAAAATGCCGTGGATTGAAAGAGGAAAATCTCGGCCTTCTCGCAGGCTCCCAAAATCCCCGGAAGCAGGATCATAAACTTCTAGGTTGCGGTCACTGCCAAACCAGATCAAGCCTTCGAAAAAAGCAATCGGCCGCGCCCCTTGGTCTCTAATCTCATCTGGCAGGTCAAGATAGATCTTATCCTCTGTTTGCAAATGATAACTGACAAAATAGGCAGAACCGTCGGCTTGAATTTCAGTCAAAAAAACTTCGTCTCCGGCCAAATGCATACTGCCAAAACCATAGTACTCGCCCTGGCCCAAAACCAATTTCGGGATCTCCGTCCACCCTTCTTCTTCTGACTTGAAACGGTAAACCTTGCTCCCTCCCACCTCTCTCAAATTACAACAGGCGAGAACCAAGTTCTCGCTGGCATCCAAATCCGCAAAGCTGCATTCTGGATCTTGAAAAGCGATTGAGACATCCCCGGGGCCCTTGGCCTCCAAGGGGACCTTGAAAATCCTGCTGTTTTCCGGCATTCCAGACTCAATGAAAAATAGAGAATCTTGATAAAGAGTCAATTCCACATCCGAGCGGGAAAAATTATACCACTTATTCTGCTCAATATCATACCGGCGGAAACCGCCAAAAGTACTGATCCAGAGGTTATCGTCACGGATAATGAAATCGTTAAGATTATTGTTATATCGCCATTCCTCTTTATTCAAATAATTAACAAAGGTTTCCTCGGCTGGATCAAAAATACTCAAACCGCCTTGGGTGCCCAAAAAAATCTTATCCTTATACTTGGCCAAGCTGGTCAGGATGTTATCCGGCAGGCCGTCTGCTTCTGTGTAAATTTTAATGATCTCTTTCCTGCTTTTATTGTACTTAACCAGGCCATTGCCGGTCGCGACCCAAAGTGTATCATTATCAAAAAGGATTTCTCTCGGATCTTGGAAATTAGAAAAACGAGAAAACTCCTCCCTCGCCGCATTGCGATTCTTGGTTACCCGCACTTGCTCCTCTGGAACCTCGCTCTGCAGAGGCGCCTCGAAAACATCCTCCGGGGTCTTGTCTTTAAAAACAGTTCTGTTCAACAAAAAAACCCGGACGCAGACCACGAGGACAATAAAAATAATCGTGGCTAAAACAAGCTTGAGGATGTATTTGTGCTTTCTGGCCCAAAAACCAGCCTGGGCTTTGTTTTTGTTTTTTGTTTTTGCTTGCGCCATACTTTATATTATTGTATCATAGATTAGATCTGGAACAAATAAAAGTGGAAATTTAGTTGTTACAAAACTGGACGATCGCTCAATTTTGTAACATCCTGAAAAAATGAAAATCATCTTCTACCGCGGTGACTATCCCAAACAATTCAATACCGAAACTTTTAAGTCTGACCCTGTTGGCGGCACTGAATTCGCTGCCGGTTATTTAGCCAAAGAGTTGGCGAAAAAACATAATGTCTATTTTATCTGTCAAACGCCAAAACAGGCGAAAATAGACAAGATTCACTGGGTCCCGATTAAAAAACCAAAAAGCTCAAACCTCAAAAACGCCTTCCGCGAGGTCGGTCCAGCCGATCTTTTAATTCTGGTCGGCGGCCTCTCTAATCCCTTGGATGCTTTGCAACCCAAAGTTAAAAAAACCATCTTGTGGGCCAATGGTGTGAGTCTAAAACCGAATACAATTAAACATCTTTTGGAAAACAAAATTGATCAAGTGGTCTGTATGACCAAATACGCCCGCGACGCGGTTTTAGATAATACAATCAAACGGCTGCCCCCAAAGCCGAAAATAAAACATTTTTTCAGCAAGAAATTACAGAGTGATCTGAAAAGCAAATTCAGCTTTATCTATAACGGCGTCAATCTTAAACTGTTTGAAAAATACGGCCAAATCGCGAAAAAATCCTTTAAAATCCTTTATGTCGGCGTGTTTAATCAGCAGAAGAACCCGGATAAGATTCTAGCCGCCTTCCCGGAAATCAAAAAAAGACTGCCGCACGCCGAACTCTATATGTGCGGTTCAATCAAACAGTACAAAAAAGAGGGAGGGGATAAAACAACCGGTTATTTTGACGGCGATGACTTTTTTGAGAGGATCAAAACCTATATCTATAATAAGGAAGGAGGAATGCGGCCGGGGGTTTATCTGCGAGGAGGCTTAGCGCCAGAACGTTTAGCTTATGAGATGATCTCCGCCTCTCTTGTTGTTGTCAATCCCAAAGTAGGCAATCAAGAATCCTCCTGTATCGGCGCTTTAGAGGCGCAAGCGGCGGGCACGGCTGTCTTAGGCGGCGGCGCTTCCGCGCTTTGCGAAACGATCCAGCATAAAAAGACCGGCATTGTTTTTAAAAAGCAAGAAAATCTCGCTCCTTGGGCTGTTAAAATGCTCCAAAACCCAAAAAAAATTAAAAAAATGGGACAGCGGGGCCGCAAACGGGCGCTTGCCGGTTTTTCTTGGCAAACCCTTGCCCACGAATGGGAAGAACTGATTAAAGCCGTGTTGGATAATAAAGGTTATGCCCCAAGAGAGCACTAATTTTAATTTTTAATTTTTAATTTTTATTCAATTCTTAATGAATGAATTTCCCTCGACCTGAGGACTTCGGCTGAGCTCAGTCGAACGCCCTCGGGACGAAGGTTTAATTTTTAAACAATAAATGTTTGGAAATTGAGAATTCGATGGAAATTGGAAATTGGTCATTGGAAATTAAAAAACCCTCTATGTCTTCCAAGCCCAAAAACTTAATCTCCGCCTCTCTGATGTGCGCTGATCTTGGCAATCTAGAGCGCGAGATCAAAAAACTAGAAAGAGCGGGTATTGATTTTTTTCACATTGACATTATGGACGGTCATTTTGTTCCCAACCTGACTTTTGGTCCTGATCTGGTCAAAAAGGTAAAAGAACTAACCAAACTGCCTCTGGATATTCACCTGATGGTTGAAAATCCCGAAAAGCATATTGATCTCTGGCAAACAAAAAAGGATGATCTGATCTCCTTTCACATTGAGACCACAGATCATCCCGGGAGGGTGATCCAACAGATCAAGGCTCGTAATTCCCGCGCCGGTATCGCTTTAAACCCAGCCACTCCCCTGAATTCGATTGCTTATTTACTCCAGGGCTTGGATTTTGTTTTACTGATGACGGTTAATCCGGGCTTTGCCGGTCAAAAATGGATCCCGGCTGTCTCGGACAAGGTGAAGAAACTCTCACAAATCCTTCACGATAAAAATCTTAAAATAGAAATCCAAGTAGACGGCAATATCGGAAAACACAATATTCCCCTCTTAAAAAACGCGGGAGCTGATATCTTTGTCGGCGGCAGTTCCAGTGTATTCGCAGATTCCAATTATTTCCGCAACGCCCAAAAAATGCGCCGTCTGCTCAATGAAAAATAAAAAATAAGAAATATAAAATAATTACAGAACCCTATTAATCAGGATAACAATTGGACGCAAGGGTCTACTCCTCCGGACTTTCCATTGATTTTTTCACTTTCTCCCTAAACATTCTCCTTCTGTCCTCTCTTCTGGGTCCCTTTCCTTGCAGGTGGCGCACAAAGAAGCCCACACCGATCAAGATCACAATAATCGGCCAAATAATCTCCCAGGCGCGACCGGTGATAACGTTGAGATTTTGCAATAAGAAAATGATCCCTATTGCCGCCAAGATTAATCCAAAAATCATAAATTTGTTTCTATATCACCATTGTACCATATCAAAACCATTAAACAATACCAAAAAATTTGCCCCCATATTTAAAAGTATGTTATAATACATCTACTGTTGATAATTAAATAAAAAACAAAAATATGGCTAAAAAAATTCTTACGCTAATTATGTGTCTAGGAGCAGGAGGGCTTCTAATCTTCTGTTTGGTTACAGTCAAGCCTGACTTATTCGGCATATCAGGAAGCACCTGGCCAACCCTGCTTCGCGATCCCGGCCGGACCGGATTTTCAGAAGTCCATTCCCCGGGAGAATCAAGGGTCGCCTGGACCCACACACTCCCTCAAATCGGCAGTCAAAAGGGAGTGATCCTCGGTTCACCGGCTGTTTCTAACGATAAAGTTTTCTTTGGGGCTCTAGACGGCAAAGTCCATGCCCTTGACCTTAAAACCGGCGCAGAACTCTGGACCTTCACGGGCCAGAAATCCTTTTGGGAATCCTCGCCAGCGGTCCATAACGGCAGGGTCTTTATTGGCTCTCAAGATAAGTATGTCTACGCGATTGATCTTGAAACCGGCGAACAGGCTTGGCGTTATCTAACCGGCGGCGCGATCAGCTCCTCTTCTCCGGTTGTCTATGATAATAAGGTCTATATCGGCTCGGAAGACGGCTTTCTCTATGCTTTAAACGAAACGACCGGCGCCCTTGCCTGGAAACAAAGCTTGGGAGAAAAAATCTACTCCTCGCCAGCCGCCTATAAAGATAAAATTTATGTTGGCGTAGATTCGCCCAATAACGGCACTTACGCACTGCATTGTCTCTCGGCAGCAAACGGCGAAAGCATCTGGGAAGTAGAAGCGGAATCAGGCAACAAATTCACCGCTTCCCCGTCTGTCTTTGCCAATCTCGTCTATATCGGCGGTGCGGACAGTAAGGTCTATGCCTTTGAATACGCTTCTGGCGACGAATTCTGGAGCAAAAACACCAACCATGAAATGACCAGCACGCCGGCAATTGCCTATGACCGCGTCTATGTTACCAACTGGGACGGACAACTGCTCTCACTTGAGAAAAACACAGGCCATGTTTACTGGCGCTACCGCGCGGGAAGCCGAGCAGAAGGCTCGCCGATCGTCGCGGAAAAGAAAATCTGCTTTGGCGCCAAGAACGGCTACTTCTATTGTATTGACCGCGGCGGGGGCTTGATCTGGAAAAAGCAAGTTGAAGGCGAAATCACAGCGGCAGCAGCGGCCTCAACCGGAATGATCATTGTCGTTTCTCATACCGACACGGGCTCCACTGTTACCGCTTTTGGCAGATATTATTCTGAATAATAAAATATTACCCACCAAAGCTTTGGAGTAAAAAAACAAAAGAAAAGAAAAACAAAAGCGACCCTCGGCAAAAATAATATCCGGGGGTCGTCTTTTTATCTTTAATAATCTTTCGTCTATTAAAACTTAACCTCTGGCGCTTTCCTTTCTTCTTCTGTTTCCGTTTTGAAGAATTCCTGTTTGTTGAAACCGAACAGCTTGGCAATGATGTTATAAGGAAAGACCTCTTGTTTGGTGTTGAAATCCCGCACATTGCCGTTATAGAACCGGCGCGAGGCCTCAACCTTGTTTTCCGTGTCTGTCAAATCTTCCTGCAGCTTAATAAAATTCTGATTGGCCTTTAAGTCCGGGTAATTCTCCGCGACCGCAAACAGGGTCTTCAAGGCGCCAGCCAGACCTCTTTCCGCTTTTCCTGCCTCTTCTGGTCCTTTCGCTCCCACTGCCCGCGCCCTCGCTTCGGTTACCTTCTGGAAAACCTCTTTTTCATGGGCAGCATACCCTTTTACCGTATTGACCAGGTTGGGAATCAGGTTATAGCGCCGCTTGAGCTGCACCTCAATGTCAGACCAAGCCTCTTTGGTTCTGTTTTTAAGACGAATTAGGCCGTTGTAGGCGACAATCACAAAAAGAATAAAAGCGCCCACCAGGCCTAAGATAATCCATAAAACGACCATGGTTTTTTAATTTTGACGTTTTTTTGGGATTCGGTCAAAATAGAGTTAATGTTTAAGATATCATTATTATATCATTGCGGATAATAATTTCCAATGTCCAATGTCCATTGAATTTCCAATTTCCAATTCTAGAAACTACTTTTTTCTATCAAGGGAACTAACTATTTTTTGGAATATCAAATTTAATTCTTGAGTTTCTTTCCATAATTTCCTCGCTTCCTTCTTAAAAGAAGGAGCTATCTTAGCTGATAATCTTAACCAATATTTAGTTTCATTTGCTTCTTTCTTGCAAATGTAAATCTTGTTCCTAAAATCTCTCTTCGAACTCGCATCGTTGGCTTCGCAATAATTGACACCAATCGAGGTTGCTGACTTTATTAATTGACTTAATATGGGACTGTTGATCGTGTCCTTGGGAACTTTTCGGGCTAAGCCAATGATCTCTTCAGCAAACCGAGCTGTTCTTTCTTCCAAATCATAGCCGTTCTTGTTTGAAAATTTGGTCATTGAAAATTATTTGGAAATTGGGCATTGGAAATTGAAAATTCTCCCGCTATCCAGCAGAGCTCCCTCCTCCGCCGCCGCCGCCGCCGGAAAAGCCGCCGCCGCCGGAAAAGCCAGAAGAAGATGAAGGAGAAGAAGAGGCCACCGAAGAAAAACTAGTAGACATTGTTCCCAGATTGGTTGTGAAATTAGTCAAGGTAAAAACGCCCCAAGCTTGGCTTGGCACATACCAGTCGGGCGGCTCTTTATAGATATCCACAAACCGGTTCGCCCACTGCTTTTCCACGCCAAACACCATAGCATAGGAGAGATATTTTTCAAAGGTCTTGGGATCTATGTTCGCTTTCAAGCGAAACCGCTCGGCCACATAGAGGTATTCTTTAAAACCCAAGGAATGCCAGCGGGCATCTGCGCCTTTTTTGGTTTTGGCCGGCATCGCGCGGCCGAAAATGATCGTCAAAAGCCCGGCTAAACCAACCGCAATCCCAGCCGTGATTTGTCCTGAAAAAAAGAAGGAAGCCCCGCCGCCAAAAGCAAGAATCAGAATACCTACAGTCACATACTTCTTCACAACCCTTTCTGGATTCTGAACAAAGTAGCCGTCTTTAGTAACTTCTAAAAAAACCTGCTTCTTGATTCCCGGGATCTTGCGATAAAATTTGTTCTTTAGAGCATCTAAAGAGGCCTCTTTGCTATAACCAAAAACCCCGTCCAAAACAAGACGTTCGTGCTCTTTTAAATCAGTGTCCTGTCTAAACTCTTTTTTGCGAACAAACCTGTAAGTTTTCGATTTACTCAAAATTCCCTTTTTCTCCTCTTCAATAATCTGCAAATATCCTCGGTAAGCTAAATCAATGAGAGTGGCAGAAATATCCTGGACCCGCGATTTTTCGTAGACCAAGCCCCCCATTTCGGCGGGAGCCATTTTTTCCGGCGGCTCGTATTGGGCAATAATCGTCCCTTTTGCTTTCGGATCCCTGCCTTGTCTTGCCCATTTCCAAAGGAGAAAAATCAGCGCGAAAAACGGAATCAAAAACCACAAGAAAGGAGAAATAACCAGCCACCAGTCTTTCTTAACAATCCCTTTGGGCCATCCGGCGACGATCGTAAATTCTTGATAGGGATCAATACTCTCTCCCCAGTAGCGCAGAGTCTTGCCGTCTACGACTTCAAATGTATCGGCTTCGTCTTGCGAACCCGTGCTCCCAATAAACATTCTCTGTTTTAATTCTTCCTCGCGGGTCTCTGTCGGCAGGTGGACTAAAACCTCTACTCTAGAAATAGGGACATCGCGCTCGGAAGAGACAGCATTCCAATAAAGCTCGTCATAATCGTCAAAAAAACCAATCCCGCCGTGGACAAGATATTCAAAGGTCCAGGTCTTCTGTTCATCCTGGGCCTTAAAATTAACCTTGATGCTGGCCTGGCCTATCTCGCGCTTGGTCTCTATCGCGGGAGACTTAAGCTCGTTGCCAGATTCGTCATAAACCTTGATCCCTGAAATTTTTTTGATCCTTTTCAAGGCAATATCTCTCTTGAGCCAGCTGAAAGAACCTTCAAAATTTACCGTCTGGGTTTCCCGGACTAAAAAAGTAGAGTCAGGATTAATCGTAATGTCAGAAACCCAGCTTTCAAAATGCCAGGATTTAGCAAAAACCAGAGAAGGCAAAAACAACAAAAAGAAAACTAATACTAAAAACTTTAGGACTCTGTGCCCATTCATTATTCTAAAATATTAGGATTTAAAACTTAAAAGAATTAAGCTTGTGGTGCTGGCGCTTGGACTGGCGGCGCTTGAGGTGCCGGTGCGGGCGGCTTTTTTAGTTTATTAGCTTTCAAGATCAATATTATATTCGTCCCGACGAGGAGAGCCGTACCGGCAAACATAAAAGCGAAAACCGGACCGGAAATGCGGAAAAGGTTCAAGATATAAGCAAGCTGCAGGACAATCACGGTCACTGCCCAGATCAAGGTATGCCAAAACGTGCCTTGAGTATAGACTTTGTCTCCTTGTTTCTCCAGTTTGCGCGAGAAGCCCAAAAAAACGCCCAGGCCCAAACCGATCAAGGGCACGATAATCGACCAAAACCACCAAAAGCGGGTAGCAAAAGCAGCAGACCCGCGGAGAGCTAAGAAACGGACAATCAGTAAAATCACCACCGAAGCGCCAATCGAAATCAAAAGAGACTTTGTCTTAATCTCTTTCTTTTTCTTGTAGGTAGCAATCTCGTAGAACACGGATAAAGCAAAGAGAAACAAAGCGCCGAGAGCAAAAAGGCGCAGAATCCAGGAACCAAGGAAGTAGAGGATGGATAAGATTAAACCCATATAGTTAGTACAAAGTGCAAAGTGCAAAGTTAAAAGTTACAATTCAGATGAAATTGAACTCCTATCTTTGGACTTTGAATGCAACTTTGAATTTTTAACTTTAAATTTTTAACTCAACTTTGTCCCACAACGCGTGCAAAATTGATTTCCGGAAGCCAAAGGAGAACCGCAGCGGGTACAGAAAGAAGGACCTTTTCGCCTTACCGTTTCCTGTTTTTTGAGCTTCTTTGCTTTTGGCTTTGTCAGTTTAGGAGTAGAAGGGGCCTTTGTCTTTCGCAACGGAGCTGACGGCGTCGGGACAGGCGGAAGTCCAGGCGAAGCCGCGGCAGAAGCAGCGCCGGCAGCACTGCCCGAGCCGCCTTGGAACATACTGACAAAGAATCCTTGACCGCCAAAAACACTGCTGTACATCTGGGGCAGATTCAGTCCTCCACCGGTAACAT
>SDBT01021211.1_pt1 | contig 10158 bp, 12 predicted proteins | sample 2277101 | NCBI WGS metagenome assembly SDBT01 (sample SAMN10404973, study PRJNA504765) | marine sediment metagenome | isolation source: marine sediment core GS10_PC15, 103 cmbsf | place: Arctic Ocean: Southern Knipovich Ridge | collected 2010
CCCCGAGGAGATCCCCGCCCACCGGGCCGGGCCGGGGCCACCTCGCCCCACCCGCTCCGATCCGGACGGAGAACAGGAACGGGGCCGATGTCTCACGCGCACGCTGCGCACCGGACGACGGGGGCAGTCCAAGTTGGCCCCCCCCTTATACCTATGTAATACCCCCGTACTTTCTGCGGTAGGAATGCGGCGACAGGGGAGGTCACGGGGGGGGCCTGGGAAGGCTGGGGCCGTGATTCTCCCCTGTCACCAACTCCGGGGATCCAAAGTCGCGGTCTCTGGGCTTATGAGACGACCTCGACCTCTTACGGGATACCCGGTGTCCTGTATGGGGTTTGTTAGCCCTTCGAGCAGCCAGGCGCCGTGGCCTGAGCCGTGAGCGCGAGGCGGTGACTGGCAGGCCGCGTCCGATCTTCCCGTTCGGTGAGGAGCCGATCCCCCACCCAACAGTCCTCCTGGGGTGAAGTGGCGCTTTTCGATCGTTTTGCGCTGCCTGGCCTGCAAACGGGTGGTCGTTCCTCCGCCTGATCCCGCTAATGCTGGGGCCGGGTCTCTGTGATCGCTCCTGCTACATGGGGTTCCCCTGGGGGTCGAGTTCTGTGGTGGGCCACTTGCGACCCTGCACGTCGAGCTGGCTCCCGGCGATCTCCACAGTCGTTTTCGGCACGCCGTCGGCGTCGTATTGCATTGTGGCGACCAGATCGCCGTCTTTCGGCTGTTCCGGGCCGGTTGCGCTCTCAATGTCGTCGTGGAAGGCCGCAACCATGTCGAGGTGCTCGGCCCACTCGCGAATCTCGTCTGAATCCCAGGCACACACGGTGCAGTAGCTGAATAGGCCGTTTTCTGGAAAGTCGCTCCCGACCCAAGCGACGATCCGGCGCTCATGCTGGGGGTGGGTAGCCCGTACCCCGTAGAGGAGGTGCTCGTTCATCGAACCACCGACCACAGCGCGATGCCAAAGACGATCACGGCCCAAAAGGCGACTGCTGCGAATGCGATGCCGTCACGGGCTCTCATGGTTGCACCTGCGACGCAAAGTAGACCGCCATTGCAGCCACGATTGCGAGGGCTATCGCGATGTCACGGAGAGCGATCCAGAGTCTCACGCTTTGTATTCCTCGTCGTCGTCGTGGGGCCCGAGCGCCTGCCAGATCTTGTCCATCAGCTCCTGGGGCGACAGGAGGTTGCCGCCCGGAGGTGGCAGGGACTCCATGAGCTTGCGGATACCCTCGTTGCCGGGCGGGTAGAAGGTCAGCTCGTAGAGCCCGCCGTTGGGAAACTCGAGGGTGCGCGCTGCGTGATCGAAAACTCCGTCAGCATTTAGCAAACCCTCCTCGATCGCCTCGGTGAGCGGGTCGTGGGTGATGTTGTACACCATGCGCTCGAGCTGACCCCAAAAATGCGGCGGGTCGACGGGATCTTTGGGACCGGCGAGTACCGGATAGGCGGACCAGGAAGCGGAGACGATGTGGGTGCGGTGGCCGTAGAAAACGATGGTGAGGTCGGGTCCGTGATCCCACACAAAGTCGATCTCGAGGGGGCCACGCTTGAAGATCATGGTGAGGCAGGTAGTGTGTGGCGTGCGTAGTTCACAGGACGCACCGTAATCGTCGGCAGGAGGGTCCGTCAAGCACGGACCCTCTCCGACGTTCACTGTCGGATGGTTCTCGTCGCGCTATGATCGCCGCCGTGGCCAATACGGTGTTCACCATCAAACGGGGCGACACACGGCCGCCGCTAGAGATCACGGCTCGTGACGCCACCGGGCAGGTAATCGACATGACGGGTGGGCTCTCGATCCAGTTTCAGATGAAGCTGCGCCAACACGCCGGCAACGACGCCGTTCCCCTCAAGGTCGATGCCGCCGGCACCTTTGTCGACGCCCCCACCGGGCTGATCGACTACACCTTCGTCGGAGCCGACACCGACCAGATTGGTGAGTTCGTCGGCGAGTTCATATACACCGCGTCCGATGGCGAGCCGCGCACGATCCCCAACCCCGGTTTCATCACGGTGCGCGTCGTACAGGATCTCGTGTGAGTGATGAAGCTGCCATCGACCCCGTGGTTTGGCTGCGAGTCCTCAGCCAACATGAGGTTCTCTGGGAGGAGTCCAAGCCCTTGATCGAGTCAATCGCCGCCGACGTTGTCCAGACCAATGAGCTCATCGTCGAGCTGGTCGACGACCTGTACGGCGAGAAAAAGCCCACCCCGGGCGACCCCAATAACCGGGAAGGTGGCCGGCTGGCGCGCCTCGACAACGGCGGAGTCAAGATCAAACTCCCCGCCGCGCTGTGGGCATTCCTCGGCACCGTCACCGCCGCGTCGATCGCCGGGCTTGTCACCCTCATCATCACCTTCTCTGGTTAGGATGCCCGCCATGCCAGTGACAGGCGACATTTCAGACAAAGCCGTAGTCGTATGGCTCGACGATGGGAACACTCTCGGAGCCTTCACTCAATCCATTGCTGTGCTCGCGGTGCATTCGACATTCAGCGGGAGCCTCGACGCTGCCCCCACCCGGCTCCAATGGGGCCCGCAGCTCGACACCGGCCGCAACCGATTCGTCGACAAGTTCATCGACCAGACCGACGCCGGCTGGATGCTGATGCTCGACTCGGACATGCGCTTCGACCCCGACGTTCTCGACCGCCTCCTCGAGACCGCCAAAGCCACCCCCACCCTCAACGGGATGCCCCCGATCACCTCCGGGCTCACCTGGCTGTATGACCGCGAGAAAGGGCAGCTCCCCTCCGCGGTGCGCCGCGACCCTGACACCAAGCTGCCGATGAACCTTACCCCGTCAGACTTCACCGAGCCCGGCGAGATCCTCGACGTGGACGCCACCGGCGCCGCGTGCCTCCTGGTGCATCGCGACGTGTACCTCGACCTCGGACGCAACCCGTTCGACCGAATCCAGATCGACGACACTTGGGTTTCTGAGGACTACTCGTTCGGCCTCAAGGCCCGTGACGCCGGGCACCGGGTCATCGTCGACACCGGCATTACCTTCGACCACGGCAAGCTGCAATTTATGACCCGCGAGAGTTACGACGCTCAGGCCGTGCGCCTCGCCGACGGGAGCACCGAGCTCGAGGTGGTGGCGTGAAGATCGTCGACCCGCACCCCACCGAGATCGACCGCTCCGAATCCTACGCACGGGGGGTCACCACCCGCCGGATGATCCTACGCAAGGAGAACGGCGAGATCATCGCCCGCACCGAGCGTGAGGACTCTCAGCACAAGGTCATCGACGAGACCACCGACATCGGCACCTCCGTCCACCACCGCACCCACCACGACGGCGCAATGGACGGCAAGGTCCGACTCAAAGCAATCCGTATCCGCATGACCCAAGGCGCCGGCGTCGACGTCGAGCACGCCAAAGCGATCGGCGCCATGCAGGAAGCCTCCAACGTGTACCTGATCGCGAAGCACTCCGGCAACGAGGAGTGGCGCCGGCACGCTCGAGGCCGCCTCGCTGCCTGTGCCGCCCGACTGCGGGAGACCCAGTAATGGCATCGCGCAAACAGAACGCCTCCGCCGCCAAGATCAACTACGACCAGGCCCAAGCCCGGTTCAACCGCCTGAATCTCGAGCTCCAGCAGAACCCCGACGACGAGAAGGCTCTCGCCGCCTACCGCGACTCCAAGACCAAGCTCGCCCATGCGCGCACCGTGTGGCGGACATGGCGCATCGAAAACCCCGGAGAAAACGACGCAATCGCCAAACCACCCACCATCGCTGCATCCGCAGCGGTACGGAAAGGAAACTGATGAGAGACTATCTACTCGCGATGGTGCGCGCCCTGTGGTGGGACGAGCGCGGCACCGTCACGTCCCACTGGTACGGGTTGACCTACGAAAAGTACTTCAACGGCACCCACACCGTCTCGATGGAGTCAACGTCGGTGACTTCGATGTTGGTGCTCGACACATCGACCCCGGACTCGGACGCTGACGACTTCCGAGACGACGTGGATGCTGAGGTTGCCACCGGCTCCGGGTACATCACCGGAGGTAAGAACCTCCCAGCGACCCCGGCGTGGACCGTTGCCTCACCGGCTGCGGGCCAGATGGCGTACGACTCACCCGACCAGTTGTGGGCCGCCTCGACGATCACCAACGCCGAAGCTGCCGTCCTGTTCGAGTCGACCGGGACCGACACGGCCGATGAGCTGTACCTGATGAGCGACTTCGGTTCGCCGGTGTCGACCACCAACGGAACCCTCACCGTCCAGGTAGACGGCAACGGCTGGACGTTCATCGACTACCTGCCGTAAACCAGAAAGGTCGACGATGGCTGAGTTCGCTATCGCCGCCCAGGATTACGACACGGGGTATAAGAGGCTCGACATCATTGATGTCCTGCCCGACGGGGCAGTGTGGGGCACTCTTGACCTGGCCGACGTAGCCAGCGGCAAAATGTGGATCATCAAGGTTCCGAGCGTTGGCTTTTCCATCGCCCGGCAAGCTGTTCGCAAGTTGTGGGAACCGGCTATGCCTGGCGATCCTGAACTGATGACGCTTGACCCTGCCGATCGAAGGATTCAGCGAGCCCGTCGTCAAGTCAAAGCCTTTGTCGATGAGCTGCCTCCACCGAAGCGAGACGAGCTGGCAGCCACCGGGATCACCACTCTCCCGCTAGGGATGGCGCAAGCCATCTACCGCAAGCAGATATGGGATCGGACCACCGGACAGGTTGAGGACACCGGGATCGGAGAGTTCGGCTGATGGCGATTGTTGAGGAAACCATCGGCTCAGGGAAGGACCGTGCCAGCGCCACGCTCTGGGAGGCCAATGTCGGTGTGTTCGGGACTGACACCTATAAAGGCATCTTCCAAGAAAATGCTGAGTTCAACGAGGAAGTAGAACTCGCCGGTTCTACCGGCACCCCGTCGATCACCAGTTATCTATGGCTCACCGCCGATCCAGCAAACCGACACGCTGGAGTTGCCGGAACTGGGCACGCTCGGATGCGAGGCTCCGGTGGCGACCATGTTCTTACCATGACCGCTAATTTCACCCGAGTCGATTGGTTGGAAATCCAGCAGGATTCATCCGGTAACAGTGATGAGGGAATCCGAGTCTTTGGTGACGACTTGCTCATTGATTACTGCATTATCTGGGGCGATACGAGTGGTAGCGACCAAGACGGGATTCATCTCGGTCAGACCGACACGGTCAGAACGAGAATCTCAAACGCCATCATCTACGGATTTGACCGGGCAGGGTTCACTCCTCAGCAGGCCAGCAATGGCACCGCCCGCACCCAATCCGCTGACCTCGACCACTGCACATTCTGGAACAACAACATCGGCAACGACAACGACGGCGGTGCACTCAAAATCACGTCCGAGCATGCAAACGACAACATCACTCTCGGCATGTTCAACTGTTGGGGCGACGCTGCTTTCCAACTCCCCTTTGGTGACGGCCAGAACAACAACAGGGCTTCGCCTGACGGAACCGTGATTTGGAACGGCAGCAACAACGGCGACACCGCTGGTGACCGTACTGACATTGACGGCACCGATAACACGACCGCCTGGGAGGATCTTACCGATGGAGTAGCCGTCGTCACCAAGGCAACTGGCTCATGGGCTGTCGTCACCAACATCACCCTAGGCAGCGAAGATTTGACCCTTCTTGACGACGCAGCCGGGAACCTCCTGGCAGGGAATGGTGTCGATCGACAAGGCTCCGAGCCTGACGCCCGGCAAGACTTCTCGGTAGCGATCGACGGTGCTCGCCCGACTACCGGCGTAGATATTGGGGCCAGCCAAGTCTCCACCGCCGGCGACGCCACCGCCACCCCTACCGCCATTGCGGCAACGGTCACGGTTCCCACCGTTACTACGACCACCTCAGCCCAGGCAGAACCCCCTGCGGTACAAGCCACCGTCACCATCGACCAGCCGGCTGTATTCATCGGGGTGACCGTCACCCTCACCGCGATAAATGCCATTGTCACCATCGACACCGTTGGCACCACCACTAGCGCGACAACGGTGCTCACCGCGATCAACGCCGTGGTGACGATTGATTCCCCGGCAACCACCACGTCGGCCACCATCCTCGCCACCGCGGTCCAAGCGACGGTAACGCTTGACCCGGTGATCGCCAGCGGCGTTAGCAACATCCCGGGTGCGATCATTGTGCAGAACGCCTGATGGCCCAATTCGTACGCCCCATTGCAGACATTGACGGTGGCTCATGGTCTACGACGCCGTTTTGGTCCAAGATCGACGAGGACATAGGCGGCGGCGGCGACGATGTCGTGGTCACCTCCGAGGTAGTCGGTAACAACACCAACACCAGTGACCTTGACCTCGAAGGCACCAACACCGGGATCGACGATCCGGCTGTAAGTACCGGGCACATCCTGCGAGTCCTGTGGGCTAGCTCCAGCGTTCGTGACATCATCGGTCACTTTGAGTTGTGGCAGGGCGTGCCTGATGTTGGGACGCTGATAGCTGAGGCCACCGTCTCGATCCTTGACGCCACGGAAGTCACCACGACCCACACGCTGACCGGCACCGAAGCCGACAACATCACCGACTACAACGATCTCCACTTCGCGTTGTGGGGCCGGGGGCTAGGCGGTGGTCCCGATCGGGCGCTGGTTGTCGATGCTGCCGAGCTGGAGATCCCCGACGCCGGTGGTGACGCCACAGCGACCCCGGCGGCGGTACAGGCCACCGTCACGATCGACCAGCCTGCCCTAACGGCGTCGGCCCAAGCGGAACCGGCCGCGATCCAAGCCAACGTCACCATCGACGCCCCGGCGCTGTTCGCCGACGCCACTGCGGTCCTGACCGCGATCGGGGCGATCGTCACGATGCCCTCTGTCACTGCCGTCGCTACCGGCGACGCCACTGCGACCTTGACTGCTATCGCCGCGGTGGTGACGATCCCCGGGTTCCCCGATCGAGTCATCATCCCGCCCACCGTCCAGGCGACGGTCACCCTCGACCAGCCTTTCGCCTCCGCCGGCGACGCCATCGCGGTCCTCACCGCTATCGGTGCGGTGGTGACCATCGACCAGCCCGTTACGACCACCTCAGCCCAGGCTGAACCGGGCGCCATCGGGGTAGTGGCGACGTTCCCAACCGTTGTCACCACCACCTCAGCCCAGGCAGAACCCCTTGCGGTACAAGCCACAGTCACGATCGACACGGTGGTCACGACTACCTCAGCGACGATCGTTGCCACCGCGGTGCAAGCCATTGTCACGATGCCTGGCGTCGCCGCGACCGGCGGTGTCGGAGCCACCGCCACCCTCACCGCCATCGCGGCGATTGTCACGATCGACACGCCAACGACCACCACGTCGGCCACCATCCTCGCCACTGCGGTCAACGTGGTTGTCACGATGCCTGCCGTCGCCGCCCTCACCGCCGGCGACGCCACCGTTGTCCTGACTGCAGTACAAGCCACCGTGACTATCGACACCGTGGTCACCACCACGTCGGCAACGATTGTCGCCACCGCGATTCAGGCGAATGTCACCATCGACGCCCCGGTGGTGTTCGGCGGGGTGACTGTCACCCTCACCGCAATCCAAGCCAACGTCTCGATCGACACGGTCACCACTACCACCTCGGCAACGGCGATAGCAACGGCGATCCAGGCGAACGTCACCGTCGATCAAGTCGTCACCACCACGTCGGCGACCGTAGTAGCCACCGCGATAAACGCGATCGTCACGATGCCTGGTGTCACCGCGACAACCTCTACCGACGCCACCGCGGTCCTCACCGCCATCGTGGCGGTCGTCACTATCGACCCGATTCGAGGTTCCGCGTCGGTCAACCTCACCGAACGGTCGCTACGCGTTCCTGGTGTTGTTGGCAACAACGTCCGCACGCCATCCGTCGCTGCTTTGCAAATAACTGGTGATATCGACTTGCGAGGCGACTGGATTCAGACTCCCTGGTTGAGCGGCAATCACTCGCCCATCATCGGCAAGGCCGCGTCCGATGCGACTATGGGCTACGAACTGGCATACGGGTTCGACGAGCGGTTCAGGATGCAATGGCATGACGGAACCAGCTTTCAGAGTATCTCGTCGATCCCCCATGTTCCGGCTGATTTCAAACGGACCAGGGTACGGGCCACGCTCGACGTTGACAACGGCGCCAGCGGGCACGATGTCAAGTTCTACCTTTCTGAAAGCGCCCTCGGTGAGATCGACAACTGGGTCCAACTTGGCTCCACTATTACCACTGCGGGTGTTACCCAACTCACCGCGGAGAGCAATGATCTAGAGGTAGGCGCCGATCGCAACGGCGGCCGGGCTAATTGGTTCGGCCGCGTGTTCGCCGCGCAGGTATATGCCGGGATCGACGGCACCCTCATCGCTGATTTCAACGCCTTCGATTTCAACGTCAACGACACTGACACTGACACTGGTGTCGATTCGACAGGCAAGACGTGGACGATCTTCGGCACCTCAAGCGTCATTCTTGGAAAAGGTCAGGTCACGGTTTCGATTCCTACCGTCACCACGACCACCTCAGCCACTGCAGTCCTCACCGCGATCACCGCCACGGTCACGATTGACACCGTTGCGACGACGACCTCAGCCACGGCACTTCCGTCGTCGGTCAATGTGGTCGCCTCGCTGCCTGCGGTAGTCGCGCAGGGTGGTGTCACCGTGACCCTGACTGCGATCAATGCCGTCGTCACGATTGACGCCCCGACGATCGGGATTGGAGCGGATATAGCCCTGGTGGCCATTGCGGCGAACGTCTCGATCGACACCGTCACGACGACCACCTCGGCGACGCTCACCACCACCGCTATCGCGGCGGTCGTCACCATCCCTGCCCCGTTCGCTTTCGTCGAACCGGCAACGGTCCTGATCCCGCCTTTGACCGCGGAGATCCACGGCGACGACGGGCGCTCCTTCGGTGCTCTGTCGGATCGCGGGAACGCCATAGCGCACGTCGCAGATGACTCTGGAGAGGCCCAAGTCGATGTCTCCGACGGTGCGATAACGCGGGTGGATCGCATATGAGCGATAGCATGACCTCAATGAGGTTCGGGTCGCAATGCGCAATATGCGGCGATGAGGTGGCACCGCCCCGTACGAAATACTGCTCTGATGAGTGCTCGAAAACGAGTGCCCAGGCCAACCGGCCGTCTCGAGCAAAGCCGGCGCGTGTCTGCGCCAGGCCCGACTGCAAGAAACGCACCAAGAACCAACGCGCTTTCTGTTCAGCGGCGCACGCCGAGCAGAGCGCCGCCGGCATCGAGGCTCCCGAGACGCTCACCGACGCCGACCTCCACCCCCTCCAGGCCCGCTCCGGGCGCGGCTATGAGATGTTCGTGCGTGAAGGGTGGGCCCGCCAGATCGCCGACAAGCTCGTAACCGCCGAGCAGGTAGCCGCGATCAAAGGGATCGAGCCGGTCCAGGTCACCCGCTGGATGAACACCTATTGGGAGCAGGTCTCGCTCGAGGGCGATGCCGCCGGTTGGGAGATGACGGAGGAGGCGATCGCCGGGCTCGAGGACTTCGAGCTGTTCCGCGACCTGATATTCGTCACCGAGACCGGCGAGAAGTTCGTCACCAAGCCGTTCCACAAGAGGTGGATCGACGCCATCCTCGAGGCGATCCGAACCGGCGGCCGGCTCCAGATCCTCTCGCCGCCGCGCCACGGCAAGACCCAGCTCCTGATCCACTTTTCCGTGTGGCTCATGGTGCGCAACCCGCATATCCGCATCCTGTGGATCTCGGCATCGAAGGATCTCTCGAAGCGGTGGCTCGGGTCGATCGAGGCTGAGTTCGAGCGCAACACGAAACTGCGCGAGCTGTACCTGCCCCCGGGCAAGGACTTCAAGCCCGTCGGCGCCGGCGCGATGTGGTCGAAGGAGGAAATGACGATCGGGACTCGGACCCGGGTGGTCAAGTCCGCTTCGATGACCGCCCTTGGGTCACGCTCCACGATTCTGTCGCTCGACGCTGATCTCATCATCGTCGATGACATCGAGGACGACCGTTCCATCGGCATCCCGTCGACCCGTGAGAAGGTCAAATACTGGTGGGCAGTCACCGTCCTGTCCCGGGTCGAGGATCACACCGCTATCGCCGTGATCGGGTCGCGCCAGCACGTCGACGACCTGTACTCGGTGAACCTGCGCTCTGACCGCTGGAC
>SDBT01021212.1_pt1 | contig 10158 bp, 9 predicted proteins | sample 2277101 | NCBI WGS metagenome assembly SDBT01 (sample SAMN10404973, study PRJNA504765) | marine sediment metagenome | isolation source: marine sediment core GS10_PC15, 103 cmbsf | place: Arctic Ocean: Southern Knipovich Ridge | collected 2010
TTTTATTGAACTTTTTAAAAAGTCTTCTATTATTTACGGTTTGAACCAACTCCTTTATCTTTTTGGTATTTCTGAAACAGAGATACCCTTAAAAAAAATATAATTAAACATTAATTAATTCAATTCTTGGAAACACACTATTATCTAGATAATAGTGTAAAAGTATATAAATTTAGATAAATTTGTCATTGTACGTACGAAACTCTCAATCATCCGGTAAATTTTTCTTTTATATATTCAAAAAAAATAATAAAAAGTCTAAAGGAAGATCAAAAAGAGTATGAATTTATGTGCCCTACATGCGGAAATGGAGTACGTCCAATGTCATAACTATTAATATGTTTATATTTTATCTGGAGAGACAACATTAAAAATTCAAGATTTCAAATTGAAAAACGATTCTCGTTAAAAAATTAAATAATATTACTAGAGCTCTTAAAATTAATTACTATATAAAAAATTATAAAAACAAATAATGTTATTATTAGTTTAAAAAGAGATTATATGTTTAATCATGAACGATGAAGAAATTATATTCCAGGCAAAAACTGAAGCGATTTATAAAATAATCGTAGTCGGTGACCCCGCTGTAGGGAAAACATCATTACTTACCAAATTTTCAACTCAGAAGTTTAAAACTCAATACATCCCCACAGTTGGTGTAAATATAACTAAAGAACAGAAGGAATTGAGTATAGGCAATAAAAAAGTATTGGTTTCTTTGATGATATGGGACGTAGCAGGACAATTGGTTTAAGAGTTTCTCTGAATCAGTCTAACCGCAGTTCTATATGCTTCATAAACCATACTTCAATGGTGCAGATGGTATGTTGCTAGTCTTCGATACAACAAGAACTTCAACATTTAGTAATGTGAAAAATTGGTATAATACGACTTTTAAGTATGGTCTTAGTGGTATCCCTCGATTTCTAATTGGAAATAAAATCGATTTAAAAGATGAAAGAAAGATTAGCAAGGAGGCTCATGTTGCCCACTTAGTCGAAGAGCTCAACACGCCTTATTTTGAAACTTCAGCTCTAACTGGTGAGAATGTAGATTTAATTTTTAAAGAGATGGCAACTGCGGTGTTCCAATCAAAAAATCCCTAAAATTAAAATTTTAATCAATTTTTCAATTTCTTATGCTATAAATTGATACTAAACAGCATATTATAATTTATTCATCCAAAATCCAATTTTCTCTTTAACTAAATTTCTTAATGAGTCAGATAAAGACGAAGCGCTGTTTAGTTTAGAAATAACTTGTGAGATTTCATACGAGATCTTATGACCTCCTGTTGTTTCAAAAATATTCTCTTTAACTTGTTCTAATTCCTTTTTGATTAAGTGATTATCATCCGTGTTACCAATTTTGTTGAGGATATCTGTAAATTGGTCCTTTATGGCTTGCTTATTTTTGGTAATTGATTCATTTCTTTCGATGGTCTCAACCTCAAGTGTGTTATTAGGCATTGAAATATTTGATCTTTGAATTAGAGATTTTATTAAGTCAAGTTCAGACTCTAAAATGTTTTGATTATCGATTATTTTTGATAATTGAGGCGTTAAACCTTTTATTTCTATGGTACTTTTATCTAATTCATTTATTTTGTCTATAAGAATTTTTAAATTATGTGTAGATTTACCAAACTGTGTAATGATATCTAAACCAAATTTTTGAAGTATTTCTGAAAAACTATTAATTTTTTCATTTAGATTTTTAATTTTTTTTAAGATATCATCTTGGTTTAACTTCTCCTTATCTGACATAAATTTACTTAGTTTAGTAATACCATATTTTTTTATTTACTTAATATACAAATATATTATATAAATAAAAAACTTCTCAACTGAACATCGGCTATAATGATTCAATATATCAATGTGCTTACTCGGGATGGTAAAAGTTTACTGTTCCGTAACTACGGTGATAGTGATGTTGACAGAGATTTATTAGCGGGGTTTTTGTCCGCATTTTCTGGTTTTATGAAGGAAATTAGTCAATCTGATATTAAATCGACTGCTACCGAAGATTTTAAATATTATTATACGATTATCAATTCTTTAATCATTGTGGTATGTGCTGATTTAGAAGATGAGGATGTACAAGTAAATTCTAAAATAAATAGCATTAGAGCACAGTTTCTTGAGGATTTTGGAACTATAATTGAAGATGGAAGTTGGGGTGGAAATCGTAGTATTTTTAAAAGCTTTGAGAAGACTTTAGATAATATAATCCTGGGTGCCATTAAAGTATCAATCATAGGTTTTGGGGGTGTAGGTAAGACATCATTAGTCCATCTCATTTGTGGTAAAAATATTAATCTTGAGTATATGCCAACCATTACTGCTGATATTGCTTTTTACGAGGATGATGCTCTGGGAAATTTACCCATTTCATTTTGGGACTTTGCAGGTCAAGTACAATTCCGATCACTATGGAGAAGTTTACTGGAAGGAACGCAAATAGCTCTTTTAGTATTGGATTCTACCTTTGAAAATTTAAATTCTTCTAAAGAAATAATAAAGGATATTCTAGATAAATATTATAAAGATGCATTAGTAATTGGGATAGCTAATAAGCAAGATCTTCCAAATAGACTTACTGCTGAATTTTGTGAAAAAATACTTTCTAGTTTTTCTAATATAAAAGTTCATAGTATGATTGCAATTAATCCCGATTATCGAGAAAAGATTTTTGCAATTTTAAGGGAAGCAATTAAAACCATCTATCCTTCTAATCTAAAAATCTAACTGATTTAGTTATGAATCTCGTATTTAGATGGTCTTTAGATTAGAATTTACTTATGAAAGAAATATTAAAGATTGTGCATATCAAAATCTGAAAGTAGTAATTAAAATAATAATAAATTTAATTCTTCACTTCTTCTTATTTTCATCTACTTATCATATTATTGGTGGGAAAATTGATCAAATTTGAAACAGAAAGCATTGATTTAATAGATGGTGAAGAGGGTATAAAAATTATAAAATTACCAGAATTAACAAAGGAAGAGATAGAGATAATCGATCCTATAGTTGCGCCTACTTCTGGTTTAAGGATTCAGATCTATGATGTAATTGAAGAAAATAGTTCTTATTTTCTTACAAGACGTAAGCTTTTTCTATTTTTAAGAGTGTTTCGAGCGATAAGTGAAAAAGTTAAAGAGCTTAGAAATAATCAACATTTAAAAATTTTAATAGTTACGGATAATCGTCCCAGTAGAAAAATATTACTAAGTTATTGTTCCCAGATTTTTGCCTATGATGGTTTTGATATTTTCTATCAAGAAGATCATTTAGAAGAATCGAGGGCATCGGCTCCTTACGGGGCTGCTTCAGTTGCACTTTATGATGATATTGATGTGGTAATAGTTTTGACCGCAAGTCACAACGAATTATCGTGGAATGGAATTAAGTTTTATATAGAATATCCAATCCCCATGTCTGGGGATCTTTTTAAAGATATTTCTAAAAAGGCATTAAAATTCGATGATATATCTCTTAAAACCGATATCAAACCAATATTAATAGATCCTATAATGAAGAATAATGAATATGTTAAAGATCTTCTTTCTGATGTTTTGGAAATCAAAAGTCTAAAAAATAAAAATATCATAATTTGGCCTTACTTGGGAAAATCCCGAGGGATAGTTAATTTATTCAAGGATTATGGGGCAAATGTAATTTTAGTGGATGAAGAAATAAATCCGCCGAATCCTATTAAAGTAATTCATGAGGAAAAACTTCAAGAAATAATGGGGAAAAATAATTCAACTATAGCACTTCTTCTTGATGCGGATAGGGACAGAATTGCGTTATACGTTAAACAAAATGGAAAGTTCTATGCTTATATTCCTAATGAAATCTATTCTGCTTTACATAATATTCTCGCGAAAGAATATAATAATAAAATAATTAACGTGAGAACTATACCTAGTGATTTGAGAGGAGATAGTTCTAGTTTTATGAATATATTAACAGGTGTAGGATATAAACATTTAGGGGTCATATTATACTTCTTACTAGGGATTGATGTTGATAAATCAAAAGTAGATAAGGCGATATTGTATTTTGAAGATGAAAATAAGCAGCTAATTAAAATAAATAATTCTAAGCCTCTATTGGAATATATGAATAAATTATTGGATATCCAAAACATTGATAATGAAAAATTTGTTATAATGATGTGGGAAGAAAGTGGAGGTCATACTTTACAAATCCTATCTGCAAAAAAAGATAAAGAATCAAATCAATTTAGATTTTCAACAAAATTTCCCGTAATTGCCGATAAATATCCTGTACCCGCCTTGGTATTAATTACGGAGCTTATTTCAAGAGGTCACGTAATATCAGAATCAATTGACTGGTCAATTGTGGGGATTAATCGTACTATTCCAGCTACAGATCAAGAAAAAATAAAAATTATGAAGAACTTTGAAAAGAACGATAAAAAAATGGTTGTAGTAGGAGATCATGAATATATGGTTTATTCTTTATCAGATAATAATAATATGATAGATATTTACCAATTGAAAAGAGATGAAGCTACTCTCTATTTTCGAGCTTCAGGAACAGGTCCTGATATGAGATTCTATATTTTTGGTGAAAGGGAGACCCATGAAAAAGAGATTAATACATTGATGAATTATATCGAAAAAAATTATAAATAAAAAACTTTAAATTTCTGAAATAAACAAATAGTCTTATTTAAGTTAACTTAATATATTTGGAGGTCTTTTCCTCTGTAGACTGGCGTCATAACTATTCATCATTTTAACGAAAATATCATGTGAACTAATTCTAAGTCCAAACATACCTTTAGAAATATATTCACGACCAAAAATTTCCGCAACTGTCCCAGGTTCTACAAGTGTATCAATATCGGCTTTTATTTCAAAAAGGCTTTTGATATCGCTTAAATAATTTTTACTATGACTATACAGTACTCCATAATTAAAACTTGAATAACTACCATCAGCATCATAAAAACCAAGTAACCAAGCTAACGCAGTTAATCCTGGAGTAGTTTCATACCAAAGTTCGGAGTCCTCCAATTTAGCTAGCTCTACAAGAGCCTTGATTTGATCAGGAATCTTTTTAAGTTTACCTTTTATTGTAATAAAGCCTAAGTTCTTGAGATCGTTATACATAGGTTTACAACCATATCTAAGTCTTATAGTGTGATAAATCTTCATTTTCCCTCTATAATTAAGGAATCGTGTCTCTGGTGTAAATTTTACTCTACTCATATCTAATTCAATAGCATTAGCTAACTTATTGAAGATTATTTTATCTTTAGGATTGATAGTAAGACTAATCCTAGTATTGGCATTAATTAAACAAGCATCATGACCTAAAAAACCTAAAAGATAAGCTTCCTCAAATTCTCCCGGGCAAAGATTTCTGAAGTAATGAGGGTTTCCTACATTATGTTGTTGATTGGGATATTCTTTTAAGTCTTTATTTATGTCTTTATATTTTTTAATTAATTCAAAACATTTCTTACCATTTTCTGCGAAAATGAAATCTATATTTTTCAGCATAATTTCAAGTTTCTCTACTGAAAATTTATAATTCTTATGTCTATGCCTTATATCAGTTAATCTGGAATCAACATCAAAACCTAGAATTAATGATGCTTCTCCCTGCGTTAATACAACTTTACCGGATATACGTCCTAACTCATTGCATATTAATATAAAAAAATCATTTAAATTAATTATCGAATTCTTGTAATCATCAATGATTTTAAGACATCCCAAAGCTCTTTCATCGTAATGTGTAATTAACTTCTTATTTAACTTTAATAATGGTTTATTGGTTATTCTGTGTTCTGAGTCTTTTTTATAATAATAACAGTGTTGTCTTACGTATCCACCATGATAGTCCCAGAGTGATACTAACATAGAATATGTATATTTCTGAACTCTCTCTGGAAAAAGTATTGCCAATTCTTCAGAATATTTTTGAATTTCTACCATTAAATCTTCGATAAGTTCTAAAGTAGTATATTTCTCTAAACTATCTTTAGTGTAATTTTTAAATTTCTTATCTTTTTCAATAATGAATGAAGTAGATTTTGTTAATGATTCTGTAGAATGAATTATAGTGATTGGAAGAACTGCTCCACATGAATCTCTAACTGGGCAAAACTTTTTCATTAAATCTTTTCCTGAGTTTTTTTGTTCAAGCATGCCAATGAAAAATTGTTATTTAATCGGATATATAAATCTTTTTAAAATGTAAGTATATATACCATGTTATTTGTGATAGATGATATAATTTGGGAAAAAAGATATATATCTGCTGTGTGTATTATTGGATAAGACAAAACTAATAATATAAATTTAAAAAATAAAGATATAATCAAATTATAAAGACAACAAAAAAAGGAAATATTATCACTTTAGAAGATGATTTATTGTACTGTATTAAGAATTATGATAATTAAGAAATTTTATATAAACAATAAAATTACTGAAAGAAAATGGCTAGAAGTATATTAGCAAAAGCTAATCCACATATTTTAATTTGGGCTAGAAATTCTATTGGATATACTCTTAGAGAAGCCGCAAATAAATCGGGTATTGCTTACAGAACTCTTCGAGAGGCTGAAAACAATATTAAAATGCTTAGTGTTACTCAATTACGTAATTTAGCTACATTATACAAGAGACCTCTACCGATATTTTACTTAAAAAAGACCCCTCAGGATTTGAAATTACCTGATTTCCGATCTCGACGAAATGAAGAGGATTTGGAACTATTGTCAGGTAAAATCAATTTAAAAATTAGAGAGATTTATGAAAAGAAAAAAATTGCTGAAGAACTATATAAAAGTCTTAATATATCATACAAATATGATTTCATTGATCTGTTTACAGATAATGTCTTTCCAGAGTATGCTGCTAAAGAAATTAGAACCTTACTTAATATTCACACCGAGGATTTAAGAACGCTTAAAGATAATGAAGTTTTAAAGTTCTGGATAAATAAAATCGAGCAATTAGGAATCTTAATTTTTCAATACCAAGAAATCGATCCGAATATAATGCGAGGTTTTGTATTTGCTAATACACCGTACCCAACTCTAGCAATTAATCAAAGAGATACATTTTATGCTAGAGTCTTTACTTTAATACATGAAATCTCACATATCATTATAAATAAGTCTGGAATAATCGATCCTTTTTATTCTATATCAAATAACAGAGGGAAAACTGAACAATTTTGTAATTCTGTTACTAGCGAGACTTTAATTCCTCAAAATGAATTTATAAAAGTCATTAAAAATAAAAGTTTCAATAATAAACCTGATATAGAGAAATTTTTAGTGAGGGCTAGTAGCATCTGGAAGGTAAGTTATTCTGTTGTTTTAATTCGTCTAAAAGAATCAAAAAAAATTTCAAAACAGTTATACAATGAATTAATAGGCGAATTAGATGCAAAAAGGAAGAAAAGTAGAGGCGGAGGGGATTATTATAGATTATTTTATAGTAAAACTTCAAATAATTTTCTTCAATTAGTTTTTAAAGGATTAAAATCCAATCAGATTACATATTATGATACTATGAAATATCTAAAAGTAAGTTATAAAGTACTCAATACTATTGAACAAAAGTTTGTGTGGGAGAGCTAAGTTGATTTTCTCATTTGATGCAAATGTCTTTATTGATATGAATAGGTATTATCCAAGAGAATCAAATAATAAATTATGGGAAATAATTGAAGATAAAATGAATAATTATGAGATTTTATCTCAAAAGAAGTATTAATAGAATTAAAGAAGGGGTTTGATGGTTTAAGTAAATGGTTAAATAAATATCAAGATAATATAGTTGAGTCTGTTGAAGAAATTCAAAATTATGTAATTTATTTAGTTAATAACTATCAAGGGTGGATTGATCCAAACTCAACAACAAATAAAGCTGATCCGTATGTCATAGCTTTAGCCGATTATCATGAAGGAGCTGTAGTGACTCAAGAAAAAATTCAGAGACATTTAAATGAACATCCGGAACAAATACCTAATCAACCATATGCTCTTAAAATTCCCAATATTTGTAGTCTCGAAAATATTCCATACTTTGATTTAGTAGGATTTTTAGTTGAAATTGGAGATTTTAAAACTATATAATAATGAATGTAGGATTTTGCTAAGACTACCAAGGTAGGTAGGTTTTAAACTATTAAACCCAGTGTGTTATTGAATGTTCTACAGAATTAGTAAAAATGTGACAAAAAACACCCCTATTTTCCGCTTGATCCGTAGGGAGAGAAAGGGGAGGTGTTTGGGAAATTTTTTAAGTTATTCTTCAATTGGATACCAATCTAATAATTCAAATTCGTAGACTCTTTCTTAACATGTCAGGGCCGAGAAAGAGTTATTTTTGGACTATTCCAGGGATAATGATTTTATCTTTTTCAATCCTTAAAATCCCTTTTTCTTGAAGTTCTTTCATAGTCGCTAAGATCTCCTCTTCACTCCATTTCAATCCCGTTTTCAATTCTTCTTTTTTCATAGGATTCTTATTTATAGCATATTCTATTAAAACTTTGGCTTCCTCTTTCTTGATTTTGAGTATTGAGTAGGCATGATCTCATCAAGCTCTTCCATAGCGCTTATTAAATTGTCTTTATCTTTAATTTCTTGCGTTTCTTTAATTTTCTTTTTTTTTTCAGAATCTAAATTTTTCTTAGATTTTGGTAATGGTTTGGCTTTAGGTTTTTTTCTGAATTTAATTTTAGTTGATTTACTCTCAGAATCGGACTTCGGTTCTTCAGACTCAGGCAGTTCATTAGTTTCAATCTGAGCGAGTCTTTGTTCTAATTCTTTTTTTCTCTCTAATTGCTTAGTAAGTTTCACGTCTTCTTCTTCTTTCTCTGTTTGAGTTTTTTCATTAATAAGGTCATTCCATCTACTTCTTTCCTCCCAAGTACCGAAGCCTTCCATAATAATGGTATCATCTGTTATTTTTACTATATTTTTTTCGCTCAATTTATTAATAATATTGTTAGAATAATCTTTTTTCCATTCAGTAAGTTTCATTAATTTTTGAAATGTTAAGGTTTCATTATCATAAACAAAACTTAAAATAACTTTATCCTGTAAAGATAATTTCAATTTTTCTTCGATAAATACAATGATGTGAAAAGTAGGATTAATTTCTATGATATCGCTTAACAGGTTCGTATCCTTCATAGCATTCAATATCGGAAGTATATCATTTTCTTTGATATTTTTAATTTCTAGAAAAGCTTGATACATAATTCTAGTTACAGGAATAATATTGTAGCCGCTAAGATTATGTTCATTGATGATTGATTTAAATCGTCTTGACATTTTTTCATAGAACATTCCTAGACCCGCATCAACTACTTTAGGTATAGTTTCATAAGCATCAGCATCTAAAGATTCAAGAATTGAAATAGTAGTTTTAAGTTCTTCCATATCGCTTAAGCGTTCTATTTCTGTAGCAGGCATAGCTGATTTTAATCCTAAAGAAAACGTTTCATATTTGATACCCGCTTTTTTTATTTGTGATAAATCTTTATCCTTGATTCTAACCTGATCAGCAGCTACTTTAACCTTCTCCTTTACTGATTTTTCAATATGATCTTCAGTATCAGAAATTATTCTTGAGATTTTTTCTAATTTTACTTTCATAACATCTTTTTGTGTTTCAGAAATGTACTTGTCTAATTGATGATCTAAAGCTTCTTGTTTTTGCTTTTTTCTTGTTTTAGATAAAAATCTGTTAAGATATTTTTTATACTTGATAATTGATCACTCAAATAATTCCTTCAATTATATTCATTGTTTCTATACATTAATAATTCTAGTTAAAATTAAAATAATTTTGTTATTTTTTCATTATTAAAATGGGAGATTGAATTATTATATAAATTAAAAACTATTGAATTATTATAGTATTTAACAATTTATCCTATTAAATTTAGCCCTAAATGATAGCAAATGCCTTTCCAAGAGAAAATTATTAAGGATGAGATTTTAGAGAAGATGACATTAGAGAATGTCTTTAAAATTCTCAATGAAAATTTATTTGCAATGCTTAACGATGAAGAGATCTCTTTTTGTATTGATTTAGAGGAATTTTGTCTGGAACTTCAACCCCGAATTGATAAGTCAAAAGAT
>SDBT01021213.1_pt1 | contig 10157 bp, 8 predicted proteins | sample 2277101 | NCBI WGS metagenome assembly SDBT01 (sample SAMN10404973, study PRJNA504765) | marine sediment metagenome | isolation source: marine sediment core GS10_PC15, 103 cmbsf | place: Arctic Ocean: Southern Knipovich Ridge | collected 2010
AATTAATGTTGTTTCAATGATGACGAACAATTTTCAACGAAACAGACAAATAGAAGGATTTCTAAATACAATTGGACAATATTTTGGAGAAACAAAGCTTCAAGAAATGCAGGCGATTGATACTTTTAACCAGATTAATGCGGATAAGTATTTTTCAATTGATTCTATTAATAAAGATGACTTTGATTTAGAAAATCAAATTGGAGAACTCTTTGGTGCTACCGGCTCATTATTGCAAAACGACGTGGTTATAATACCAAAAGAGCAAACGGTATTCCAAAAACCGATTCTTATATTTGAGGATATTTTGGGTCTGCAACAACCTACAAAATGGTATAATATACATCTCAATGGTGGCGATTATAATATAGAAGGTGCTGTAATTCCCGGCTTTCCAATACCCTTGGTTGGGAAAAATGATAACAGAGCTTGGGCGTTTACCGGACAAGTAACAGCAGAAACTATTAATATAATATTTGATATTGGAAATAGAGAATTCAATCTGAACCGAAACAGTTTAATAGATTTCTCACTTAGCTATTCAGACACTGCGGGATTTTATAGCAATCAAAAAGAACATTCACTGCGGTTTAAATTATTACAAGAACAATTAGCAAATTTAGAAAAAATTAATATTAATGATATTATAGATAAATTATCTGAAACAAGAAACCCGAGAAAAGTCGAAAATGCACAACAAATAGCAAAAATATATTTAGAGAATAATACTTCTAACAAGACAGCGATGAATATGTTATATGACTGGCATGGTGACGAGTCTTCATCGTCAGCGGAGTCATTGTTAATAAATGTTATTTATACAAAATTATTAAAAAATATATTTATGGATGAGTTTTCGCTGGTTGGGGAAGATGTTTTTGATATATTTATCAACCTACCCGGGATTACCGAGCAAAGTATAAGTATGGTACTAAACAATAACGAAGCCAGCTGGATTGATGATATTAAAACTGTTGGCTATCAAGAAAGTTTTGTTGAAATAGTCATTAAATCAGTTGATGAGGCTATCAATGAAATCGAAAATGATTTTGGCAAAAACATTTTAAGCTGGAGATTGGAACAGACTGCCACAAAAACATATCAACATAATTTATATGGAAAAGCATTCTTCGCTAAACTGTTTAATCCGAATATAGGACCATATTTCGGTAATGATTCCAACGATAAAATTACCGGAACAGGCCTGCAAAGAATTTTTGATTTGTCTGATATGAACACAAGCTACTCAAGACAATCCGCCGGACAAGGTGATCTATCAAAAAGTGCACTTTCTGCCAGCCAAACAAAATTGTTTAACGAACACAATTTTCACAAGATTGAATTTGATGAAACGGTAATACGAAATAGCGATCAATATCAAAAATTAGTTTTGTATCCCGCGGAATGATCCTCATTGTATTATTTGCTGTAGTTGTTTTATTATCAATAAGACACTTATTTTTCTGGAAAGGCAGGAACATAAGTTCAGAATTCAGTGACAAGCCAATCTATTTCGGACATCGCGGAGAGCGTAATAAGGCACCGGAAAACACTATCGAATCATATCGCTCTGCGATAAACAATGGTTTGAACGCGATAGAATTAGACGTGAGGATGACAAAAGATGAAAAATTAGTTTGTTCACATAATATTGATTTGGAACGAGAAACTAATGGAAACGGGTTTATTGATGAAATTAGCTATAAGGACTTATCAAAAGTAAGGGCCGGCACACAATTTCCTATATCTAAGCAGGAGCCAATTCCATTGTTATTAGATGTAGTTGCATCAATACCCAAAACTATTTTAATTAATATTGAGATCAAGACAAAAAGCCTCTTTGATTTAAAAGCTGCCCTTAAAGTTGTTAAATTAATTCAAAGTGGAAGAATATCTCAAAAAGTCATAGTATCGAGTTTTAATCCGCTAGTTGTACGAGTTGTAAAATTAATTTCAAAATCAATTTCAACCGGTTTTATTTACGAGCATGCTAAACATTTTACGGGTATTTTTATTGCGCAACCAGACTACTTACATCCTAAAGCTGATTTTGTTACCGACAGATTAGTCAAGTTTTGTAAAAAGAGAAAGATACAAATTAACACCTGGACGGTGAATAATGTTTATGCCCGAGATTGGCTAATTAGTAAAAACATTGATGGAATTATCACCGATAATCCCTCCCTGACAGAAAAATAAATTAGTGTTTAAAACACCGTTTACCGGTAAAAACCATTACGATGCCGTTTTCATTACAAGCCTGAATAATTTCTTGATCACGTATTGAACCGCCCGGCTGGATTATAGTTGATACGCCGGTATCGGCGATTAAATCGATTGAGTCGCGGAACGGAAAGAATGCGTCAGACGCTAATACAGATTTTTCTAAATTATTACCGGATTTTTTTAATGCGATTTCAACCGCATCTACACGCGATACTTGACCGGCCCCAATGCCTAAAGTTGTTTTATCCTTAACAGTAATTATAGCATTTGATTTAACATGCTTTAGCACTTTCCATGCGAACAACAGGTCAGTTAATTCAGATTTTGACGGTTTCTTTTTTGTTACAATTTTTAACTGATTTTCAGTAATGGTACTTACGTCAGATTCTTGAACCAGCAATCCACCGTCGATATAGCGGTATTCAATATTTGGAGTCTTTGGGCTAATCTCCCCTATTTCTAATATGCGTAAATTCTTTTTCTTTGAAAATATATCTAAAGCCGCAGAGTCATAATTGGGCGCAAGCACAATTTCTACAAAAACTTTGTTAATCATTTCGGCAACTTCTTTATTGCAAGTTCGGTTAAGCGCAATTATCCCGCCAAAAGCCGATTTGGAATCGGCATTAAATGCTTTTCGATAAACGTCGGTAATGTCATCGCCGGAAGCGACACCACAAGGATTGCCGTGTTTAACGACTACGCCTGTAGGTTCTGAGAATTCTCTAAGACATGAAAGTGCGGCGTCTGCATCCATTAAATTATTATATGATAGTCGCTTACCCTGATGTATAGTTGCATCTATAATATTTTGTTTATTACGTATGGGATTTTTATATGCCGCAGCTTTTTGATGTGGATTTTCACCATAACGCAAATCATATGATTTATCAAATGAAAGCGAGAAAGTGTCTGATAGTGATTCGTCTTTCAGATAATTATGTATGACTGTATCATATTGGGCGCAATGACCAAACGCTTTTGCGGAAAGCCGTTTGCGAGTTTCGAAAGACAAGCCGCCTAAATTTTCAAATTCCTCAATTACTAACTTATAATCTGTTGAATCAACCACCACGCCAACCCACTCAATATTTTTAGCAGCGCTGCGGATCATGGTTGGGCCACCAATATCGATATTCTCAAGCGCTTCTTTAAAAGCAACATTTGGTTTACTAATCGTATCGGCAAATGGATATAGATTACACACCACAAGATCAATCCATTTAATGTTTTGTTTTTCAGCATCAGATTTATGGATATCCCGCAATCCTAAAATTCCACCTTCTATTTTAGGATTAATGGTTTTAATACGCCCATCCATAATTTCAGGAAATCCGGTATAATCAGATACATCAATTACTTCAATTCCGGATTTTCTAATATACTCAGCCGTTCCTCCGGTTGAGAGAATTTCGATACCATTATTACTTAAATATTTGGCTAATTCAACTATTCCTGTTTTATCATAAACAGAAATAAGTGCTCGTTTAATGGTCGCAATGGATTTATTCATATTGATTTAATATGCACCTTTTTGGAATAATTTAATAGCATCAATGAAGGCTTCACCCTCGAGAGACTGAACTTTTTTCTTTAGTGAATCCGATGTGTCGTTTTTATCAACGAAACATTTTTTCTGAATTAATATCGGACCACCGTCAATATCCTCAGTTACAAAATGAATGGTGCAGCCGGTTTCAAGCTCCTTGTTTTTAATGACCTCTTCATGAACATTCAGGTCCATTCCGCCGGCATATTTTGGCAAAAGAGATGGATGAATATTAAGAATCCGACCTTTCCATTCTTTGCAAAATTTTGATGACAAGATGCGCATAAATCCGATTAATAAAATTAAATCGATTTCGTGTTTTTTTAATATTGCTGATATTTCATCGTCAAATTGTTCACGAGTTTTACTTAAATGTGAAATAAAAAAATTAGGGATATTATGCTTTGCAGCACGTTCAAGAATGTAAGCATTTGAAGAATTGCTTATAACTACTTTGACAGTAGCAACTAACTTTTTTTGATTGATTGAATCAATAATTGCTTGGAGATCCGTTCCTTTTGTTGAGCCAAGAATGCCAAGTTTTATCGAAGCTGCCATTAACTCCTCAAAATTTTCATGTGATCAATTTTCTTATTTATCAGCTGATTCGTTCCAATATCTTTTCGATGAAACAGCGGTCCAACAATACGGTTAATTTCACTTTCAGCAATTGCTTCAGCTTCTTGTAATGTATCGGCAATTCCAATAACGGCAATAGTCCTAGAGCCGGCCTCAATTAATTTTCCGTCTTTGTAATCTACGGAAGCAAAATATAAACAATCGGGGTTTTCGATATCGGCAATATTAAGCGGTTCGCCTTTAACCGCTGAATCGGGATAGCCCTCCGGTACAGCATATTTACATACGGACGCTTTATTACTAAATTTTACAGCGCATTCGTTGAGCGTTGTATTTGTTATTCCAAGGCAAATTTCAATAAAGTCACTTTCTAATAGTGAAAAAACGTTTATTACTTCAGGATCTCCAAAGCGCGCATTGTATTCAATTACCTTAACCCCTTTCGCAGTTGCGATAAAACCGCCGTAAAGGATTCCCCGATAACCGATTCCAAATTCGTTTTTTAATGCTTTCGCGGTTGCAGTATTTATCGCTTTGGCGGAATCAATATCATTATTTGTTAGGAAAGGCAAGGATTGATTTGCATCATTATAAGAACCCATTCCGCCGGTATTGGGACCGGTATCGTTTTCATAAGCACGTTTATGATCTTGAACGGGCGGCATATGTATTAAGTGTTCACCATCACAAAAGCTCATTAACGAAAACTCTTCACCGACAAATTTTTCTTCAATAACAAATTTTCCATTTTTTGATATAATTTGTTCGCAATATTCAATTGCTTCTTTGTGCGATTTAAGATGATCGCCGGAGACTTTTACGCCTTTGCCGCCCATTAATCCGTTGAATTTCACAACGTAATTTTCATCTAAAAATTTTAAATATTCGGTTACATTAGTTAGATCACTAAAGGTTTGATATTCAGGACAGCCCGGAATATTATATTTTTGCATCAAATCACGCGTAAAACTTTTGCTTGTTTCAATTTGCGCTAATTCTTTTGTGGGTCCCACGCATTTAATATTAATTCTTTGCAATGCATCAACAACACCGTTTGCTAAAGGAGCTTCGGGGCCGATGATTGCCAAATCTATTGAATGTTCTATAGCAAAAACTGAAACGGTGTGCGGGTCGGCTATCTTGCCAATTTCTAAAATTTCAGATATTTCTTCAATGCCGGGATTTCGATTAGATGCTAAACAGTATAATTTATTAGGTACTTTTGATTTTTTAATAGAACGTGCAATGGCATGCTCACGCGCCCCCGAACCAACAATTAAGATATTCATTGATAATTGCGTTCTTTTATTCGCTGTTTTTCAAGTGCGTTGATTTTATTTTCGTTAACATCGCCGGTAACATAATTACCATCAAGGCAGGCGGTACAAGGTCTATAAATCTCATGTTCACCTCTTCTTGTTACAGCTTCAATTAAATCGTCCAAATATTGATACAATAAGATATCTACATTTAAATATTTCCGTATTTTTTCGACAGACATATTCGATGCAATTAATTCAGAACGAGTCGGTATATCAACACCATAAAAACAAGGATTTATTAATGGCGGACAGGCAGAAACGAAATATATATTATTCGCGCCAAAGTCGCGCACCATTTTGACAATTTCCTGACTTGTATTCCCGCGTACAATGCTGTCATCAACGATCATTACATCTTTATCTTTTATTTCAAATGAAAGAGGAACTAGTTTATGCCGAATAGATTTTTTACGTATTTGTTGTCCGGGCATTATAAACGTGCGACCGATAAAAGGGTTTTTATATAATCCTTCGGAATAGCGCACACCCAATTCATTGGCCATCGCCAAGGCGGCATTGTTGGATGTGGCGGGTGCCGGAATAATAATATCAGGTGTTACATTTGGATATTTAACTTTCCAGGAGTTAGCCAGATTTTGCCCCATTCGCAGGCGCGATCTATAAACGCTTACGTCATCTAGGATTGCATCGGGTCTAGCAAAGTAAACGTACTCAAAAATACAGGGAGTGAATTTCTTATCAGATAATACTTTTGAATGATATTGGCCGTCTTCGGTGATATAAATTATTTCTCCGGGGGCAACATCGGATTTTGACTCAAATCCTAAGGAGTAAAATACAGAAGGCTCGCTGGCAAATATGTAGTCAGTTTTTCCATTGGAGGAAATCCGCTCCCCTCTTGTTAATGGACGAATTCCATGAGGATCACGAAACACAATCATTCCTTTACCAATAATTGTACAAATTACAGAATAAGCCCCGCTAACGCGATTATGAACCTCTTGTGTTGCTTGGCAAATATGATCGAAAAAGTCACCATCCGTATCACTGTTTCTTAATTTTTCTAGCTTGCCTGCAAAAACATGCAATATAACTTCAACATCAACAGTTGTGTTTAAGTGTCTTCCATCCTTTACAGATAATTCTAATAATAAATCTTGATGATTAACAAGATTGCCGTTGTGAGCCATTGCGATTCCGTATGGAACGCCCGTCCAAACCGGCTGAGCATCTTCTTTATCATAATTACCGGCTGTAGGATATCTTGTTTGTCCTATGCCGATATTACCTTTCAATCGCGACATGTTCTGTTCGTCAAATATATCTCTAACATAGCCAACACCTTTCTTGGTGTGGAATCTTTTGTTATATGTTATAATCCCCGCGGCATCTTGCCCGCGATGCTGAAGATATATCAAGCAGTCGTATAGTTCGCTAGCAACAGGTTTTTGTGAAATTATTCCAACTACTCCACACATAATTATATAAGCCCCGCCAATTTTGAAGATAATCCTACATAAGTTTCCGGTGTTAGATTAAGTAAATAGTCTTTATCTGATTTCGGTAATTCAAGACTATTGATAAATTTGCTAATAATTTCTTTCGAAATCTTTTCGCCGCGAGTTAGTTCTTTCAGCGTTTCAAAGGCATCAAGTTGACCGTTTTTACGTAAAATGGTTTGAATTGCCTCTGCCAATACTTCCCAATGGCTATTCAATTCATTCTTTGTAGAAGTTTTATCAACAGATAAACGATTTAATCCTTTGATTATATTTTTAATCGCTAATAGCGAATGCGCCATTGCCACGCCTTGGTTGCGCAATACTGTGCTATCAGATAAATCGCGTTGCATTCTTGAAATGGGAAGCTTTGTACTAAAATGTGATAACAGTGTATTTGAAATACCAAGATTGCCCTCAGCATTCTCAAAATTAATGGGATTGATTTTATGCGGCATTGTACTAGAGCCAACTTCTTCGGCAATGCGTTTTTGTCTAAAAATTCCACGACTTATATAAAGCCAAATATCTTGACAAAAATCTATCAAGATTAAATTAACACGAATGATTGATTGATAGCTTTCAACAATCGAATCATGAGATTCGATTTGTGTTGTAATTATGTTTGGTTCAAGTTTTAATGATTTTATAAAACGTTGAGCAAACTGTAGCCAATCGACACTTGGATATGCTGCCATGTGTGCCCCCCACGTTCCCGTGGCTCCTCCAAATTTTCCTTGCAGTTTGTGCTCTTTGATGTGGACTACTTGTCGTTGTAGACGATTACAAAATACAGCCAACTCCTTCCCCACAGTGGTCGGTGTTGCCGGCTGTCCGTGAGTCATCGCCAGCATTGCGGTACTGTTATATTTTTTTGCTAAGGATTTTAATTTCGATATAATTTTCTTCAAGGTTGGAAGATAAACGTGGATTAATCCATCCCGCCACATGAGAGAGTAAGCAAGATTATTTATGTCTTCCGATGTCAACGCAAAGTGAATCCACGGGAGTAATTTTGTTGATCCGGAACGTTTTAGCTTATCGCTTATGAAATATTCAACCGCCTTTACATCGTGGTTTGTTTTTTCTTCAATTTTTTTAACGCGCCGTGCATCCTTAGTTGAAAATTTAATATAGATATTTCTTAATTCTGTTTTCTTTCTAGATGACAAAGGCTTCAGTTCTTTGATATGAACTACGCTGCAAAGAGCAATTAAATATTCTATCTCAATTTTTATACGATATTTGATTAGCGCTTCTTCAGAAAAAAACAATTTTAATTCTTGGATATCCTTTTCGTAGCGTCCGTCAATTGGTGAAATATTTGTTAGACTTACCACAGAGACACCGAATTAGATATATTGAAAATTGAAGATTGAAAATTGAAGATTATCGTTTCATCAATCATTCTCACGTCCTTTCATTTTAATAATTTTATAGATTGTTTGTCGCATTTTAATATCAGTGTTTTTCTTTGTGTTATCAGTGGTTAAACCACCTCCAAAATTCTTTTAACTGCCAAAGCGCAATTACCGGGATCTAAAATTGTTAGAACGGGAGCGTTACTTGGCATTTGTAAGGTTGACTGAATATTTACAAGCATATCAGTTTTATCTTTAAATGGCGGACAGGCAATTACCGGCTTATCTGAATTAGCAGCTACAAAGCCGGATAAAGCATTGGAGCGACCCGCAATTGTAATATAAACAATGCCCTTTTCGGCAACATTGGATTTAATAATATTTAATACTTCCAAAGGTTGTTTGTGAGCAGATGCTACGTTAACAGCATAGTTAATTGAAAACTTTTCCAAGTCATTAATAATTTTTTGGGCGAATTCACGATCAGATTTAGAGCCCATTATAATTACAACTTTCATAAATATTCCTTTAAATTTGAAATTAATCGTTCATGAGCAGACAATTTTTTCATAGGAAATTTAAAACTATTTCCTGTTATCGTTTCGTATAGAAAAATATAGCGTTGTGACAACTCAACAATTAGCTCTTCCGGTGCAGCCGGTAGAGTTTCATCATTATATGGATCACAATTATCTACAAACCATAAACGCAAAAATTCTTTATCAATGTTTTGTGGTTCTTTCCCTTCGTTAAAACGATTTCCATATGTGTCCGCTATCCAATAGCGACTTGAATCGGGAGTGTGAATTTCATCAACTAAGACTATATTGCCGTTTCTGTCTTTTCCCAATTCATATTTTGTATCAACTAATATTAATCCATTTTCAAGAGCTTTCTTCTGTCCAAAAGCAAATAATTGTAATGCAATTTTACTTGCTGCTTCCCAATCATCTTTGGACATCCATCCTTCAGAAATTATTTCTTCCGGGCTAATCGGTCGGTCATGTTCTTTTTCCTTTGTTGTAGGTGTAAGCAAAGGCGCGCTTAAGCGCTGATTTTTAACTAAACCTTCCGGTAAATCAATCCCACAATAGTTGCGCGAACCATCTTTGTAAACCGTCCACAAAGATGTTGAAGTTGTACCGGTTATGTATCCGCGTACAACAAATTCTATCGGAAACACATCACACTTTTCAGCAACTATTACATTTTCATCCGGCAAACTTATTACATGGTTTTTTACAATATGTTTGGTTTTCTCAAACCACCAAACGCTCGTGAGGTTGAGAACCTGTCCCTTAAAAGGTATTGCCGCTAAAATGCGATCAAACGCACTTTGGCGATCAGTTGTTATTAGAATTAACTTATCACCAATGTTGTACATATCGCGCACTTTGCCGCGATATTTTTTTCCAATTGGTAAATCAGTCTCTGTAATACAGTTGTTTAACTCTTTACGAATTTGTTCTCTGTAATCATTTTTGTATTTCATAAATATTCCCTTTAATCACCAATTTTACAAATTAACATAAATTTCTTTAACCACAGATTTCACAGATGACACTGATTAAAATTAAAAATGGAAATAAAGGTTTTTTCATTTATGCTTTTTCCTGTCAGTGGGTTTTTAATGTTTTTCGTTTTATTAATTTGTGAAATC
>SDBT01021214.1_pt1 | contig 10157 bp, 9 predicted proteins | sample 2277101 | NCBI WGS metagenome assembly SDBT01 (sample SAMN10404973, study PRJNA504765) | marine sediment metagenome | isolation source: marine sediment core GS10_PC15, 103 cmbsf | place: Arctic Ocean: Southern Knipovich Ridge | collected 2010
CCCCCCCCCGGCGAGGTGATTTGACCTCCGTGCCGTTCCTCCTCTAATCACAACGCAGCAATGCGCTCTGCACCTGAACGATTCCACCAGAGGGCCCACCAACCTAATCGCACGAGTGGGATACTCAAGCTCTTTGACGGCCTTCGGGCTGATGACCGTCCCCGAGCCGGACTGGGACGAGCTGACGGGCGGGACGGCCTACGGCAATCAGTACGGCTTTACCGGCCGACGGTGGGACGCCAAGTCGTACCTGTGGCACTATCGCAATCGCACGTACAGCCCGACGCTCGGCCGATTCCTCCAGCGCGACCCGAGCGGCTTTGTCGACGGCGTCAACCTCTACGCCTATGTAGCCAACAACCCCCTCCGCTTCCTCGACCCGACCGGGCGCATGAAGCAGCCTTGGACAACAGACCCCTCAGCGGGGTAACAAAGGCATGGGACGACCGACCCCTTGGGCCAGCACGGTGGTACCTATAGCTCCGCACGGCTCAGCCCAGCGCAACCCGCGCAGCTTCAAGGTAAATAGGGACAGGCACGGGCTGCCATACCGGCGAGGTGTTCAGGGGCGCCCGCCGCCAGCTAGTTCCCAGACGCGCAGATTGCGATAGCGGGCGCGAGTCCACTTCATCTGTCGCAGGCCCAGCCGTCCGCTGGTCAGCGCCGAGCCGAACCTGCCGTCATCCGCCCAGTCGATTACCGGGCGCCCGTCGATGGACATACGGATGTGTCGGCCGTCCTTGACCAGCTGGAGCCGGTGGACGTCCGTGTCGCTGGCCCGCACTGCGATCGGGCCTGTTGCGACCAGGTGCTTGCCCGGGTTCTTGCGGAGGTTGCTGGTGTCGCGGTCGGCATTGCCCGGATTATTGGCCATATAGGAGATGTGATAGCAGCGAAGGTCTCCATTGGTGTACTGGGGGAAGGTGGCGTTCCGCTTGGCCAGATCAGGAGAGAAGATATCCTGGCCGTCCTTGCCAGTAGCGGCGAAGAACACGATGCACAGCCCCGCTTCAGGTTTGAGGTTCTGGTACTCCCACTCGGCTACGAAGCGGTCCGGCAGCGTGACTGGCGTCCAGAACACATGATGGTACTCCTCGTCGGGCGACCACATCGTCATCCAGCCGTCATCGCTGAAGGCAAGTTCGCCAACACCTTCCATGGTCCAGTCGGCAACGCTTTGAGGTGTGTCAAAGGCACATCGATAGAGCAGTTCGCCCTTGGCGACGTCCGTCGGGGTTTCGTTGGCTGACAGTGATGGCACGTCCATCTTCCGCTCGTGGTCTTGCTGTTGCATAGTCTCAATGGCTCCGTCGTAAGCATTTGGGTCGGTCTGGTTGAGAAACTCTTCCAGCGCGGTGTAGCCATCGCCGTCGGCGTCGAGCAGGTGGTCGTCAACCTTTGGCGACAGGCCGTGGCGGAGTTCCCACGCGTCGGCCATGCCGTCATTGTCGGTATCGTACTCCTCCGGCCAAGCGATTTCGGGCAACTCCGGGTAGCCGCCGACCTCATCCTGGGAGTTGATGATCCGCCCCGCGCCTTGGCGGACTTCCGTAACGATCCGCTCATCCACGCCGTCCCGGATCGGGCGCGACGCGCCGCCCTCGGTGAGCACGCGCTCGAAGGCAACTCGGGCAGGTTCCGTCAGCACCGGCGCGACCATTACCGGCTTGTCCAGCCGGATATATTTCTTACTGATGCCTTCCCATCCAACGTCCCGGCCGTTCACCAACGTCTCTCTTTGGTAGATTCGTACCCGTGGCGCCGCGTTGAAAGCCGTATCGCCGGTGCTGTCGGGGCCGGGTTTGAGGTAATTAGCAACATAGTTCATTGTGATGCGGTCACTATCCCTAGTGGTATAGCCTGCCCGGCTGCCGCCCCAGTTGTATATGACATTATTGCGGAAGTCGTACGTCATCCCGCTGTCGACGATATTGAACTGGGCCTCGAACCGCGCAACATCCTCGTCGTGTACAGAGCCAGGCCTGGGATTGCGTGTGTTATTGTGGGCGTAGAGGTTGTGGTGCCGGCTGATTCGTCCATTGGCCAACCGCGAGTCGGTCCCCCCCATGCTGTGCGGACCCTTATCGTGAGTGGAATCCGCCAGCCCTTCGCTGATGAAGCACCACTGCACGGTAACGCGGTCGGTCGGAGTGTGGCTGACAGAAAGCGTCTCGTCGGTGCCCCAACTGGCCGAACAGTGGTCCAGGATGATGTCCTGGCTGCTCCTGACCGAGATCGAGTCTGTGGACCAGCCGTTCTGCCCGGCCTCCAGCGCCGCTCTGCCGGCTGCGTCACCGGGTCTGCAACGCAGGTAGCGGAGAATGACATCGTGCGTGCTCGTGACAAACAGACCGTGATGTGTCAAGCAGATGCCTTGCCCCGGAGCAGTCTGTCCGGCGATGGTGACATATGGGTTGCGGATGCCCAGCGCGCGCTTCAACCGGATCGTGCCGCCGACGCGAAAGACAACGGTGCGTGGCCCCTTGGCTTCCAAGGCCGCGCGCAGGCTGCCTGGGATGGGCCGCTCGCCGCGGGCGTAGTCCAGGAGGTTCGTGACAGGGATTACCCGTCCGCCCCGGCCGCCGCGGGCAAATCGGCCGTACCCTCCAGCCGTCGGGAAGGCGAGCTGTGGGCTTTGTCGGCCGCATTCTTCGCCCGGCTCGGCAGCCTCCGTTTCGGCAAGACACATCGCCGTCAACAACAGCAGCATCATGAACATTCGCATTGTCGTTCTTTCCTGCAAGTACGATTAGCCGGGTTTTCCCAGATAGGCTGCGGTCCACGACCGCTGCGGGCCCTTTGTGGATATTCTATCACCATCTCGGGGATCAGCAAGCATGCGCTCTAACAAGGGCGCATCGGGTTGGCCGGCCCGTTCGCCGCCCATACCCGGCAGACACCTTTCCAGCTTGGCGCCACAATGACAACGGTACTCGGAAAGGCTCTCGTAGCCAGCCGCACTGGCAGGTCGGGGCAGTTTTCCAGCCGGCCGATTGGCTTGCGGCCGGAAGGAATCCTAGGTTCCCCATAGGAATGCGAGCCCGGTCCTTCCCAGAACTATCGGAGGATGTGATTCTCATGCGCGACATTGACGGTCCTAAGCTGATGGCGATCGCCATCGTCCTGATCATGGCAGTGGCGGTGGGGTATATCGTTCACACCTCTTGGCAGGCGGCCCAGGCGGATCAAATGGACCTGGCCCCGGCCTCGTCTCAGCACGTGCGTCGGATCGACGAAGCCCTCGAGGAGGCCGAGACCACAATGGGATGGTCGCACGGGCGGTAGCACTTCGCCGCCGTCTGCCGGAATGGCAACTCGGGGGCGAATCCCGGGGCTTTTGGCAGGAGGGGTTGCCGTAACCGGCGTTATTCGAATAGCTTGATTCTTCGGCACACCTTTTGCTCCACTTCATGGCAAGCAAGGGCGCTCAGTCTGCGCGCCAGCCATGAGGTGAGCCAATGCGTCTGGATAAAATGACAGTCAAGGCCCAGGAGGCCCTGGCCGGTTCGCAATCCGCCGCCGCCCAGGCTGGCCATGCCGCCTTCGGCCCGTTGCATCTTCTTGACGCCCTTTTGAGGCAGGAAGGCGGCCTTACCGCCAGGCTGCTGGAGAAGATAGGCATCCCGCCGGACCGTCTCGCCTCCATCGTCACCTCGGAGTTGTCCCGCCTGCCGACCCAATCGGCCCAAGCCGGCGCCGGACCGGACCCGGCCATGGCTGGGATTCTCGCCCACGCCGAGAAAGAGGCCCGCCAACTGGATGACGAGTATGTCTCCGTCGAGCACCTTCTCTTGGCCTTGGCCGAGCAGCTCTCCCCGGCCAAGGAGGCACTCTCGGCCCTCGGGGCTGACCGCGATGCGATTCTCTCGGCCATGAAGGACATTCGAGGCCCACAGCGCGTGACCGATCAGACCCCCGAGGATAAGTACCAGGCCCTCGAGCGCTACGGGCGGGATCTATGCGAGATCGCCCGGGAAGGCAAGCTGGACCCGGTGATCGGCCGGGACAACGAAATCCGCCGATGCATGCAGGTCCTTTCGCGCCGAACCAAGAACAACCCGGTTCTGATCGGCCTGCCGGGCGTGGGCAAGACGGCTATCGTCGAGGGGCTCGCCCAGAGAATCGTCAACGGCGACGTGCCGACGGGCCTGTCCGGCAAAACGGTCGTCGCGCTGGATATGGGCGCTCTGCTGGCCGGGGCGAAATTCCGAGGTGAGTTCGAGGATCGCCTCAAGGCGGTCCTTCAGGAGGTCACCGGCTCCGATGGACGAATCATCCTCTTTATCGACGAGCTCCACACGGTCGTCGGCGCCGGGGCCGCCGAGGGCGCCATCTCGGCCGGCAACCTCATCAAGCCGGCGCTGGCCCGCGGCGAGCTGCGGTGCATCGGGGCAACCACCCTCGACGAGTACCGCAAACACGTGGAGAAGGACGCAGCCCTGGAGCGTCGGTTCCAGCCGATTGTTGTCGACGAGCCCGGCGTCGAGGAGACCATCGCGATTCTTCGCGGGCTTAAGGGACGCTACGACGCCCACCACGGCGTGCGCATCCAGGACGCCGCCCTGGTCGCCGCGGCCGTGATGAGCCATCGCTATATCTCCGATCGCTTCCTGCCGGACAAGGCTATCGACCTGATCGACGAGGCTGCCTCGCGCCTGCGGATCGAGAACGACTCGATGCCCGCCGAGCTGGACGAATTGAAGCGCCGCATCATGCAACTGCAGATCGAGAGAGAGGCCCTGCGCAAGGAGACCGACAAGGCCTCCAAGCAGCGGCTGGAGGCGCTGGAAAAGCAGTTGGCTGACCTGCAACCAGACTTCGACTCCCTCCACGCCAAGTGGGACAAGGAGCGCGGCGTCCTGACCGACCTGAAGGCCCTCAAGGAACAGCAGGAAGCAAAGCTGACCGAGCTGGAGCGCGCTCAGCGGGAGGGCGATCTGGAAGCGGCTGCACGCATTCAGTACGGCGACCTGACGGATCTCCAGGCGAAGATAGCGCAGTTCGAGACCCGGCTGGAAGGCGAGAAATCCAACGGGAGCCTTCTTAGCGAAGAGGTCACGCCCGAGCATATCGCCGAGGTGGTGGGCACGTGGACGCATATCCCGGTGGCCAAGTTGATGGAATCGGAGCGGGAGAAGCTCCTGGGTATGGAGGACCGCCTGCGGCGACGCGTCGTCGGGCAGGACCAGGCCCTGGGGGCGATCGCCGAAGCCATCAGGCGAAATCGAGCCGGGCTGAGCGATCCGCGCCGTCCCATCGGCAGCTTCCTGTTTCTCGGACCCACCGGCGTCGGCAAGACCGAGCTGTGCAAGGCGCTGGCGGAACTGCTCTTCGATACCGAAGACGCGATGATCCGCATCGACATGAGCGAGTTCATGGAACAGCACTCCGTCGCCCGGCTGATCGGCGCCCCGCCGGGGTACGTCGGCTACGAGGAAGGCGGGCGCCTGACCGAAGCCGTGCGACGCAAGCCATACTCCGTCATCCTCTTTGACGAGATCGAGAAGGCCCATCCCGACCTCTTCAACGTTCTGCTGCAGGTCCTCGACGACGGCCGACTGACCGACGGCCACGGCCGAACGGTGGATTTCAAAAACACGATCATCGTGATGACCAGCAACATCGCCTCCCAGGTCATTCAGGCGATGGCCGAGGAAAAGGCCGAGCAATGGGAAATCGAGTTCCAGCTTCAGGAGGCTTTGAAAAACCATTTTCGGCCCGAGTTTCTCAACCGCATTGACGAAACGATTGTGTTCCGATCCCTGACGAAGGAAGACCTGGCCGCCATTATCGAAATCCAGATGCGCCAGCTCGCCAGCCGATTGGCGGATCATAAGATCACGCTGGAAGTGACCTCCGCAGCCAGAGAGCTCGTCGCGGAGTTGGGCTACGACCCGACTTACGGCGCCAGGCCGTTGAAACGTCTGATCCAGCAGAAAATCGACAGTGGCTTGGCCAATCGGATCCTCGCCGGCGAAATCCAGGATGGCGACCACGTGGTTGTCGATGCAGCCAACAAGCGATTCCTTTTCACCGCCAGCCGGCCCGTCGCCGTCCCTTCGGGGCCAGAGGATGCGTCTGCCGACGTGGTGGAAGGCCAGATCGTGGAGGAATAGAAGGCGATCGCCCTGCGGCGTTCAGGCTCAGCGACCGTCCCTGACGGAATCCCCGTCGCATTGAGCGCATAAGAAAGGCCCAGTCCTCCTCCTGAACTGGGCCATTCCTCTATTAGGGTGAGGGAGAGAGATCACTTCTTTCATTGAACTATAGGCGCTGATATTGAGGATTTCTTCAAGACCGCAGAAAAACCTTGCCCGCCCGGGAATAGGCCAAAAAGCAAGCCCGGCCAGATCTGGCCGGGCTTTTCCTCAACAACTTAGGCGAAGGGAGAGAAGATCAGTTTCATTTAATAGTAGGCGCCCACATGGCCTGTTTTCCAATCGGACCGACAATTTTTTTCGTGCCGGCTCAAAAAGTGCGGGCCTGGCGGAGCGAGACATCTTTGCAGCCCATTCACGCCCTGGCCTTGAGGAAGAACAACCCACTTGCACCGGCCTGGCATAAGATTTATCGGCCCCCAATGCGCCCGGCTTAAGCAACCGCCTGATTCGCCCCGAGGCCCCGGCCTCGAGGTGCACGACGGCCTCGGCCTCGTTCTGGCTGGCCGGGTTGACGACGTTCAGCCCGAAGTCCAGCATCACCTCCTCGGCCGTCCCGTTCGTGCCGAAGGCGTTGGCGTGCCCGCTGGCCATCGACTGCTCGTCCACGCGCAGCCGTACCTGCCGCTCGCCCATCTGCTCGCGGGCCTGATCTTCGGTCTCGGCCGCCTTGCCGGCAAATCCCACGCCGGCACACTTCTACGACAAAGGTGTCTTGGGGCAAGCAGCGTTCAGAGCAGCTTGAAGTATCCGTGATATCGTCCGATAACCGGGGCTGACTCGGCATATCGCAACTCCCAGACAGCTCCTGTAGGATCCGGACAACGCGTTAGAACAGCACCGTGTTTTTGCCACGGCAGCTTACCGCCATAAGCCATCGTCTATACGTCGCGGGAGAGAACAGCGTATGCGCTATCGCACAGCCCATTGGGCGTGAATCCGCCCAGTATAAACTCTTGGCCCACTCGGTAATACCGGCATTGACCGGAGTCCAGAATCTTGGCGACGATCCGGCGTCGTTTCATAGCCTTGGCTCCAACGAATAGGGGTAGTGGACAAGGTTCTTGTGGCAGTCGGTACATCGGGAGTCGCCGTTGTCCTGGATAGTCCTGTGGATATTGACCTTACCCTCATACTCCTTCGAATAGATTTCATCGTGACATTTGAAACACGATGCGTTGTGAATGCCAGCCGGGCTAGCAGCCATCATCTTCTCGTGGAATGCCGGACTCATCAGGTCCTCTGGGTGCTTCCAGTGCTCGTAGACATCCTTGACGCCGTGGGTAGTTTTGGTCCACAGAACCAACGCTGGATGACTCCACGGCGGCACGTGGCAGTCCCTGCACGTCGCTCTTTGGGAGGGATCCTGCACGTTGTAATGAGTGGATCTAAGATAGCTCGTGTAGGCTGGCTGCATCTCATGACACTTGATGCAGAAGTCCACGGTAGAGGTGGCCTCCACCGACATATAAGTGGCGCCGCCGGCGACCAGGATCAGCGTAAGGAGAATCCCAGCCGTCGTAACCTTATGTCGAAGGCAGAAACGCCTAACGACCTTCAGCCTTTCTCTTGTCGATCGCATCCTGTCTTATCCTGTTCCATTCCTGAATAGCAGTCTCCTGAAGCCGCATCCCATCTGGCTTGACGCCGGCAATCCACTGATGCTCCGGCCGGCTGAGGATCTCGGAGACGATGGCCTCCGCACCCAGCTTGCGAGCCAACGGCAGGAACTTGAAGTAGAAGTGCTTGGCCACCTCGTAGAAGCCGTGCCACTGGACGTAATCTGGCCCCATCATCGCGGCCCCGTGACGCGCCCTTCTTCCCTCATGATGCCATAACTCGAAATATACCCACTCGATATCTTCGTCGAACGGCGTCTTGGTGAGTGCGCCGTTGTCCCGCAGACTCGACATGATCTCCACTGCCGGCTTGGCGAAATTGTCGTTGTAGAGCGTCACGGAAGCGTCGAACTGCTTGTAGAAGTTCGTGTACCACTCCGGCCCGTGGCAGTTCTGACAGACCTTCTGCATTTCCTTGCGTTTGGCTTGCCAATCCTCCATGTGCACGGACACCGCCGGACGGAGGTTCCAACTGAGCCTCTCTCCCATGTCGTGTGTCTTGAACGCATAGCGATTAGCGCCCATGTGGCAGGTGACGCAGTTGGGCGCCTGGGTGTAATCGACGCTCAGAATCCAGCGGGAGTTGTCCAGATTCATATCATCCCTGTTGGCGGCATAGATGATGCCATGCTTCGACTCATCATAGATTTCCTTCTGGGGATGATCCGGACCCATGTGGCACTTACCGCACGTGCCTGGGGAACGTGCCACCTTCAGCGAGAAGGCGTGCTTGGCATGGCAAGCCGAGCATGAGCCTTTCGAACCGTCAGGATTCAGCCTGCCGATGCCCAGGTTCGGCCAAGTGTTTGCATCCAGCTTGCCCTCATCGTCCACCCTGACGATTGAGCCGTGACAGTATTGGCACCCCTGCACGGATGCGCCCGGCCCTTCAACGGCCTCGCCCAGAAAGTTATCAAGGGAGTTGAGGATTTCCCCGGCCCTTGCGTGGTCGCTTCCGTCGAACTGCTCGAACTCCTTCTTGTGACATGCCGCGCAGTCAAAAGGCGAGACGATCGTGGATATGAGCAGTCCCTCGTGGTTCCACGCATCGCGGTCGCCCTCGTTGGCGTGGTGACACTCAAAGCATCCCACGCCTTTCTCAGCATGGGCGCTCTTGCGCCATTCGGAGATCTGGGCGCGCTGGATGTTCTCCTTTTCGTGGCATTCAATACATTCGGCTGTCTGCTGGGAGACGAAGTGGCCACCGTCATACACGAAAGGCACAAGGGCAAGCACCAGGCCGACGACAATCACAGCGCCGGCGATCCAGGCCCATCGACGCCCGCCTCTGTTCATAATTACCGCGCTCCTTAACTCGGCAGCTCCCGGTTCTACGCAACACTGCAACCCATGGTAACAGTCATTCTGGCTGCGAGCAAGTCTTTTGTCCAGGGCTCATCGTCGCGAATACTCGACAACACGACGGGTTTGCCTGCGTTTTGCTCCTTGCTCCCGAACACGATCCTGAGCTCTCGCCGACGAAGCACTTTTACCTCACCACGGACTCCTAGTGTCGCTCCTTCACTTCTTCTGCAGGTAGCCGAGATGCCAGTGCCTTCCTTGCTATGCGGGTAACAAACACGGTTACAGCAAGCGTTGCTAATAGACCGGCGCCATATAGAATCCATTCACCTGTTGTGCGTGTGCGTTCGCCGCTGCCCAGTGTGGCCAGGTTACCTGCCAGTGAACCTATATAGACGTACATAATGGTGCCCGGCATCATACCTATCCACGACGCGACAACATAATGTTTGAGGCGGACCCTGGTCACTCCGAAGGCATAGTTGAGCAGATTGAAGGGGAAAATGGGAGACAGGCGAGTCAGCAAGACGATCTTCCAGCCTTCCCTTCCCACCGCTTCATCGATTGCCTTGAATTTTGCGTTGTCGGCGATTTTGCCGGATACCCAATTGCGGGCCAGATGCCGTCCTATCAGAAACGCACACGTTGCACCCACCGTGGAGCCGATGGATACAGCGATAGACCCCTTGACTACGCCGAACACAACACCTGCCCCCAACGTCGGAATGGACCCAGGCAGCAGTAGCACGCACACCACGATGTAGAGGGCGATGAACATCAGTGGGCCGAGTGAGCCAAGATCGGCAATCCAAGCCAGCGTATCACGAAAGGCCTGTCTCAAATCGAATAGTTTTGCAGCAGCCACCAATGCGACGATCACAATCAGAATAATAATGCTTCCAATCACTGTGGTTATGTGTCTGCCATTATCCTTGGAAGATGTAGTCTCGCTCATTCTTAGGTCTCCTAATGAGGCCTTCTATCACTCTCTACACCCGCTTAGTCAGTCAGGGCTAGCCCTTTCCTTTAGAGACTTCTTTACAAATGGCCCGCGCATTCGAACGCGGGCGTCCGCCAT
>SDBT01021215.1_pt1 | contig 10157 bp, 6 predicted proteins | sample 2277101 | NCBI WGS metagenome assembly SDBT01 (sample SAMN10404973, study PRJNA504765) | marine sediment metagenome | isolation source: marine sediment core GS10_PC15, 103 cmbsf | place: Arctic Ocean: Southern Knipovich Ridge | collected 2010
GAGGCATCAGAAAGTTCACGATTGTTGTGAAATAGTCGAACACGCTTAATCTGCATGACATTGGCAACATCATGACACAATTTATTGTATCGATTTGTGTTGTGCGGATCTACCTGGAAGTGAACTTGATCCGTTTTCGTATTGATGAGAAGCGATATAGGACGCAATCGCTTAGGAACATCCGCTGCACAACCGCTGGCCACAAATTGTTGAAGCGACAGATGATGGAGATTTTCAGGACGTTCATTGTATACGTACAACAATTGTTCCGTATACTTTTGTTCCGGAACGGTTTGCAAATTACTGCTCTTGAAGTATGTACCGTATGGATTCATGTCGAAATAGTTTTAGGGAGTTTTGGGGAGTTTTATATTTTTATATTTTTTTTGATATTTCAATTTATTTTCTTGGTCAATACATAAAAAATACCACCTTATTTTTATATCGTTTATACAGACGCGTAAAGAATGCTTATTGTGCATGAACGCGTTTTCAAGGAATTTTTTTACTTAAAGTTGTTTGACAAATAATTATTTCAATCTTTCTACTTTTTTTCGCTTATGGTACGTGCTCAAAAAATTATTCGATGAACGCGATGGACTTCTCTCGATCGAGTGAAAATTTTCAAGAGGTTGCAAATCTTAGCAGCAACAATATCAAATCATTGCTCGATCCGCGCAATAACCTTAAACAATCTCGGCATTGCTCTACTACTGATACAGGAAGCCCAAAAAAAAGAAAGAAAATATTATCTAAGTCTCTTCCCGCCATTCACAGTTCAATGCATTCTTTTGATATTAGTGAATGTGGCACGGTTTATGATTTTCGTCATGAAATAGCATTTTTGAGTAAGGATGTACTTCGTCTTGATCGTATTGCTGGTTTGCGTGATTGCTACGAATTATTGAACAAACATCTCGTCGCTACCAATGTAGATAAACAAAATTTCTTCACCATATATTATCCAAATCGATTTCTTCAATTATACGGTCCACAAGGATGTGGAAAAAGCACTCTTGTGAAAGCGGTATGTCTAGATTTACGTATTCCTATGATCTGTATCAAAAATGATTTAAATTGTCGTGATAGTATGAAAGACATCTACACTCTTGCGAAATCCATCGAACCTTGTGTAATCTATTTTGAAGATTGTGGTTATAATTTGCGTGCTGGGAATAATTCTTCTGCATGGTCTCAATCGATCAAATATGGTTATCGTTCACAGTGCACCGTCCAAAGAAATAATATTTGGACTATTTTTGGTACAGTAGAAAAACCTTGTGATCTTTCTCCTATTCTTCAACGGCTTATTGGAGACGCATTTGCACTAGCCAAACCGCCAGATAAAAATGCACGTATAAAATTTTTTCAGGAAGCTATTAAATCAATGGGGTGCGTTCCGAGTGTTAAAAACGGAGATTTTAGAGAATGGGAAAAACTAATCCAGGATATTACCGTTGCCTCTGAATGCTGCAGTTATGATGAAATTAATGAATATTTTCGACGAGTCTATTTAGATAATGTAAATCAACACAGACGTATGCATCGAGATGGACTTCAATTAAAAAGAAACATTCCATTTCCAACGATTGCTATATTCAGAAAGAACTTGTACAGCGTAGCAGCTCGTATGAGTGTGACAAAACGTGATGCTAAAAGGGATGGTCAAGCTTATGCAATCTCTCAACTTGATGTTCTAAATGCTATGTATGATAATAATAACGTTCAACCCGATTCCATACAGGAAAATTTTATTAGTGCACGTCCAATTAGAGCCTCAAATACAACTCCTGTTTTTGTCTCCAACGGGTTTTTACCTCCTCCAGCGTCTCCTATTTATCACTCTCCAACTACACCTACTCGGCCAAGTTGATCTAATTTTAATTATTAATAATAAATTTTATTCATTTCTATGTACACTGTAATTTGTTCCTACCAATGTAGTATAATAAGGAAGATAGTGCAATGTATACAAACAAAAAAAAAGAACAAACGGAAATATGAGCCAAATTAAAAACGCGTTGATTAAATGTTGATCATCATGAGACGCCATTTGTGGTAGAGGACAATATTGCCAAAATTCATGGTCTTGTCCATTCCCATCATCATCTAGAGACCGTAATAACATGCCATCGTTCATATCTAGTCCATGTTCCGGAGGATGTACATAGATATTAGGAATTCGTGGACGCGACCAATAAGATGGAGTTACGTTCATCAGTCCAGATGCATAAAGAATTGTTGGAGCGACTTGTAGTGTACTGATAGCGTTTTGAAATAAATTTTGTTCACGTTTAATACCGTATCCCCACATCATAATTGGGACTTGGAAATCTTGCAAATCAAATTGTCCATGTCCAAATCCGCTTCCTCCATGATCAGAAACAATAACAAAAGTTGTCCTATACGGATTCCGTCTCCATAATTTTGATGTCATTCTTTGTATCATTCGATCGACGCATATAACTTGGTAATGATAATTATCTGAATTGTATCCGATAGTATGCCCTTGTTTATCCACATTATTAAAGTGAAAGAATAAAAATCGTTTTTTTCCTTGGGGCATATTATGTTCTAAAAAACTGTATTGCATCATTGCATCTGTTGACGGATCAAATCGCATAACCACCCATCGATTCTGTAACACGTCAGAGATAATAGAGTGTTCGGAATGAATTCGTACTTCATATCCTTGTTGTTCAACAACGTCAAAAATTGAATCATAATCTTTTACAATAGACGGCAAGGTACATTTTCCATTTTTAAGACATCCGAAATCAGCAGGCGCGCCGCCGTAAATAATAGATATCCATCCCGGTTTAGATTCTGTGCTATATACTGTTCGTGCTCGCGTTGTATACATCCCGCCTTTACTTGCTAATGTTTGAGAAAATGGCATCCATAATTTACTTGCTGCTTGACCTGCTAATCCATCAATAGCAAATACAATAATTTGATGCCCCTGTTCATCCGAAGCTCTATTATTGCTAATAAAGTTGAGTAGGATTACCAGTTGAGTTAGGAGGAACAAACGACCAATCGTCATTGGTTTGATTTTGATTTTCATTTTGTATCGGCATATCATGTTGTTGTTTGTGATATTCTTCGTTTAACACTTTAGGACTTTGTTGTGTTGCTATGGTTACATGTTTCTTATGATGATGAGAATGATGTAAAATATGATGGCGATAATGAATCACATAATATGTATTGTAGGCGGCCAAAAATGAAGGTATCCAAAGTAATAGCGATAAATAGTGATACCATGGATGATCTTCGAGGAGAACTAAAATAAGAACGGGACTTATAATTGCCCAAATAATAGACCCTAAGACGCAAAAATAAGCCGTTCGTATCCACGTTCGATAAATGTAGACACAAAAGCTCCATCCGAACACAGAGAACAGATATAGTCCCAATGACGTAAAAATGTAGGGCGATGCAGCGACATCATGATACGTTTCGTAAATTTCAATCCAAATTAAAGTTGCTAAGATTCCGAACAAAACATGTGCTAACCACCATGCGACCCAATACGACCATGCATATTCATGTTTGCGGTAAACGGGATCATAATAACGTTTCCAATGTCCCTCATTTTTTCCACAAGCAAGAAAGTCTAGAATTATTTTAAGAAGATATCCAAAAATAAACGATCCAATTGCCCATCCAAGGAATGTCGCTACACCTAATATTTCAACGGCTATATTTTTGAAAACGATCTGCATTATAATTTTATAATTTTATAATTTTATATCTTTGCACTTTTACTTTGAATATGTCTTTTAAACTGTCAAACGTTTTATTCGCTCTAAGCAATATTTTAGTATCTACTTTATTTAAATGGTTTATGAATTTATAGAATTTATTTAATAATATTATTCCCAACACGATGAGTGAATTAGCGTCATGCGATCCAGAAATGGCAGTAGAGATTTTAATAACGTATCATAATTCTTTAGAAGCGTCATTATTTTACATTGATGAAAAAGATTACGTGGATCGACTTGGTCCAGATTGGAGATATCATAGACGAATGGCTGTTGCTTGGATTATGTTAGCATCTATGGGTGTCGGGTCAACTCGAATGGAAACAACATTACGCGCTGTTTATCTATACGACCGTATATTAAGTTCACCAAAATATAGTTCTGTTTCTCTTATCCGTGGAAAAGAAATAGCGACTGGGATTATTTGGATTTCCAAAAAGCATGACGATACAACTGATGATGTTCGACTTATGGTTGACGATCTTACTTTTCTGATTGAGTCGGACACTGATAAAATTAAGGGAAAAAGTGAATCTACCGAACAGCGACTTAAAGATGCTGAGATAGAAGCACTCACTATATTAGACCATTTTCTCTCTCAACCAACACTTCACGATATTACAGGTGCTATGTTTTGTCTTCTGAAACCGTATTGGGAACTTGCAGCAAAAGCACAAATATTAGCTGATTATTTAGCTATGTTCTACGTTATTGAGAATGTTTCACCACAACCTAAGATTATAGCACGTGTAATACAAATCGTCTATCTTGTTACTTCTTTTCTATCGCTACAAGACAGAGAAATATGGAGTCGAATTTTAGAGGAAGTTGCTGAAAAAGCTAAATTCAATTGGTTGCATGATATTATTGCTCCTGTAGAATTACGTGAGTATAACGAAATATTACAAGCGTGGCCCGATGATGATGGTCGTTTTCGGATGTTGCGATCGCGATTATTATGTTTGTTTGGTTCAAAAGACATACTTCCTTTTGAGCAGTTTATGAAATTAGAATTATGGATCGAAGATGAAAGGAGTGATAAATGGAGTGGACTGAACAATATCGTATTAGAGAGTGAGGAAGAGAAAGATATCCTTCAACGACCATTCATATAACTTTTTTTATTTCTATAATAAACTATGGTTTTAGAGTTTTAGATCCTTTCCACTCAACGAACGTAGACTTGCATTACTTTTTTTATGAAGAGAAACAAATTGACGTCTACGTTTTTCTTTTCCCTTTATTCGTGGTATACGTTGTGTCGGTCCTACTCTCTTAATGACTTTTTGTGTCATTTCTTCCTCTTTTTCTTCCTTTTCTTTTTCTGTTACAATTTCTTGAACATATTTTTGTTCAGTAACGTTTCCAACGATAGCTGCATCGGACATTCCAGAAATAATCCATTCATGAATTTCCTCTATCGTATGCGCATCTCCAGCGAGCATTTTAACAATTCTATCTTTCTTTCGAATTAAATCATCTACTTGAGCTTTTACACCTCTAGATGTATTCTGGAAAGCAAACATTTGTGTCCGGAACGCATCCGCATATCGAGCTCCGGAACGCATACGATCTGTAACTTTTTGACGAAGGGTTGGATCACTCACTATCATTGTTTGTCCGAATGAACTTTCAGGGTCTGCAATAAATGGTTTGCGTGATGCTTTTACTAATTCATCCGAGACTTTAGAAATGGCAGGTTTAGCGAGTGCGCCAACTACAGGAATCTGTGAAGCCGCAACAGAAATAACCGATGCAGTCATTTGAATAACTTTTTGAGATGAAGGCAAAAAAGAGTTAAGCGCGTTTTGCATCTTCGATGTAGCAAGAGCGCCAAAATGTACCGTTTTCACAAGAAGTTCCATAACAATGCGAATCCATGACGCAACTGTTTCTGCTGCACTGTATTGTTGAGAAAGATTATCATGAAAGATGGCAATTAAGCCTGCAGACATTATCCAAAATGCGAGAATCCCCGCAGTTGCAGGTAAAATAGCAACATCGATCAACGCAACTAGTCCCGTATACACAATAAGGAGAATCACAGGAAAGTTAAGTGCGGATAATGCGGTAGCAGACATATCAGGAAACCCCCTCACTCCTCTTTTAAGCCAGATACTAAACACTGCAAAAAAGGTACTGTAGCCTAATGTCGCTCTATCAGTGAGGATCCTTGCCGCAATTCCCCATGAGTCTGGGAATTGATTTGCAAATACTTGTGCAAGTCCGCTCAATACCGTCGTGACGGTACCCACCGTATAATTTCCAAGACCGACGATACCGGCTTGAAGTGCGGCAAAATAAGTTTCTTCATTAGTTGGATCAGGAGCGATTTCATCGTCTCTGGACATTGCTCTACCAATATCGCTTATACTTGCCAACTCAAATTGACTTAATCCATACCACACTGCACCTGCCGCTACTAATCCGAATATGACAGCGACAATTTCTTTTCCTTGAGCACCTCTTGATTCAAGGGCGATTTTTTCCAATTCTCTAATCTTTTTGTACACTTCCGTATACGCTAGCAATGTTTTCAAAGCCTTCTCATGTTTTTTCTCATATTTATTAACTCTTTCAGTAGAGAATCGCATATGCATTGCAGCTGCTACGTCTGTTCGCGCCACCTGTTCTTTCTGCAATAAAACAGAAATTTTAAATTGTTGCACTTGTTCCAAATAATTCAAATCCAATCTCTGTCCCGTAAAATATTGTCGAACAGCTTGGTCACTTGCGCAGATATTTATTTTTACTGTCTTCACAAAAGATATATCTTTCAAGGTGTGTAATCTACTTTTTACGGTAGGAAACGTTCGTGGATCTTCTGCTTCTAATGAACGTTCGAAATTTCTGACATATTCTTCGTGTGTACGTATAGTAATAGGATTCTTATATTCTGCAAGTTGAAGACGTTTTGGAAATGGTTTTCCTGTTGTTTGTCTTTTGCTTGCACCACTTGTGCCTTCATCTCCACCTGTTCTAAGCTGGACACCGATACGTGCATTCACATGAAACTTTCTAGAAACAGCTTGGAGCGCTTCTACGAATAACTCGTCATCTTCCAACGTTCGTTCTCTCAGAGGAACTTCTGTTCTCACTCTCTCTTCTTCTCTTTGGGTTTCTAGTTCGCTTTCATGAATCGCAAACAAGATATGTGCTCGCGCTTCCTCTACTCTCGCAACAGCCTGAGTCACTTTTCCTCCAGGATCAATAGTATTCAGCAATGCTAACGATGTATCGTCTATACGTTGTTTCAACTCGTTCGAATGTTTTCCATCCTGATGAGCTCCATATTCTGCTAACGCTCTTGCTGAATTTACTCGGGCTTGATGTTCTCTACGTAACCTAGCTTTACGCGCATTCTTACGTTGAAATGTAGTTCCTGTAGACGGAATGGTCGTTTCTCTAACTTCTTCTTCAGCTACTTCAAGAATCATTTCAGTTGGAATGTCATTAATCCCAGTTTCTTTATAAACTTGCTTTGTCAGTTCAAAACGATCTTCTAGAGGCATTTGATCAAAAGTGTCTGGATGAATGAAAATAGCATACCGGCTCGTAAACACATTCCATTGTTCAAGAAATATAGGAGAAAATATAGTAGCAATCATTAGAGGAAATATTTGTTGAAGTGATTCATTACTTTCTAACCACATTCCCAATTGTTTTAGCGCATGCTCTATCATAGGCAAATCATTATCTCGCTGAATATTGATCTTCTTTTTCAGAAGTGTAAAAACAGGTTTTCCAAAATCAGTATTTGCATACTCATTTCCAAAAGAGCTTGCAAACTCCTCTTTTACAAACGTCAAGACTTTTTGTAAAAGTTCTTGCAAATGATTCCCCATATTAGACCACGTTTCTTTCGCGCCGGCTACAAATCGACGTTGTGTCAATGCAGTTGACATGGAGAAAATGTGTCCTATGTAGAAAAGTAATTCTCGTGTAGCAAGAGCTGTTTTGCTAAGTCCTGAATGAGGATCGCCTGGTTTGGCGTCTTTTTTCCAATACGTCATTCGAAAAGAGCGCGATACTAATGATTGCGCTGCTTGGATACCCCAAATAAAGGCACCGGTAAGATGAATGCTGTTTTGAATCATAATATCAAAAATGTACTCGGCTAGCTGTTTGGCGAGATCGAAAACGTTTGAGCCTAAATCTCCAGCTAGAACAACACATCGTTTGATTTCAGCAACTAACTTATCAAGACTTGAACGAATTATTCCTCCCGTTTCCGTAATCATGGACTTTAACCATTCAATGAACGGATTAATAATGTTAACCATATTACAAACCATTTCTTGTAATATTTTTGGCGTTTTTTCTTTGAGGAACTTTTGAAGCCATTCCCATAACGGTTCAAAAAATTCAGGAGGTTCATCGAGAACTACAATTCGTGACCAGTTGATGGAAAGTGCAAAATCACGTATCCTCGTATAAATCTGTTGCAGTCGATCAAAAAGTTGTTTGAGTAAAGATTTGAAAAGACTGGATGTTTCTTTCACTGGTGCGCCAATAAATTCTTGGAGGCGTTTTCCATCACAGCAATGAATATCGTGTAAGACAGCTGCTGTTAACCCTTCCCCACACTGGAGATGATCTTGCAAAGCTTTTAAATCCATTAAATCCATAATACAGATTAGTAAATTAAACACGTTATAAATCTATTGTATTTCTTCTATTTCTTCTACATCTGTTACAAGACTTAAATAATTTCAGTTAGAAATATTCTATCCGTGATACTTCAACGAATTCATCTAATATTAAACTTTCTTCCAAAAGTAAAAAATAAAAAGTTTTTTATTATTTTGTTTTAATCTTTAAGCCATCTATACAATCCATAACCTCCTAAAGCTAGAATTGCTACAGGACCGCCTATCATCATCCCGGCCGTTGCCCCAGCTCCTATAGTAGACATCATCACAGTAGTTGTTACTCCTGTTGTAAATAACGTTCCTGCAGGTCCTGCCATCATTACGGGAACAACTACAGAAGTCATGGAAGCCGCTGTAGCGCCGCCAGCGATTGCACTTGCTGCACCAATTCCACTTCCAGCTATCGTTCCACCTAGATAAGCCAGATTTACTTTTGTGTCTGTCTTCATTTTTTATTTTTCAAAATATAAAAGAAAAAAAGATCTATTTGTTATTATTATCTTTTTCTTTTTATAGATAAAATAATTTCAGTTAGAAATATTCCATCTGTGATACCCCAATAACTTTCTTCTAAAAGTAAAAAAATATAATATACATGTGTAATAAAATAAATAAAGGTATTATAAAGGACAGTGAATGAAGAGAATACTGTTCAACCTACATATATTCCATATTATGTTACTTTTACTTTTTTACTAGATGATGAATGACACCAGTAGATTTTTTGTTATTCTTTTTATTTTTTTAATATGTATGTTAATATTACCGTTAGCAAGCGCAGTGGGGAACGGAACAATTATAGAGCCATGTACAGGTGAAGCTGCTGATGTCTGTGGGTTTCTACCGTCAACTTATGGTATGATAGGAATTGATCCAACTACAGTGGCCTGTCAAGTAAACTGTACATTGTCTGGAGGATTTGATAAATGCTGTGTATGCGGAGGAGTAGCACCGATTCAGGATCATTCATTGATCCCGATAGCATTACCTGTAGGAAGCAAAATGGGCGGTGAGGTGGCTCTTTGGAATAACTGCATGGCGATCAGTCAACACGCTCAACAATTATTAGTACCTATCGTTGACGTTCCTGTGGTAACCTTTCAACCCAATCCAGATGGAACATTTAGTGAATTTGTACTGCCTATAAAATCAGTTTTAGAGGATGGTGTTCCAGAAGGTAAAGGAGTGTCTATGACCATGTCTCCAAACTTTTTATTAGTAGGGTCGCATGATGCAATACCTCGTATCGTACAATTGTGGACAAAAACATTAGCTCCACCATGGTCTCTTTTTTGGACAACTCCTGATCCTTGTCCAAAAAATCATTTCGGACATTCTACAGCATTAGATCAAAATGGAGCGAATACAGCTATCGCAGGAGATCCGGGCGCTTTTTTCTCAGGTCGGGCATATGTCTATTTCACGTTTTCTCCATTAATTCTTCAAATTTTATCTTTTGGAAGTGGAAATGAAACGGAAAGAGCCTGTTTTGGACATTCTGTAAGCGCAGATAATTTTTGGTTAGCTGTAGGAGCGCCCGCTTTAGATGTGGGTGGATTTTCAAAAGCAGGAGCCGTATTTGTTTGGTTATTTGATCCCTCTATCGGATCTAGCGGGAAATACGCGTTTAGATATCAGATCAATTCTCCTTCTATGCAAGATAACGAAGGATTTGGCACTTCTGTATCAGTATGGGATCAATGGCTCGTTGTTGGTGATGCATTGGGAAAAGTTC
>SDBT01021216.1_pt1 | contig 10157 bp, 9 predicted proteins | sample 2277101 | NCBI WGS metagenome assembly SDBT01 (sample SAMN10404973, study PRJNA504765) | marine sediment metagenome | isolation source: marine sediment core GS10_PC15, 103 cmbsf | place: Arctic Ocean: Southern Knipovich Ridge | collected 2010
CTAAACGCGGGAGAGTTTTATATAATTCAAAAAGGCGTAGAGCATATGCCAGTGGCAGAAAATGAAGTACATGTGCTTATGTTTGAACCTAAAAGCACTGTTAATACGGGCAATGTAGACTCTAAAAAAACCATTAAAGACCTTGAGAAAATATTATGAGTTTTATGCATAACAAGTCGTTGGTGTGTCCTGAAAGCTATCGTCTGCTAATCGGTGAAAGTCCGACCCTGGTAACGGTTTTGCTTGCTTGCAAGCCGGAGGCCAGGTAGCAGGCATCCGGCTGGTAATACTAGCCTTGGCAGCCGGGTGACTGGCTGTGCTGAAGCGATGTAACCTCCTGAGAAAGGAGAGCAAAACAGCAGCCCGTAAAAAAAAGTGAATGGCTTGCGAGCAAGCTTGGCAGCCTCAAAAGGTTAGTCCGAAAGGGAGCAAGAGGGAGCCGAGCTTGTCATGTAAAAGCGAAGGCCAAGGAAGCGGCGAAGAACCTGGAAAAGCAGCCGCGAAGAACCCTCCGGCGTAGGGAGAGCGGAGTGTTCGCAAATACAGAGCGACCTTGGGCACAGAGGAGAGATCTCTGCGCTCTTTATCAGGTATTGCCTGGCAACGCAAAAACCGCAAGTGGACAAAGAAACATCCAGATCCAGGCTAGAGAAATGTTTATGCACCCTTGCAAAAGTGGGTTTGAATTGCTACAATCATATTTGAATAAGTGATGAGTTGCCGGAAGATCCGGTATGGGTCTGCGCTTAATTTCCAAAGCCGAGTTTTATTATGATGGCTCATACTCGGCTTAGTTCAACCCAAGCTTTTCGCAGAAAAGCCATTATATGTCGGCTCCGCGCCACATGAATCCTTAATACGTTGGGCGGCGTGCTTGTGAAGAGCCAGAAACCCGCCATTCGGTTTGTTGCCGATCTGCCTATGTCAACACGCTTTGCATTGGGATCCAGCGTATGGCAGAAGCCAAACATACGAGTTGTGGAAAGGTAGGTGTCTATTGACAACCATTGATCCGCATACTGAAGAACGACTGCGACAGGGGTTCAAGAAATATCTGAATCCCTTTATGCTGACGATGTGGCGGCTGGGCTTGGGCATATTGTTCAAGGTCTGGCCGGAGATCAGCGGGAGCGTTATGGTGCTCACGCACATTGGACGCAAAACCGGCATCAAGCGCTATCAACCCTTGAACTATGCCATAGTTGATGATGATATCTACTGCGTAGCCGCGTTCGGCGGCATCTCGGATTGGTATCGCAACATCAGAGCCAATCCCAACGTCGAGGTGTGGCTACCGGACGGATGGTGGGCAGGAGTTGCGGAAGACATTAGTGATTCGCCAGCTCGGATACAGCTATTAAGACAAGTAATGATTGGGAGCGGCTTTGCGGCTTACGTGGCCGGGCTGAATCCGCGCAAAATGACCGACGAAGAAATAGATACCGAAAGCAAAAAATATCGCTTGCTTCGCATCCATCGTAGCGAAGCGCGCACCGGTCCCGGTGGTCCCGGCAATCTCGGGTGGGTGTGGCAGTTAGCGACGATAATCTTACTTGGATTGGTGTTATTTCGGCGAAGACGATAGGCTATTATTGACGTTAATCGCCGCCCAACCCACGCTGGTGTGTCCTGAAAGCTATCGTCTGCTAATCGGTGAAAGTCCAATCCTGGTAACGGTTTTGCTTGCTTGCAAGCCGGAGACCAGGTAGCAGGCATCTGGCTGGTAATACCAGCCTTGGCAGCCGGGCGACTGGCTGTGCTGAAGCGATGTAACCTCCTGAGAAAGGAGAGCAAAACAACAGCCCGTAACATAAAGTGAATGGCTTGCGAGCAAGCTTGGCAGCGTCGAAAGGTTAGCCCTGAAAAGGGAACAAGAGGGAGCCGAGCTTGTCATGTAAAAGCGAAGGCCAAGGAAGCGGTGAAGAACCTGAATAAACAACCGCGAAGAATCCTCTGGCGTAGGGAGAGCGGGATGTTGGCAGCGCAGCCCATCGGCGATGCTTCGCATCGTGGAAAGTAGACGGTGGAAAAGGAGAGATTTCATCCGGTCAGTGACCCGCACCCATTGTGAGGGCTGGAATAAACTGGAGAAGTGAAATCCAGGAGGAAGCCAGATGAGAATTCGGAGGAGCTCATAGTACTGAAGATGATAAGGACAACTCAACCTTATCGGAGGGAAGGGGTTCCTACTTCAACCAGGTTGAGCGAGACTGTAATTGATATTGCCTGACAAAAGGCCAATTCCAGCCATAGAAAACTAATGAGAAGGTCAGCGCAAGACTATGCTGGAGAGCCAAGCAGAAAAAAAAGAAGATACTGTCTTGATGTGCAAAGCCTAATCAAGGTATCGGAACTGTAACTGTGCCTGCCTACGGAAGAAGGTTGTCGGAGAGCCGTATGAGGGAAAACCTCACGTACGGTTCGAGGTGGCAGGGGATGGAAACCAGGATATGGTGTTGGTAATGAGGCACTCTTATGGAAACGGAGTTTCCCGGAAACAGAGAGCAACGGGTCTACCTCACCTAAGTCTCAGGCGCCATTCCCTGACACTACCAGCTGACCGGGTTCGGCGCGGGTATGCGTGGCGCGTCTTGCCAGCCATTATCCTGGTTATTGGAGCGAGTCTTATCGGAATCTGCGGCGGCTGAACTGCAGCCCGTTAGGTTTCAATTTATCCTGTCCTGAAAAACTTTAGTGTAGAATTAAGTTATGAAACTCACTACGCAAGATGCAGATCTATTTTTCAGACTAATGTGGTCACTTCAGAATTATGTAAATCTGAAGATAGCAATTATTCCTGATGTTATGACTGTTGATGAGTATGAACAACTGTCATCGTCGGAAAAACTCGATGTCCGAGACGCCCTTTATGACAACATTGAGTTAATCGATTCGTATGTGAAAGAAAATCCCCAAATTTTTTCTCAAGAAGAGCTTGAAATCGTAAAAAGCTGGAAGAAATACCGGCGTGGTGATTATTTCATCGAGCGGTTTCTCAAGAAATACGCTATCTTTATCGGCGGGGAAAAAGTATATGGCGTGTTAGCGCTTTACGAATCAATTGAAGACATATTGCCGTATGTTCGATTGCCATATTATGCAAAGGTAGTGCTTTTACCGTTCAAAAGCAAGATAGTCTATGATGGCATGTTGCAGGGATATGCTGTATCCTTCGGGGGTGGGATAAGAGCAAATCTGAAAGAGACCTACTTGGCAGCCAAACAGAATGGGAAGATTATCGAAAGTTTTGAACCTCAAAAGCAGTCTGAAAAGGCGGGTAGGAATAAGAAGCCAAGCAAAGATTGGTTGCCAATACTCGAAGAAATATCCCAACAAGCGAAAAAGTTGCGTTCAAGTAGCGGGTCGCCTGCGATTCATAGTCCTGCATTTAGTATGGCAAAGATCAGCATCGATTTTGCGAAATTAGCGGTCGAAAATCCAGATGATATTGATGTTCTGTGGAAAGCGTTGAAGAAAGTAGAACGGGCAATGAAGAAAGCGGACACAGTTCTGTATAGAGCGGAATATTATTAGTCGGGACGAAATCTAACCTCGTTTGCACCGGACGGGGCTATCGCCCCAGGGTAAGTGGCGCGAATTTTGCATACTTTGGCTATAATCAAAGTATGATGAATTGCCAAGTCGGCGAGGGGGTTATTATTTCGTTAGCCTGTTTGCCTGAGGCGATGGCTTTTGGAGAACAATATGAGCAATGATGTTAGAGATATTGCTACTTTTTACAATAGTGACCCAGAAAGAGAACATTGGCGTTTAGAACAGCATAAAATTGAGTATGACCTTACTTGGCGCTACTTGAATAAGTATCTGCCCTCTCAAGGGTCTATCTTGGAAGTTGGAGCTGCAACAGGAAGATATACGCTGGAATTGGCTAAACGGGGTTATAAGCTCACTGCTATTGACTTGTCGGCAGCGCTAATTGAGGAATGTAGGAAAATCATTGCAGACGAAGGACTAGAGAGGCAGGTGCGACTCGTTGTGGCAGATGCGCGTGATCTCGGCAAAGTGGTCGAGAAGGGTTTCGATGCTGTTCTTCTAATGGGGCCTCTCTATCATCTGATAGTAGAAGCCGATCGGAAACTGGCACTGAAAGAAGCCTTTGAACGATTGCGAGAAGGCGGCATCATATTCTCATCGTTCAATAGTCGCTTTGGCATTATGGGCGATTTGCTTAGAAACGTTCCGAACTGGATTGAGGATCAAGCAGAAGTACAGTCGTTTCTAGCGAGGGGCAAGCGCCCTGATGATTTTCCGCGAGGTGGGTTTCGTGGATACTTTGCACAACTTTCTGAGATTGCCCCTTTGCATGAAGCAATTGGATTTGAAACCTTAACGGTGGCGGGGGTTGAACCTGTAATCTCAGCTGATGACGAGAGCTACAACAAACTTCAGGGAAAGCAACGCCAACTATGGCTTGATTTATTTTATGAGATAAGTACAGAGATGTCAATCATCGGAGCATCGAGACATCTTCTGTATATTGGCAAGAAAAAGTGATGAGTGAGCATCAATTTATAAGTGATAAGGCGGCCCAACCCCAATTGCACTTGACCCGGCTACGCCGGAGGCAGAACGGCGCGATTATGAGTATTTCGACTTGGGCGAAGCGGCTTTCTGAGCGCAAAACACTGGGCTGGTGAATAAATCGTTAGGCCGATGAGTCTGTGAATAAACTTGTTCATGGATGATAGTCGTAATAACTCAACGAAAATAAAGTAAAATACAACTAATGGCAATTTATGGAGATACGGTAGGAGTAGAAAAATGATCACTCGTCAGGTAGTAATTGATGTTCCCGAAAAGGTGCTATTGGCAGAAAAGACTGATGAAAAAACTTTTGCTCGCGAAATGCGAATACTAGCTGCTGTAAAGCTATTTGAATTGGGGCGTCTTTCATCGGGCCGTGCAGCAGAACTGGCGGATATGCCAAGGGTTGAGTTTTTGCTTATTTTGGCACGATATAAGGTATTTCCCCTTGAAGCAGAACTAAGTGACTTGGAAAGTGCAAATGCATAATGCCATTTCAAATACATCGCCTTTGCTTTATCTCTATCGAATTGACGCAATAGAATGGCTTCCCAAGTTGTTTGGAGAAATTTGGATTCCAAGAGCAGTAATTGATGAAGTAAGCGAAGGGCGGAAACGGGGATATGATGTACCACTACTGAAAAGCTACAAATGGCTCAAAGTCATAGAGCCGAGTTCTGTTCCATCAGAATGGTTGAGTTTAGATTTAGGGGCGGGCGAATTAGAAACAATGGCGTTAGCATTAGAAAATCCCGAAAGAGTCGCTATACTCGATGATGCTTTAGCTCGCCGTATAGCACAGGCTGCCGGATTGAATGTATGGGGCACGTTGAAAGTACTTCTTGAAGCGAAAGAACAGGGCATTACAAAAAGCATAAGCCCCCACGTTGAGCAATTGAAAAGCTCAGGTATGTGGATTTCAGAAGATATTCGTCTACGAATACTTGCTTTAGCTGGTGAATAACCGAAAAAATCGGCCTACCGATAAGTTGCAGTGTCGGGGGTCAAGCATAAAAAGTCAGGAACACAAAGGACCAAGGATGTGAAAACCGCAGAAACGCGAGCAAATAGGAAGTTAGGGGAATATCAGATGCGGATCCATCAATGATTTTAGTACCTAAGCAGTTAAATTCTTGCACAAAAAGCAAGAATTTTGTGAAAAGGCACCTGTTTGGTTCCGGCTCGTCCGGGTTAGGAGATAAAGAGCTGAAAACAGGGTAATTTTCAGTTCCCCATACCCACAAGCGATTTTCTATCCGTAAAGGGGTTATTGTGTGATCACCAGGGCTTCCCCAAAGCCTGCCACCGCCGGAGCATCAGAATGTACCGGGCGGAGCGGAGGCAGCGGGAGGCAGGCGGTCCCGCTACCGTTGGTGAGTTCTGTGAGCAGATTAACCAGGTGGTCCCAACTCCGGTTTGAGAGTTAGAACTTCTTCAGCCGGGGCAAATCGGCATGGTGGGGGTTCTGCACACCTGGGGAAGAAACCTTGCCTATCATCCGCACATTCACTAATTGGTGCCCGCAGGCGGGTTGACCAAGGACAGAAAATGGCTGCCTGTTAAGAAATTCTTTCTACTGCCGGTCAAGGCGCTGTCCAAGATTTTCCGGGCCAAATTCCGAGACACCCTGCGGAAGACAACTTGTATTGATGACATTCCCACCGAAATTTGAAAAAGAGATTGGGTCGTGCACTGCCAACCGGTTGGCAACGGACTGTCCGCCTTGAAGTATCTGGCGCCTTACATCTTCCGGGTAGCCATCAGCAACAAGCGCATTATGAAGTTGACGGATGGCAAGGTGACCTTCCGCTACAAGACCACGGGAACCGGCAAACCCAAGAATTGCACGCTGGCTGCCGAGGAATTGATCCGCCGTTTTCTGCAGCATGTGCTCCCCAAGGGCTTTGTCAAGGTGCGCTATTACGGTTTCTTCAGTCCCGGTCTGCGACCACGACTGGCTGCTTTGAGTGAAAAAATCAACACAGCCATTTTGGAGGAACCTTCACCTGAAGTGACCCAACAGCCCGACATCTTGCCAACTTCCCAACAGGTTGATGAACCGTCCACGATTGTGCGTTGCCCATCTTGTGGCCAGCCTATGCAGCGGCAACGATCTCTCATTTCCTTAGATTGCAGGCCTCCATGAGCTATTCTTTCTCTGGCTTTTTGCTTGAGATGACCTATGCCACAAACACGCTTCCGTTTGTGCTTCTTTTGACGCGTCAATGGAGACCTTTTAGCATGGTTTTGTGGTTATCATTCCCCCATCTCTTGTACTCCCAAGCCATTGTTGCTATAATCTTTTTACAGAAAATCGCTTCTTGGTTGTGGGAACCCATGGGGATCCCCGCTTAATTTCCAAATCATACAAGGCTACTACTCGGCTTAGTTCAACCCAGGATTATGTGGCGGCTGATTTTAGCCCAACCGGATGCTTTATTCTTTTCCGCACCACATCAATCCTTAACCGTTGGGCGGCCCTTTGGAGTTCCGTACTCCACTATTGCGGAAATTTCAAATTACCTGTAGAATTAGCCGAACAAATTTTCTGTTTGTTCATGTGAGGTAAGGTTGTGGAAATCTTCGCTATTGATGAGATGTCTCCTTACTTGCAAGAAGTGATGGAGTTGGGCCGCGCAAATACAAATAAGCTAGGGTTTCTGCCGAGAGGCGCTTTCGTCAAATATGCAGCTGATAACCAAATATTTGTTGCTCTGGATAAAGAGAGAAAGATTATTGGCTATTTATTGTATGCAACTTCTTCTAAAGAGAAGTTGGCCTATATAGTCCATCTCTGTGTGGAACAATCTAGTAGGAGAAAGGGGGTTGCTAAGGCGCTTTTTGAGGAGTTAAAAACAGTTACTAAAGACGCGTTTCGTGGTATCAGAGTTCGCTGCCGACGCGATTATGAAGAAAGTGCAGTCTGGCGAAAACTAGATTTTATCGCAGTGCATGAGATACCAGGGCGGAGCAAGCATGGAACCACGTTAACCGTATGGTGGTTTGATCATGGACATCCGACACTGTTTTCTTATGCTGATCAGCAACGGATTGAATCAAAGCTCAAGGTAGCCATTGATGCTAATGTGTTTTTCCAGTTGCAGGATCCTCTGAATCATTCAAATGAGGAATCGCAATCGTTACTTGCTGACTGGCTGCAAGAAAATATAGAGCTGTGCGTTACGAATGAAATTCTCAACGAAATAGATCGTCACCCTGATAAGTCGGCACGAAAACAAGGACGTGCATTTGCGAGTACTTTTTCAAGGCTTATCAGTACAGATGATAAATTCCAGAAAGGCAAAAAGGACTTGCGCGACTTCTTTCCCGAGCAAATGAGTATCAGTGACGAATCTGATCTCCGTCAATTAGCGTGGGCGATTTGTGCTGGTGTACAGTTCTTCATCACACGTGATAGTGAACTGCTAGATAAGGAAAGTCACATCTATGACAATTTCGGGATACACATAATTCGCCCTGCTGATTTGGTCATTAACCAGGATCAACTTATGAGAGAGACTGAATACCAACCTGCTAGGTTAGCAGGTTCTCGGGTCAAAATAGAAAGGGTCCATCCGGGCCAGACTTCTTTCCTAGAGGATGCATTCCGTGCTCCACAGGAAGAAACAAAAGCTAAACTGCGGCAAAAGCTGCATCTCTGTTTGGCCGATCCACATACTTTTGAGACGGACATTGTGAAGAGCGCAGGGCGTCCATTAGCCCTGATAGTGCATGGTCGCCAGAACCAACAGCAGTTGGAAATTCCGGTCTTCCGAGTTGTGCGAGATCCTCTTTCTGCAACACTGGCAAGGCATTTAGTTCTTCACTCCGTCCTAGTTTCATCTCGTGAAGAAAGGGTATTGACCAAGGTCACTGATTCGTATTTATCAAATGATGTTGTTGACGCGCTTCGAGAAATGGGGTTTGTCTTAACTTGCGACTTCTGGATTAAAGCAAATCTACCTGTCGTAGAAACAGTTCAAGGGGCGGTTTCAAGATTGTCATCTCTAAGTATTGATTTCCCTCAGTTTAGGAAATACTTCCAACAGATAGCTGACACTCTCACAACAGCTTACTCAGTCAGTAATGTTAAGACAATGTTGCAGATTGAAAGATTACTATGGCCCGCAAAATTCACGGATATAGACATACCTGCGTTTGTCGTACCTATCAGGCCTGAATGGGCTATGCACCTATTCGACCCACATATTGCCAGTCAAGACCTCTTTGGGGGAGAACCAAGCCTCATTTTCAATGTTGAAAATGTCTACTATCGTTCGAACCGTCCAAAAGTACTTGCTGCACCAGCTCGGATTTTATGGTATGTCAGTAGGGGCAGGGGCAAATACCAGGGGACGATGGCAATTCGGGCGAGTTCCTATCTTGATGAAGTTGTTATTGGAGCGCCAAAGCCTCTGTTTTCACAATTCCGCCGTCTTGGTGTTTACAGGCGGGAGGATGTTTTCAACATTGCCAAAGGTAGAACTGATCAGGAGATTATGGCCTTCCGGTTCAGCAATACCGAGGTATTCAGTAATCCCATTAGCAGGAATGAACTGCAAGAAATATGGAAAGAAGAAACGGGCGGCATGTTTCATCTTCAAACGCCTATTGCTATTCCGAAAGATCGGTTTTTCCGCATCTACAAACTGGGTGTGAGAATTCAATAGAGAGGTGATGCTATGCCACCAGCAAGTGCGATCTTCCTTTCCATTCGCTCCCGATATGTTAGTAAGATATTTGAAGGTACGAAGACAGTGGAACTACGTCGTGTTCGCCCAAAGCATATTGCGAAGAGGGCACTGGTTTTAATCTATGTGCCATCACCTGTCCAGTCACTAGTGGGCGCCTTCAAGGTAGACCGAGTTGTCGAAATACCTTTGCAGGAGCTCTGGGAAGCAGTACATGATAGGGCTGGAGTGACACGAGAGGAATTTGATGCCTACTATGAAGGAGTGTCTGTGGGGATTGCCATTTTCTTTAGCGAGGTCCGGAATTTACCCGAGCCAATAGAGCTTCGAGCCTTGAAAGAGAGCGTTGGATTTCAGCCTCCGCAGGGATTTCGCTACGCGACCGCAAGCGAATTGGCATCACCTCAGCTTGCCGAGTTAGTAGAAGATACAAAGGCCGTTATAAAGGGTTCTTTTCTGTCCCAGAGGACCTGATATGATGTAAGGGTTTATTACAGGCTCTTTTTTTCGGTGGTGGGCGGCCTAACCACTCGCTGGTGTGTCTTGAAAGTTGTCGTCTGCTAATCGGTGAAAGTCCGATCCTATTAACGGTTTTGCTTGCTTGCAAGCCGGAGGCCAGGTAGCAGGCATCTGGCTGGTAATACTAGCCTTGTCAGCCGGGTGACTGGTTGTGCTGAAGCGTTGTACCCCCTGAGAAAGGGGAGCAAAACAATAGCCCGTAACATGAAGTGAATGGCTTGTGAGCAAGCTTGGCAGCCTCGAAAGGTTAGCCCTGAAAAGGGAGCAAGAGGGAGCCGATGTAGTGGTCCCATAGAATTGGACACTTATTAAGCGTTTCTTAGGGGGATTCCATAACCGATTGGACATGTGACTGCCACCAAGCAATCTCATACTCAACCGGAGTCAAGTACCCCAGTGATG
>SDBT01021217.1_pt1 | contig 10157 bp, 10 predicted proteins | sample 2277101 | NCBI WGS metagenome assembly SDBT01 (sample SAMN10404973, study PRJNA504765) | marine sediment metagenome | isolation source: marine sediment core GS10_PC15, 103 cmbsf | place: Arctic Ocean: Southern Knipovich Ridge | collected 2010
CGCCAGGATTGACCGAGATGCACGCCTCGTCGATCCGCGCATCGCCGGTCGAGCCGCTGGTGAGGTCGGTACCGACGTAGATCGTCGTGGTCGCACTGGTGGCCGTGAGGCTCCCCTCCACCAGGCCGTAGGTTCCCGTGACGGGAGCTGAGGCTACGAGCGTCCCGGTGCGTGAGTTGAGCCGGATCTCGCCGACGCCGCCATTGCCCGCAACGTAGAAGCTCACCCAGTAGAGCTGGGCTGGCGTCGTCGTGACGGCCTGGGTGATCCCCTCCACATGCCCGGTTTGGGTACGCGGGGAGCGCGTCCCCGCGTACATGCCGGGATCGGTGCCGGTTGCCCAATAATCGCAATCGACACCCGCCGAGGTGCTGGCGGTGGCCCAACCCACCGGCTCGGTGTTGTGCGGGGTGGCCGGGCAGTTCTCCATGTCACCGTTGACGAAGAGATTCTGTGCCCAGGCCGCGGGGGCGATGGCGAAGGCGGCCACCGCGACGAGCGATCCGACGAGCATCGCGGCGAAAGCATGGGAACCGTGGCGGGTGGACCGGTTGCTTCCTGACATCAGCGTGGGCTCCTTTCGGCGAGAGCAACCGACGGGGTACATCTCGTACGCGACCCAATAGGTGGGTCTATCCAGTAGCATGGTACCGGAAGAGCCGCTCGACCCCTCCTTCCTACCTACGCTCAACCGCTTCGAATCGGTCATTCTCACGCTCCCTGTAGTCCCGAGATAATCCCAGAACCCGACCGAACTCCAGAGCACGCCTCGGTTTCGCAGTGACTTCCTACACCATTGGCCGCAGGTTCGACTCCTGCCGGGGGCGCCAGGGATTCCGAGACGATGGCCGTCTCGGGGGGACGGATCTGGTGTTGCCGGTTGCCGGACGGCTACACTCGCCCGTGGGGTCGGTGGTTGCAGCAATCCGCGAGAGTGTGGTCATGGGACGTGGATGGACGTCATTCACGTTCTGCTCGCTGGTTGCGGTAGCCATTGCAGCAGCGGCCGCGGGTTGCGACCGTCCGAGGCGCGAAACCAGAGATCGCGTCGTCACGGTGAGCAGCAGCGCCTGCAGCAAGGACGCCGACTGCTTGCTGTACGTGCCCTTCTCCTGCTGTCCGCGGTGCGTCAGGCCAAAGCCGCGGGTTGCCGTCGCTCGCGACTGGGCCGATGCGACGGACGCTGCCGACAAGGCGCGTTGCGACCCGCTGCCATGCCCCCAGATCACCTGCGGCCTTCCCCCACCCGCGCCGCCCTGCCCGACGACGGCCAGGGCGATCTGTCGGGAAGGCTCGTGCGCGATGGTGCAAGTCTCCGTGCCGTGCGACGCCGGCCCCGCTGCCTCGTCCTCGGGAAGCGCCAAGACCATGCCCCCGCCCCCCTAGCTCCCTGCGACTGCCCACGGCAGCGCGAGCAGCGGCCGGTGGCAGGCGTTCTTGAACGATGTCTCGTGGTCCTGCGCTTGTGTTCAAAATCGTTCGTCGCTCGAAGGTCACCAGCAGGTGATGAGCCACGGACGGATGGACAAGGATAGACACGCTACGATATTCTGGTCTTCAACGGGGAGGCCCTCAGATGATCGAGCCCAGCGCCAGGACGTCGATGTCCAGAATACTCTTCGGAGCCACCTCGCTGGCAGCTTTGCTGCTGGCATGCAGCGCTTCGGATGGCTCATCGAGCCAGCTCAACCAAGGGACCGGGGGCGCCGGCGCGTCAGGTTGGCTCTTCGGCGGCTCAGGCGGCGCCGGGGATCTCGATGGTGGCCAAATCGGTGAGGTAGCTACGCTGTCAGGGCGTGTGATGGCGCCATCGGGTGCGTTTCCAATCTCCGGCGCGCTCGTATTTCTCACGCAGGGCGATCTGCCGCCCATCCCCACTGGCGTGTATCACTACGAGTGCGACGACATGGAAGGGATGCCCTACACACTGTCCCAGGCCGATGGGACTTGGACCATCAACAACGCCCCGGTCGGAACCTGGAAGCTGGTGACGAGGAAGGGGAACTTCCGGCGTATCAGGGAGATCCAAATCACGAAGGACATGGATCCGAACGTCGATGAAGAGATGACTACCCTGCCTGCGGCACCGACCTCGGACGGCTTGGATATGATCCCGAGCTTCGCCGTCGTGAAGACGGCCCCTGATCTCACCTACAATCTGTTGGCCAAATTCGGAATGGGCCAGGTGGATGGGGGAGGGGCGCTCGTGCTTGGCACGGAGGAGTTCGACATCTATCAGGACAGTGGATCCAGCTCGTATCCCCACACCAGCGCACTGTTCGACAGCCAGAACGTCCTCCATGGCTATCACATGATCTTCCTGCCCTGCAACGCGAGCAGCGTCGGCGTCTCATTCGTCAACAGCCACGTCCAGATGCTGCGCGACTATGTGACGGCAGGCGGCAGGATCTATCACTCCTGCACGGTGTCGCTTTGGTCCGAGGCGACCTTTCCGGATTATATCGACTTCTACCAGTCCGACGATCCAGTCAAATTCGATATCGGACGCCGGACGGGCTCCGGCTATTTCACCACCGGAAACGTGCTCGATCAGGATCTGGCTGCGTGGCTGAGCGTCGTTATTCCAGACGATCCCACCCAGGTCCCCTTCCAAAACGGCTACGTTACGATCGACTCGACCCAAGAGGTGAACGACGGACACGGTTTGGAAGAGGACGGCTTCGTCGTCAAACCCTACACGTGGGTGATGGACAACGGCTCCTACCCCAATTGTCCTCTCATGGTCACCTACAACTATGACGACGGCAAAGTCTTCTATTCGGTCTACGAGACGTCCTCCAACTCCGTCGTCATCACCCCCCAGGAGTACATCCTCCTTTACGTCATTCTCGAGGTCGGCGTCTGCGCGAACCTACCACCTGAGATTCCGAGATGAGCTCGACCCGAGGGAGCCCCCCAGCCGCCCGGTAGAGCCTCCTCGACCAGCCCTTCACGGCTGCTCTCGTTGCTCCCGTGCGAGTGCTCTGAGCGCCTTCATGAGCTCCGGTGGAACCTGGGACAGAGGCGCTTGCGAACGCCCATGGGTGTGCGCAGGAGCGGTCGTGGTCCCGTGCTCCCCCTCGCTGCGTGTCGCCTCGTCACGTTGAGCCTTCAGCTGTCGCATCATCTCGTCGCTGCGCTCGAAATGGCTTCGGCGTGGTACGAGGCTCGTTTCCAGGTGCGCTGACACGAGGTAGATCTGCTCCCCCTCCGATGACCGTATGTGCAGCAGCCTATCTCGCGTCCGCGTACCCACCCAGACGTCTACCGATCTCGAGCCGTCCGCCCCGCGAACCAACAGCGTTACTTGCGGTGTCTCGTCGTCGAATAGTCCCGTGCCATCCCGATCACCAGGAGCATCCACAAACCTCTTGGCCAACAGATGGGCGATCACACCAACGTTCTGGCTCGCCCGATCGCGGTCGAAGTTTCGGATGGTCGTTCCCTTGGGTACGAACCTCCCCCGCTCTTCAGGATCGGCAACGAGATCCAGTCGACCATACGCGTTCGAGTATCTCACCTCCTCAATCTCGGTCACAGCGATGTCCGTGATGACTGGGTGCCGCAGCTCGTCCAACGTTCTGTCGAATAGCCGGAGACACCGCCCCCGAACTGTGAGGATCCGCGTGTCATCCACACCTCTGACGTAAGTCTCCTCCCGGGTCGACCGCCCGACCATGAAGTGGCTCTCCAGGCGGTCGCCAGTCCAGGCCTCAACCTCCAATCCCCTCTCCTGGTCTACTCGGTGCTTGCGTGCCGCGTGCGGATCTCCCGAAACGCTCGCGGTGATCTCAATCTCCGCCATCACCGCCACAATGGAATCCATAGCCGTCTGATTTGCGCGGTACTTGATCGGCGATACGATCCACCAACCGTCCTTTCCTTTCTCGAGCGCAATGCGACGAACACTCCCATCTCCGCGCCTCTTCGATAGCTCGATGCGAGACAGCTGATCCGGTGCAACCTGGAGCGACGACGGAGATAGTGGGGCGGTCAGAATCGCAGCATCCGGCTGCGCAGACGGCTCGTCAGATGGCTCGCCAGACAGGTCACCAGATTGGCAGACGACCCCGGTCAGGGCCAGAGCCACAACCAGGGGAACCAACCCGCTCGAGACATTGCCTATGGAATCCACCCAAGCCTCGTGAGCGTCTCCGCCATTCCTTCCTTGGTCGCCGCCCCCTCATGCCTCGCCTCGATGTGGCCGGACGAGCCGACGAAGACCTGGGTTGGAACAGACCGGATCCCGAAGAACTGACCGAAACGCTGGTTCTTGCCACGGTCGATGTTGACGGTGACCACGTCGACCGTTCCGGTCTGCTCTCCTCTGAGCTGAGTGATCCATGGCTTCATCACCTGGCAGGGCAGACAATAATCGCGCGTGAAGCCGATCATCATGGGGCGGGATGATGCGTCGGGCGCCTGCTCGGCTGACGGATAGGCCGTATTGGATGATCCGGCAGACGCGGATGACGTGGGAGCAGATGATGGGCTCGAATCCGACCTGCGAGCCCCTGTCGCCACCGGTGGGCTGTGGTCGTCGCACGAGGCGACGAGCACCACAAGCGGCAGAAACCACAGCGGAAACCCGTGCATGAGATGTAGGGTGTGTTGGTGGTGCAGACGTAGGCGGATAGCAGGCCGCGGTTCGGGGGACGAAGAGTAAAGCCTGACCAGATTGGGCGATAGCCCAATCCGGCGGACGGCCGGCGTTCGTGGACGGATGGCCAGGACAGGCCAACTCGTTTGCGCCGATGTAGCCGCCACATGCACTGTCAGAGCCCGCGCGGCAGATCCTCCACGCCCAAGTCCGCGGCCCATTTCGCAAGGTAGGCGCAGTCCAGGTTGAATGGGGAGCGCCTAGTCAGGGCGTCGCGGGCAGCAGCGGCGCTGAGGTAGTACTCGTCTTCAGGAAAGGCAGCGATGAGCCGCTCGAGCGATGCCTCATCGACGGCCACCACTAGATCGATGCCCTGCGTGCTTCGCGGTATGCCGTGGTACGTGCTGGCGAATGAGCCCGCCACCATGCAAGCGATCTCTGATCCTTCGAGTAGGCGGATGGCCAGCCGAGCGAAGCTGCTGTTACCATGTCTTGTCAGCATCGCCGCGTTGCCGCGGCCAGCCGAAGGCCAAGCAAGATGACCACGACACCCATGGCCGCTCTCGCCGTGCTTCTTGTCGTCGCCATGAGCCCCGTCGCTTGCGGTGGCGACTCCACCGACGGGGGAGCGGCCGGCACCGGCGCGACTGGCGGCAGCGGCGGAGGCGGCGCAGGCTCCAATCAGCCCCCCACGGTGTCTGCTGGCAACGCTCAGATCGTGGTGTTCCCCACCTCAGCGGCCCTCGACGGCACCGTCGAGGACGACGGCTTGCCCGATCCGCCCGGGGCCCTCACCGTCGCCTGGACCGAGTCGAGCGGTCCCGGCGATGTGACCTTCGCCGATGCTGCGGCGCAGGACACCACGGCCACCTTCAGCGAAACCGGAAGCTACGTCCTGCGACTCAGTGCCAACGATGGTGAGCTCGAATCCACCGATGAGGTGACGGTGACGGTGAATGATCCGCCGGATCCAGGGGGCACCCAGCTGAGCGAGTGCTCCAATGACGGCTGTGTGCTGACCATCCCTCGCTACAAGATCTTCATGTCTCACAACGATCCGGACGTGCTGTGGGTGGCGTTCCAAAACGGCAGTTCGGAGAACCTGATGAAGAGTGTGAATGGCGGTTTGTCTTGGGACGCTGCGGATCCAGATGGGCTCACCATCCGCGGCTATCTGGACTACCACGCCTCGGTGGACGGCGATGGCTCGGACAATTTGTATGTGACCGATCCGGGGTCCGGAAACGTCTTCTTCCGAAAGCTGAACGCCCCCGGTGCGGCCCAGGGCGACTTCGGGCCGGAGTTGCTGCTGACCTCCTCGACTATCGGCAGCTACAACACCCGCTCCAACCTCTTGGTGCAGGACGAGAACAACATCTGGGTCTTCTCTCGTACCAGCAGCCAAGCATTGGGCAACGTGCGCTACTTCCGTTCGACCAACGGTGGCGCGAGCTTTGACGAGGAGGGTTGGGTCAGCGAGACCGGCTCGGACAACGTGCGCATTGGTTCGCTACTCATCGATGGGATGCCCGCGGTGGTCATCAAGTACGTGAGCTATCCGGCCGGCGACAACATCGACTATCGCTACTTCATCTGGGACGGCGGCGCGTTCGTGGCCAATGCCGATGCCGACATCGTGCGGGATCAGCATCTGGCCCAGCAGCGCGAATACTCCATGAGCTACGTCGATGGCGCCATGCACCTGGTGTGGAACCAGGGCCCCACCCTCCGTCACGCCTACAAGGAGCACAACGGCGGCACTGGCAGCTGGACCTACGGGGATATCGAGACGCTGGGCTATAGCCCACGGGATTGGCATCCCTCGCTCAGCCGTCAGGGCACCAGCCTGTTTCTCTTCTACATCCGTCAGGAGTCCGACACGGTTGGCCACAACAACGTCTATTTCCGCCAATGGGATGCCGGCACGAGTTCCTGGAGCAGCGCCATGGCGCTGACCACCAACGGCGCTGGCCATCGTTTCCCCCATGGTCCAGCGGTGTTGAATCCCGCGGCGGACTACGTGCCGGTGATCTGGTCCGCGCCGCCGGGGGTGGTCATGATCCACCGCCTTTTCGGCACGCCCTGAGGGGCCTCCCACGCTTTGCCGGAGCGAGCTGGGGGGTCGTCCTGGCCCACAAGGCTCACCACCCTCGAGCGAGGCACCGTTGGCGCGCATGGCGCTGGCCCACGCACAATGCAGCTCATGCATCGAGTGTAGCCAGCAATGCCGCGAGCCAACCTTCGATGCTGAAGTCACCAAGCAGCTGCTCTTCCAAGTGGAGCAGGCGTCGCGCTCCGGTGTGGACGTTGCCGTGCTCAAGTTCAAGGCGGCGTCGGCTAGTCCCAAGATAATCCCAGAACACGACCTAACTCCAGCGTACGCCTCGGTTTCGCAACGACTTCCTAAACCATTGGCCGCAAGTTCGGCTCTTGCCGGGGGCGCCCGAGGATCCCCAAGACTTCGGCGACCGCAGATCTTCGGGCTTGGGATCATCTTTGGATTATGATGGGCGCCGACTCGTCGTCATCATCGTCCTCAGCTTCTAGCGCTTCCTCCATCACCCGAAAGACCATAGGAGGATCCAAGCGTATGGCGCCACCCGAAAGGACAATCAGCGAGTTGTAGAAGACACCCGATCCTGACGAAGCTACTCGATGCAATACACGCCGTTGCTGCTCGCCACATAGAGCTTGCCTAGAGCATCCACGGCAACTGGGGCGTGGAAACTCTCGTTGTTGTGTCCGGACCGAGACGGCAACGAGAGAGGCAGTCGGAAGATGCTTGTCCCGTCATCGCGGAAGAGCTCCAGCACGCCACCGCTCAGAGTGATGATCCACTCGTTGGAGGTCACGGTGAGCCAGTGGCTTTCGCTTTCTCGAAGCTCCTGCCGCCAGACCACCTGCCCGCTGTCGAGTCGCTGGAGCGAGCTTCCATCCACGATGTAGATTCTGTCTTTCATGCCAGCCGCGGGAGGTTGCATACCCCAGGACCAGTTCGCTCCAAACTCGAGCGAGAGGGAATGCTCCCAGAGAGACTTTCCAGATTGGTCAAAACACGCGAGAGACCATTGGTCTACTGACCCACCCGTTTTGCTCCCCGCCATGACGATGTTGCCGGACAGATCGAGAATGGCTGTGGCAGACTCCGAAAATCCAGAATCGAACGATGTGATCTCCTTGCCGTCCCCGGTATCGAGGGAGATCACCCGTGGTCCATGAACGAGCAGGATGGTCTTCTCGTCCTCGGTGAGTAGGGCCTGGGTCAGAGATCCATGCCTCTCGACGACCCATGCGAACCGGTCGCCGTCCTCGTTGAAGCTCCGCTTGTAGATGTAGTGTTCCCTTGGATTCCTCTGAGGCCCCCCCGTGTACTGGACAACGGCGATGATCTCATCTTCTCCGGGCAGTAGAAGAAGCGGCCCCGACCACGTATCCAGGAATGGGAATGTCCTTTGGTTCAGGACGAACCTCCCGCCGTACTCCTGAACCATCAGATAGGAGATGTCATCCGTGTAGGCGAACGCACGGTTTCCGAATACGACGGGCTTCGATGTTCCTCCTCCGCCGGCACTCGTGAGGAGGGTAGGCCTTCCCATGGGATTGAACACAAACAGGTGCTCGCTGCTGGCTACCCCGATGTTGCTCCCGCTCACTAGCACCTGGTAAGGAATTTGAAACACCATGAGGTCCCAGCTTTCCTTCTCTACTGTATGACGCTCTCCTCTCCAGAACATCTCTCCGGGCTGCGTTTCCCAAAACGTCTTCTTCCAAGCCAGGGTGCCCTTGGCTTCGGTCGGCACCTCGACGTGGCTATTCCTCTGCAGGTTGGCGAACCTAACGGAGTACTCCACGATTCCGAGATCGAACATGCCTCCCGGCTTCTCGTCGTAGCTCCCGAATTTGACATCGCTGACCTGCGCTTGCTCCCCCTCCTGAGGCTGGGCACTCACGGTGCTGGCCGTGGCTACCGGCTTGGGGCCGCACCCCATTGCAAGGATGCAGGCCGTTGCACCAAACGCCGTCCTGCACAAGGCCACACCAACGCGGTCCACGTGACGATCCAACCGTTCTGTGCACCGTATATCATTGTCATGAGCCATGATGAGGCAATCTACAGCTCCGTCTCGAATTGAGCAAGGAGCCCTGCTTTGCAGGCGGAAAGCCGGAACGAGACCATCTTCCATCGATGTGGATTGGCCCCTTGTGAAATCGTGATTTGCCAACCGCCAAACACGCGTTGGCATCTCGGAAGGAGACGCTTCAAGTGGAAGTCAATGCATTGGCAAGAACGTCCAGCTGGCGTAACTCGTAGATAAGGCATTCGCTCGGGGGATGGTGAGAATACGTCGATCATCCGACAAGACGATGTGTTTGCCCTGCCGAACTGCTCGGAACCCCGCCTTCTTGAGGGCTCGCACAGCGTCGAGGTGGTTCACGCCGGGGATCTTCGGCATTGGCTAGATAGCGATGTCTATCTCGCGAACATCACTTCCCTGTAGCTGCTCCTCTATGACCGACAGGTACTCGCGGATGGCGTTCTCGATGTTTGCCATCGCCTCCTCCTCGGTTGCTCCCTGTGACCAGCAACCCGGGAGTCCTGGAACGGAAACGCTGTGCCCCTCATTGGATTGACGTAGGCAGATACCGCGGGGGCAGCTACCGCGTCGCCGTGGAGGGCGGCTACCCCTCGGTGCTGGCTGCCATGGAGCCGGTCTTCCTCGGCCAGCGATTCGGTCGCTTCCTGGCTACCATCTGGCTGACCGTGGTTACGGGCCTCATCTGGTACGTGTCGTGGTGGTTCTTGTTCGTGGTGCCCCACGATGGCGACGACGTGGGCAAGCTCGGCATGGTCGCCATCGTCGCCATCATCGCCGCCATGGTGGGAGCCTGGTTCATGGCGGGCAAGATGGTCGCCAGCGTGAACGTGGAGGGCATCCCCGACGCCCAGATGGCCAAGTTGAACGCGCTCTGGAGGTGGCTGGAGTGAGGTGTGCATGCGGACAAGCGCTGCAACCTGGCGACGTCGTTCTGTGCTCGGCTTGTGGTCGCCAGAATCTGACTACGCCGATCCGCGGAAGATCCGCGGCGCCGTCTACGAGATCGATGTCAGCCAACGGGAAGCCCATGGGGAGGCAGAGCGCTTCGGTCGTGAGCTGATGGCGCGGGACAAGAAGCGCTTCGACGAGATCGCAACCACTGAGACGATCCAGTGCGACCACCAGGGCATGGTCTACTACCCGCTGTACGAGATCCACTACCGGTACGGCTCGAAGAGCTTCCGGTCGGTGGTCGATGCCTCCAACGGCGTGGTCTGCCACACGGCCCACCCCATGAGTCTGAAGACGCGGGTTGCGGTCAAGATTGCGGGCCTCACCTACCTCGCGCTTGCGCTGGTCGTGGCCTTGGGCTTTGCGCTCTCTCCCGCGACGAGCTGCGGCCAAGTGGTGGATCCCATCGGCATCGGCGGCTTCGGTGGGGCCGGTTTGGTCTTCTTCACGGCTCTGGTTGTGGGCGGCCGCATTCTCTACACCGCGCTATCGCGCAGCCGCAGCGGAGA
>SDBT01021218.1_pt1 | contig 10156 bp, 11 predicted proteins | sample 2277101 | NCBI WGS metagenome assembly SDBT01 (sample SAMN10404973, study PRJNA504765) | marine sediment metagenome | isolation source: marine sediment core GS10_PC15, 103 cmbsf | place: Arctic Ocean: Southern Knipovich Ridge | collected 2010
TTATTGTAAGATAGCCCTCAGGGACTGTCAAGATTAAGTTTCAACGGCCAGAGCCGGTATTGCCGGTACCCCTGTTCCGTGCTAAGGTCATTCTATGATCGATATCGCATTCGCCTTCAATTTCAATATCCAGCGTTGTGAGATCGAGGTCGGCGAGGAGGATGTCATCGTCAATGAGGGATACACCCCTCTCGTCAATGGCTTTCTCGAGCACGGCCTCAAGGCCGACCTGTTCCTCTCCGGATTCTCTTCCCGAAGGATCGGAGAGATCGACGCGTCTCTGATCGATACTATCAAAGCCAATTTGGGCACCAGCTTCGAGCTCGGCACCTACACCTACACGCACCCCATTCCCCAACTGCTGAACGCCAGAGAGTTCGAAAAACAGATAGAGAAGGGATTGGAGATCGACCAGGAGGTCTTTGGAACGAAACCGGCGGGATTCCTGCCTCCAGAGTTTGCCTATACCGGCGAGATGGCGCGGATACTGGGAGAACAGGGGATCCGCTGGATCGTGGTTCTGTCCAGCCACATCAAGAGATCACGCCCCGATCTGGAGGGCAGAGTCCTTCACCTGCCCTACACCACGAAGCAGGGGGAGTTCGAGTTCACCCTGGCTCCGGCGGTTTACCAGCTTCCCGACACACCCGAGCGCTTCTTCAAGCTCATGATGAAGGGCGAGCTGGATGCGGACACCGTTATCAGGGGTGTCAAGAGCTTTGCCTCTGCCTACCCCGACACTCTTCTGCTCTTCAAGCGGGATGCGGAAACCATCTTCATCGATGCCTTCAACAGCGGGTTCAAGGGCACCTCCGAGGTCTTCGAGCAATTCGTGAGCGGGCTGGCCGGATTAGACGAGGTGCGGTTCACGACCATCGGGGACTTCCTCGAGAAGACCCCCAGTCAGGGGACCGTCGAGCTTCCGGATCACCTCGGAAACACGAAAATCGAGACCTTCACAGAGGGCGAGGCCAGGCCCATTTGGGATCTGACTTGCCAGGTGCGGGAAAAGCTCATGGAGGCCGAAAAGCGCGACCCGGGCTCGGAACGCACAAAAACCGCATGGGAGCATCTGCTGCTCTCCCACAACTCCGACGGACGCATCGGTTACTGGTTCAGCGAGTGGAATCCCGGTGAGCACAAGGTAGCGCTGACGAGGAGGCAGTTCATCGAAGACAACTTGAAAAAGGCGCTGCAGGCCCTCTCGTAAATGAAAGATCTCATCCCTCTGAACACCCTGCAACCGGGTAACGTACCGCCTCGACTGAAAGTCTCCTTTTACTTCGACCTGGAGGGCCATGCCTTTCAGCACGCCGATCTCTTTCGGTCACCTGAGATCGTCACGGTCATAGACGTCGTAAAGAGAATTAAAGGTTACACAGAAGCGTGGTTGCGTCGTGCAGCATCCGAAACCAGTCGCTATCAATCCGTCTCTCCGCCGCCGGATTGCCTGATCCACGGAAACGTCCGCATCCTCTCTGAAGGGGATTGCCTCTTTCTACCCAGGCTCATCGTCGGTCCGGATGCGGAAGAGCCCGGGACTATCGTGATCGGACAAAACACGCACATCATGGGGACGTCCTTCTATCTCGACGAAGGCGACATCTACATAGGCGAGAACACAGGCATCGACAGCGGCTGTTTCATCATGGGACCCGTGATCCTGGGTTCGGACAACGAGATACGGCCCGGAACCTACCTGCGGGGGCGTGTGATAGTGGGCAACGGATGCACGCTGCGCTGCGAGGCCAAAAACTCGGTTTTCATGGACAGGGCCGTGTTTCCCCACCCTTCCTATGTCGGAGACAGCCTGGTGGGATACCAGACTCATTTTGCCAATCAGGCTACCACGTCCAACGTGCATCTCTTATCCCCTCTCACTCCCGATGCCAGGCAGAGAAGCGTTGTTCTGGATCTGGATGGGATCTCCTACGACACCGGCATGCGGAAGCTGGGAATGGTGGCAGGGGACTACTGCCAGGTGGGATGCAGCTGTGTCTCGGATCCTGGAACCTTTCTCGCTCCCCGAACCATGGTTTACTCTCTCACCCGAATAAAGAGAGGCTTCTACGGACCCAATCAGATTATCAAGAACAAGCCCTGGGAGCAGGGAACCATCCAGGTTGCGGAGCTGAGGGAAGAAAACAGCGAGGCGTGAAAGGATGAGTGTTATGGAACGACCAGGAAGTAACAGTACACCGAAAGAATAGCGACCACAATCGTCAGGATAAAACTCCTGAATATCCAGGCGGACAGGAGGGCGGCGGCAAGTCCGATCACCGACGCGATCGGGTTTCCCTCGATAGCATTCAATCCACCGGGTATGACCAGGGCGCCGATGGCAGCGTAGGGTATGAACGAGAGAAAAAGCGTAAGCCTTCTGCCTAACCTGCGCCCCTTTAAAAGCGTTAGCGGAAGCAGCCTGGGCAGATACGTTACAGCCGTCATTCCCAATACAAGCAGAAAGAAGCTCATGAGTCCACCTCGGGCAATTCATTGACGGATGATTTATTGAAGAAGAGAGATCCAACGGCGGCTGCGAAGAGTATGGCGATGATAATATTCCAACCCGACGAGACGATCCGGATTTCGCTGAGCAGCACATGGCACCCCGCCGATAACAGTGCAATGACTGCAGCCCTGCTGGACCGCTTCACCGCCGGGACGAGAATGGCGATAAAGAGGGCGTAGAGCGCGATGCCCAGACTCCTCTGAATGGCGTGGGGAAGAACACGCCCCAGCGCATGCCCCACAGCGGTCCCTGCAACCCAACTGGTGTAGGCCACGGACTCGAGGCCGATGAGAAAACCGCTGGAAAGCTTCTGTTCCCTGGTCGAGGCTATGGCAAAGGTCTCATCGGTGACTCCAAAGGCGATGACGGGAAGAAACCGTGATCCCTCCTGCAGCTTCGAGGAGAGGGAGGCGGTCATCAGAAAATGCCTGAAGTTCATCAGAAGCGTGGCGATGACGATCTCACCGGTCGCGATTCCACTGGCGATGAGATTCAATGCCATAAACTGGCTGGCTCCGGCAAATACCATGATGGACATCAGGCAGGCGTGAACGAGATCGATATCCATGTTCTTGGCAATAAGCCCGAAGGTCATAGCCGCCGGAAAGTACCCGATGAGAATAGGGATGGCCGTACGCACCCCTCGGAAATAGTCGCCCTTCAGCATTATCGTGGCCTCACCCTCTGTTCAGTAAATGGTGTAGAAAAACGCCTTCATCGACGGGAAAAGAGTCTCCATAAACAGTCTCCATCGAGGATCGAGCAGGAAATCGTGCTCCGCCAACGAGAGTTCCCGGAGAGTACGGTAGCCGAAGAGCAGAGGCACGACCAAAGGCGGAGGAAGGCAGACCCCGCTCCGTTCCCTGTATCCGAGGGATTTGACCTCCCTGCATCGACCCTTCTCGAAACGCAGCTCGAAGGCTTCTCGGTACAGGTTGAGGCACAGGGTCTCGGAGGCCCCGGCAAAGGGACTCAGGGCGAGCCTTTTCTCGAAAACCGGCGCAAGCTTTTCGAGCAGCCTGCCCAAATGCAGGATTCGAATCTGCCACGCCCAGGATCGCGGATTGTAGGCTCCGAGGGCACGTGAAGATCTTACGAGGTCACAAACATCCGGGAGGTTCAGGCGTATATAGGGTTTCTTTTTGCGAACGGCGAGGTGTTTCAGCTTGGAGAGTACGGCAAGGGTTACATCGGGCTTCATGGGTCCCGCCTCACTCACGATCAGTCCCTCGCCAAAGCCGTGACGGGAGACGCGGAAGTAGCTTACCGTATTTGCGGATCCGCTCGTAACTACCCACGTATCGGCTGCCATTTCGGTTTTCATAGACGGACCGAGCAGGTACGCCCAGATGTCCGCGTCTCGGAGAGCACGCACCGTGAATCGCTGGTTTACCTCGTCGAAGAGACGCATCAGCTCCGGTAAATCGGCGTGATCGGCCCTGCGAAATGTCAGTCCGCTGTTTTTCTCAGGATCGGGAATACGGTCCAGATCGATACGCCATCGCGGCTCCAGCGGAACGGCATACTCGTAGCCGAACTGGCGGTAAAAGTAGGCAATCCCCTGGATATGGCTGAAGTCATAGCCCCCGGATTCGAGCAGCTCATTGAATCTCTCAACCTGATAGCGGATCAGCCCTCTGTTGCGATAGGTCTCTCTCGTTCCCACCATACCCATCTCACCGGCTTTGAGCTCGACTTCCCCGAAGCGAACTCGCCACGGGATAAGACAGAGAGCGGACACTACGGCTGCCGTTTTCGAATCCTCCACAAAGAGCCAATGCTCCGGGCTGGTGGCCGGGTGATCGAGGAGAAGAGAACGGCTCATATTGCCGATCGCGGCGCGCCCGTGGACCTCGGCGTTGAGTCGGGCAATCCGGTTTATGTCATTGCGGCAAGCCACGGACCTCAGAACCAGACCGTCGGGAAGCTCCTTTCTGTAGGGGGTGGTTTCTTTTAACATCTGCGGCTACGGTTAGTCCAACGCAAAATCCACGGCCGCCTCCGCGTGGAGCCGTGTCGTGTCGAAGAGGGGAACGCTGCTGTCAGCTGCGCTCAAAAGAAGCGGGATCTCGGTGCAACCCAGAACGATACCCTCTGCGCCGTCCCGTACCATGCCTTGGATGATGCGCCTGAAGGCCTCACGAGAGGTCTCTTCGAACTTTCCCATGCAGAGCTCTGTGTAGATGACTTCGTGAATCCTCTCTCTGTCCGCCCCATCGGGAATGATGACCTCCAGCCCGTGCTTCAAGCTCAGCCTCCCTCTGTAGAACTCCCGCTCCATCGTAAACCTGGTCCCCAGCAGACCGATCTTGCGCATTCCACCGCTCTTGATGCGATCCGCGGCAGTGTCGGTGATATGAAGAAGGGGGATATCGATCCGATTCTGTATCGCATCGGCAATGAGATGCATGGTATTGCTGCAGATAAGCAGGATCTCGGCTCCCCCCGCTTCGAGCTTTGCGGCGCACTCTGCTAAAATAATCTCCAGCCGATCCCACTGGTCACTGTGCTGCAGCTCTTCGATGTCTTCGAAATCCAGCGAATAGAGGACACATTCGGCGGAGTGCAGCCCTCCCAAACGCCGGCGAACTATTTCGTTTATGATTCTGTAGTACTCGAGGGAAGACTCCCAGCTCATTCCTCCCAGCAGGCCGATGGTTCTCATTCAATATCTCCCGGGGGTTGTTGGATTCTCAAGAGGGAAATACCCCTTACGAGGTCCCGCCACTTGATGTCCGTCAGCTCCATCGCAGGCTCGATGGTGAGCAAATCAGAGTACTTCAACGTCTGTTTGAGGGTCTGCCTTATCTTGTCGAACCTCCTGGAGGAGCCCTCAAAGAGCCATCTTCCCCTCCTGTACTCCCCTCGAAGATGCACGTTTGCAATTTTCCTCTTGATGCTTCGATATGCCTCCAACTCCCCGTATTTCATTGCCCACTTTGTATCCAGGGTTACCCAATCGTAACCCTTGACCACTGACAGTGGTGAGCGGCCCTCACCATATGTCGGTATGTTCTCGACCGTTGCTTTGATTTTCGAGTGGGTCCTGACACAGGTCTTGAAGAGTCTCTTGAGGGTCACGAAGTCAATGTCCTCGATCCAGGTGTCCCAAAGATGAAAGACGCACATCCGTGCATGAACCAGCTTCGCCAGATAGAGGGCGTTCCCGATAAACTTTTTCCCCCGCTCAATCAATTCCTCGTCTTTGGAGCAGAGACAGACGCCAACATCACGGTTGGCGTGGACCGAAATGATATTGAGATTCAGGTCATTGATGCTCCGAGCGATTTCCGAGACACCGTGCTTCCTGCTCAGTTCCCACTCCAGTTTTCTGTCATACTTCGTATCGACACAGATTGGTGAATAGTGTCTGTTCCACTCGGCAAGAAGCTGAAACTCATATCCGTCTACCACACCTTCTTTGGCGAGCATAGTCATGACATACAGGGTGGCTTCAAGATCGTAGTACTTTCGACCCAGATAACTGGCTAGAGGAGCTGAGCTTATGGAGAGCAACCCCATTCTCGTACCCTCAGGACGCGCCGCTATGCCCGGATGCTTGGCTCTCTAAAGATTCCTATCTTTAAATTTAAACATTCCTATGTTTAAAAGAGCTCACTGATGCTGTCGTCCCACTTGAAAGAATTTAGGATCCATTTGGTTCTCGGCTTGTAGAACACAAAAAGCCACCGTACAATGTGCCTCTCGTATTTGATCACGTATGTGAATCGAATCACTAATTCACCAACACGCTCGCTTCCGACCTCCGATACGGCGAGGATATCGCCGAATCGGTCCTGCAAGCCGCCTAGTTGAGTCGCTGTTTGTTCCCATACCGAGTCTATCTCCGCCGGATCGAAGAGCCATTGAGACTTAATCAGCTCAAAGGCCGAGTCCAGGTCGCCGCCCAGCAGATGACTCAAGATTCGCTCGCAGTAATCCTGCATCTCTCTCACACTCAGGAAGCCCACATCCAGTGCGAACGCATTTGCACTGAAAACAATCAAAATAACAATTGCGATAACTGCTTTTTTCATCTCCGGCTCCTTTCCTGGCTTTGACAGCGCCACCCGATTTTCTACGTGACCACCCGGTGTGACCACTAGATGCAATGCAGCCTGACCATCCCACCCCCCGGCGACTGCTCAGTCGATGCTATCGATATACCCGGATCTCTCTGTGAGGAAGGCCCGGTAGATGCGGAAGTGATCGGTATCTTCGTAGTCGATTGTCTTGATCGGCGAATGATCGAAGCTGTAGATCCTCGCCCCGGGATAGGCGAGAAGAATCGGGGAGTGAGTGGCCATTATGAACTGAGCATTTCCCGAGCGACAGGCGTCCCGCATCACTTTTAGCAGATGAATCTGACTCTTGGGAGACAGCGCATTTTCGGGCTCGTCCAGCAGGTATAACCCTTTGAGCTTGAAACGGCTTTCAAAAAAGGACATATGGCTCTGGCCGTGGGATTGTGTCATGAGAGATCTGTGCCCAAAAAACCCAAGCACACCCGGATCCGAAGAGGCCCACTCATCCAGAATCTGGGCGAAATTCCTAAAGATCTCCGCTGCGTAGAAGGCACCCGTGACCTCGCCATCATCCCATTTGATGTCGAGATAGTGTTGGAGAGCCTCTTCATGGGGATTGTTCTCGAACCGGGTTCTGCTGAAGCCTTGCCAAATATGGATACCGCATTTCTGGGCGATGCCTTTAAGGAGTGTCGATTTGCCGGTACCGTTTTCCCCGACAAAGAAGGTGACGGGGCTCGTAAACTCCAATCGACGCGTGACATTGAATACATCCAGGCTAAACGGATAGAGACGTTTGGTTGGATACTTCTCTGAGTTGATCCGGAGCTCAGTTAGATGCATGGCAATGAAACGTAACACGCCACTGGGCTTCTGTAAACTACTCAGAGCTTTGCTCTCGACCAAAACCCGCGGATTCCGCAACTTTACAAAACAATTCCGAACCGCTACATTGCATCACACCTATGGTACTGTTGAGAAAAAGCCGAAGAGTCAGTGTTCGAGATTACGGAATCGATATTCCAGTCGCACACAACAAGACTGCAAAAACCCTGGAAGCCCTTCAATCACATCCGACACTGGGAAAGCACATCGATAAGTGGTATCGCGAGAGCTGCGAGCCAAGAATGACTCAATACGATCTCCTGAGGGTGCATTCGAAGGAATACATCGATCGGCTCTTCTCCTCGGACGGCGAGCGGGAAATCATGAAGACCTTCGAGCTTATGGACGAAGGCGGCTTCACGGATCGTTACAAGCCGGAAATGGCCAAACGACCGCTCAAGGACCTGCTCGACCGAGCCATCGAATCCGCCACCGGAACATTCGAATGCTACAAGCTGGCCCTCCGGGAGGATTTCTGCTTTTACTTCGGCGGAGGATCTCATCATGGCCAGAGAGACTTTGGTAACGGGTTCTGCATCATCAACGGTATCGTTGTTGCGGTTCGGAAACTGCAGGCCGAAGGGTATATTAAAAACGCCTGGATCGTAGACGTCGATGCCCACAAGGGTGACGGAACCGCGGCTCTCACGCTGGGTGACCCCTCGGTCATAACGTTGAGCGTTCATATGGCCAAGGGCTGGCCCCTTGACGGCGATGAGTACGACGAGCAGGGACGGTTCAACCTCTCCTACACCCCGAGCGATATCGATATCCCCGTCGACTCAGGAGAAGAGCCTCTTTACAACGAATGGCTCAGAGAGGGGTTAGAAGAACTCTCGAAACGACCAAAACCGGATATCGCTGTTGTTGTCTCCGGAGTTGATGCATACGTTAAGGACGAGCTGCCCTCGACAGCCTGCATCAGATTAACCAAGGAGCAGCTCGGAAAACGGGACCGGATGGTCTACAGTTTTTTGAAAAGCATAGGCGTACCTCGGGCCTACCTGATGGCGGGGGGATACGGTAAAAGCTCATGGGAGATTTACGTTCGGTTTCTCACATGGGCGCTGCCGCAGGAAATAGACTTTTCCGACGCATCCTAGTATGATCGCTAGTGTGATCGATAGTCGAAGGGGAACCAATGGACAAGAGTGAAGAAAGCAAGTATAAACCCCTGGGTGAGCGATTAATCGAGCAGGGCTCCCTCAGAGCCGATCAGATTCCCGCACTGCTCGAGCTGCAGAAACGAGATGCCCAGGCCAATGTTCATTCGAAGTTCGGTGAGCTGTGTATTCGAATGGGCCGAACGGATCCGAGCCAGGTCAATGCAGCTCTAAAGAACCAAAAAAAGGAGCTGATCGATCAGATCGAAATCAGCGATATGCTCGTCTCTCTCGGTTATGTGACTGACGATCAGCTGAGGAGTGTGCTCAAAGAACATCAGGACACTCCCCTGCCCACAGAGGAGCTGGTTCTCGACGCAGGGTTCTGCTCGCCCGAGCAGGTACGGATCGCCATGCAGCTTACGCTGCTCGAAAAGAACGGGCTTATGAGGCAGCAGGTGGAGTCCACATTTATCCCTTTCAACGTGATGGTGCTGGTGGTCAATGAGCTGATCGATCCTGTGATGGAAGCGACCGGTAGTTGCCGCTGCAGTCAGTGCTGGAGTAACGTATTTGCCGTCACCCTGAACGAGATTCCACCGCGCTATGTCAGTGACCACGGAAGAATATTGGAGTGTCTGCAGAGATACCGCGAAGACTATGGCGAGCTGGTACGTCACACCCTGGCTCGGTCCATACGCATCGTTCAGTCGAATCCCAAATCGGCCTGTCGCTCACGCTTCTCCGACGATATCCTGGCGGGTACGGACGGGGCGACACAGGTGCACGAAGTCCTTGTTCACGTGTCCAATCGACACATCCACGTAAGCCAGGACCACGTCGAAGCCCTCTTCGGTCCCAACTATCAGCTGAAGCCCTTCAAGGATCTGATGCAGCCGGGTCAGTTCGCCGCCTACGAGACGGTGAAGATCAACGGGCCCAAGGGTGAGATCGATCGGGTCAGGGTTCTTGGTCCGGAACGCGGAGAGACCCAGCTCGAGATTTCGGGTACAGATCAGTTCATCCTGGGTATCAAGGTTCCCGTCCGAGAATCCGGCAGGCTGGAGGGGACTCCGGGTATTCAGATCTCAGGCCCCGCGGGGGAGATAACGATCGACAGGGGGGTCGTACGGGCGCTCCGCCATATCCATATGCAGCCCTCCGAAGCCGATTCCATGCGCATCCGGAACGGCGAGAAGATCAGTGTCAGGCTGGTTGGTGATCGATCCACGATCTGCGAGGGCGTGCTGATCCGTGCGACCGAAACTTCAGCCCTGGAGATGCATATCGATACTGACGAAGCCAACAGCGCCGGTTTGCCAGCCGAGTCGATGGGGCAGATGCTCGTCCCGGTTATGAACGTGTAGCCGAAACTCCGACTGCAACACCTCTGCACAGATAGCGTTAGATAGTGTTCACCATTTTGATTCTGCACACTTTTTTGATTACTTTAATACGGTACTTTAATACGGTATCTGTTTCTACACCAGTGAAATCTACAGAGAGGCGATGTGAACAAGTGGGCCCGTGTCGATTACGAGCGGTGTGATCCTCTAGAGTGCGCGAAGTCCAACGGTAACGGTGGCTGCAAAGCCGCCCAGGCGTGTACCCACGGCCTCTTGGAGCAGGAG
>SDBT01021219.1_pt1 | contig 10156 bp, 5 predicted proteins | sample 2277101 | NCBI WGS metagenome assembly SDBT01 (sample SAMN10404973, study PRJNA504765) | marine sediment metagenome | isolation source: marine sediment core GS10_PC15, 103 cmbsf | place: Arctic Ocean: Southern Knipovich Ridge | collected 2010
CCCAAGGGCTCGGTGCAGTTCGTGCTGGATGAAGCAACCTTCGCTCTGCCATTGGAAGGCGTGATTGACATTTCCGCCGAGACCGACCGGCTCAACGGTGAAATTGCGAAGATCGGCAAGGACATCTCCCAGATCGAGGGGAAGCTCGCCAATGAGAAGTTCACCTCCCGCGCGCCCGAACATGTGGTCGAGGAACAGCGTCAGCGAAAAGCGGATGCCGAAGCGGTGGTCGAAAAGCTCAAAGATGCGCTCAAGCGGCTTAGCGCCATCTCACCCAAGCTCAATGCAGCCACAGACGAAGCGGCCGGCGTCGTGGCCGTGGTCGAGACCTTCCTCAATGAAACATGCAGCATCGGACTGTCAGTGGATGTCCCATTGGAGGGAGTGTCAGAAGCCGGCTCACACGCTCCAGCCGCCCTCAGCTACCGCCGCGTAGAGGGCCGGTACCGCCTGGCCGTCGTCATCTGGGCGACGGACGAGCCCGACCGGGGCGACCAGGCTAAAGGCGGATTACTCGTCAGGCCCTGGGTCTCGGCGCCTCGCGATCTGAAGCTCCGGAGTTTCTCGAAGCTGCCAGAATTGCTGACGCAACTGGCCGAAGAGGCCGAGCGGCTCACCGATGCGGCGAGTCTGACCGCCCATGCTGTGCGGGACATTCTGAAGGCATTGCCCCATATGGCGGGCATCGATGCCCCTAACAAGCCCGACCGACGCCCAGCCCCGCCCGGCCATTTCTCGTTCGAACGTTGTACGGAGGACGCCAAGCGCGTCATAGCCTTAGCACACCAGGAGGCGCTACGGCTCAACGCCGAATCCTGTGGAGCCGAGCATCTGCTGCTGGGGCTGCTTAAGGAAGGCAAAGATCTGGCTGCGAATGTTCTCAGGGAGATAGGGCTCAACCTTATGGAGGTTCGAGAGGAAGTGCAAAAGCTCATTCCGCGCGGCTCGGGCAAGGGTACGAATCGGAAGCTAACAATGACCGATAACGCTAAGAAGGTCCTCGAATGGGCCTCGGAAGAAGCTGCCTCTCTCGGGCATCATTGGATCGCCACCGAACACGTGCTGCTCGGGTTACTCCGAGAGCCAGGCGTGGCGGCCGGGGTCCTGGGGGACCTGGGCGTCACGCTGGAACGGGCGAGGGCGGAGATAGATCGCCTGACCCGCCAATAGCACCTACGACGACCTGGGGGGCGTGAGTTGCACTCGCCAACATGGCCGGACAAATCGAGTTCCGGCTGCAACCGGGGCTTGAGAAGCCCGGATGCGCACACATGCTTGCCCCTGCCCGGCCGTCGGGCCATAATGCCCTTTCGCTGCCGATGGCCACCGGGCGCCAAGGCACATTCGAAGAATGTTCACTGGGAGAATACGGCATGATGCGGGAATGGAGAACTTGCGTGTTGATTTTGGTAATAGCCTTGGTGGTCACCGTGGCTGGGGCCGCCGGCGTTGGCGACACATCGAGCCCGGCGACCGAGCCGGCGACAACGGGCTCGCATTCTGACCAAGGCGAGAATGCCGAACCGAGGGGTGATGGAGGAAACATCATCACCGAGCAGGACATTCGCGACATCGGAATCCCCGTCCGGTCCGTCAACTGGACCCGCCTGCTGGTCGCGAAGGGCGGCGACGGGAACGAGTGCATCTACGCCACGATGGGCCAGCAGGGCGCCGGTCTGATTATTCTGCGGATCGACCCTGTGACCGGGCAGTGCCGCCAGTACACGGCCGAGGACCCCAAGGCGAACTATCCCACGGCGGCCTGCCTTTCCCGCACGGGGAGGCTGTACATCGGCGCGACGTATTCCGGGCATTTGTTGTGCTACGACCCGGTTGCCGACGCCCTGACCGATCTTGGCCCGATCAACGAGAAGTCCGGTGGCGTCTTCGTCTGCAACATTCGCGAGGACGAGCAGGGCCGGCTGTGGATCGGCTGTTACCCCGACGCCACACTGACCTGCTATGACCCGGCTACGGGTAAGTTCACGCGGTACGGCCGAATGGACGACGTGGACATGTACTGTTATCCCTGGGTCAATAGTGATGGAACGATTGCAAGCCTGATCCGGATGACCCGGCCACACATTGTGGTCTTCGACCCCAAGACCAAGCAGAAAAGCACAGTGGGGCCCACGGTTACGACGGGCGAGGGCACGCTCTGGTTGCGGCGGCTGTCGGACGACAAGCTTTATATCACGTCCACCAAGGGCAATTTCCGCCTCGAAGGCGACCAGGCTGTACCGGTCGAAGAGTTGCCCCCCCCGGCCCCGGCGCCGGTGCCAACCCTATCCGACGGCAGCACGCTTGCGTTCAGCGACCCGGAGTTCTTCCGGGAAATCGAGATCAAGGCCGCCGACGGGTCCACGCGCCGGCTAAGGTACGACTTCGAGGCTGCCGGCAGTGACATCTTCTACCTCCACGCCGGCCCGGACGGCTGCGTGTACGGCTCGAGCGCCCTGCCGCTGCACCTATTCCGGTACAACCCCAAAACGGATGATCTGGCCGATCTGGGCCTGTGCACGACTACCCAGGGCGAGGCCTATTCTATGGGCAACCTGGATGGCAAGCTCTACATCGCCTCGTATTCCGGCGCGCGGCTGTCCGTTTACGATCCGGCCCGGCCGTATCACTTCGGCGAGACGCCCGAAGACAACCCACGCGACCTGGGAGAAATGGACGAGATATCGCTGCGCCCGCGAAGTATGCTCACCGGGCCTTTGGGTCGGGTCTGGACCGCGTCCCTGCCAAACTATGGCGTGTGGGGCGGGCCCCTGTCCTGGTACGACCCGGTTACGGAAAAGCGAGGCTCTTACCGCGTCTTCGGCGACCGCAGCGCATACACGCTGGCCCATCTGCCTGAACAAGAACTCATCGCCGTGGGAACCACTATCGCCGGCGGCAGCGGGGCCAAGCCCAAGGAAACCCGGGCCGTGCTGGTCCTATGGGACTACAAAGCCGAGGCGAAGGTGTGGGAAGGCACGCTCGACAGGCCGGTCAACGAGTTCAAGTCGCTCCTGCTTGGTCCGGACGGGCGCCTCTACGGCATAGCCGGCGTGCGGAACGAGCCGGCGGAGATCTTCGTTTTCGACCCCGAGCGGCGGGAGTTCGTCGACCACCGGACGCTGCCGCCTGGGAGTGTGCCCGACCACTCCCTTCAGAATGGCCCCGACGGCGCGATCTATGGCTTTACGTGGTCGAGCCTCTTCCGCATGGACCCCAAAACCCTGGACATCGAAATCCTTATCGAATCTAAGGACGCCTTCCGGTTCCCCGGGCCGATCATCGGGGAGTACATCTACTTCGGCACGGGCGTCCGCCTGCGGGCGATCAAGCTTTTCTAGTGAACTTCGTATTACCAATGCAACTCAAAGATGAATAGGACCATGCGAACGATCGCGGGAATCCTGTTGCTGCTGCTGAGCATCATGCCGGCTGGCTGCGGCGCGGCCCGGGAGCTCCCGGCCGACGGCAGGACCAAGCAGGCCGACCAACAGGCCCGCCGCAAATGGGGCAAGGGGCTGGATGAGCTTCAGACGCTCCGCCTGGTGGCTATCAGCGCGCACAATCAGGACATTCAGAACGAATTCGAGTGGGCCTTTTCGCTGCATCACGCCGTGGAGCACGGCCAAAAGGTCACGATTGAGTGGCGAGACGTGGGGGGTGGCGGCTCGGCCATCGAGAGTTACCTGCGCAACGTTTACGGCCGGACCGACAGTTCTGGCATCGACCTGCTATGGGGAGGCGGGGACCTCTCTCACCGCGCTCTGGCCGGCGAGGGCCTTCTGGAGCCTTTGTCCGTGCCCGAGGACGTCCTTGAGAATGTCCCAGCCGAGTTCGGCGGGGTGGAGCTCTACGGCCCGGAGCTTCGCTGGTTCGGCTCGACGCTTAGCGGGTTCGGCTTTATCTACAACACCGGCCTGCTTAAGCGCATGGACATCGCCCCGCCGAGGCGATGGGAAGATCTGGCCGACCCGCGGTTCGCCGGCCTGATCGCCCTGGCCGATCCGACCCAGTCAGGATCGGCGGCCGCGACGTATCTTATGATCGTCCGGTCGGGTAAGTCCTGGCCGGATGGCTGGGCCAAGCTGCTGGGCGTGCTGGCCAACGCCAAACGCTTCACCGACAGCGCCGGGGCCGCGGCCAACGCGCCCGCACTCGGCGAGGCCGCCCTGGCTACCTGCATCGACTTCTACGGCATCATCCGCGTCGTCGAGGCCCCCGAAGAGCTTGTCTATGTCAGCCCCCCAGGCCAGACGGTCTTTACGCCGGACCCCATCGCCATCTTGAAGAACCCGCCCCATCGCCGGCTCGCCCAAAGGTTCGTCGAGTTCGTTCTATCTCGCCGCGGGCAGGCGTTGTGGGCACTGAAGGTCGGCGCCCCGGACGGTCCCGTTCGCAACCCGCTGGGCCGGCTACCCATCCGACGCGATGTCTACCAGGCCTATGCCCAAGACCTGCTGGAATCCACCGTCAACCCCTACCAGGCCGGCCAAGCCATGGAAATGACCGGACATCGCACAGCCGTCAGCTTCTCCACCCTCCGGTTGCTGGTCGGCGCCGCGGCGATCGACAATCTCGACGGGCTGCGCCAGGTAAGGCAAAGACTCATCGCCACCAACTTCGCGCCGGATCGGCTGGAGGAATTCCAGCGGCTGCCGGAGAACGTCTCGACGCTCGAGAAGATGGCCCAGACCGGAAAGGACCTGAAAGACCCGACCCGGCGCGAGAGAATCGTCACCGACTGGGAGCGATTCTTCAGGGAAAAGTACCGGCGGGTGGCGAGGTGAGCCGTGGCTGAGCAACGACCGCAAGCCGATGGCTTGGGCGCGGGCCGGCCGGGGCGGGGCGGGTTGGTGCCCTTAGGCGCGACCGGCATTCTCCTGGCGCTGTTGGCGGTCTGGCTTCTCCTGCCGATCTTCCTGGCGATCGGGCGAGGATTTATCCACGAGGGACGGCTTAGCCTGTACTGGTTCGGCCGCGTGATCGGAAACGAGATACTGCGTCGCCAGTTCCTTAACAGCCTTCTCCTGGCGTGTGCGACAACGGCGCTTGCACTTCTGCTCGCCCTGCCGTTGGCGCTGGTCCGGGCCAGGTACCGTTTCCTCGGCCAGGGGCTCCTGGGTGTGCTGGTGCTGGTTCCGATGATCCTGCCGCCGTTCGTGGGCGCGCTAGCCATGCGGCGCCTCTTCAGCCAGTTCGGGGCCGTCAACCTGGCGCTGGAGCAGATCGGGCTGTTGGACTTCTCCCGCTCGCTCCCGCCCGACTGGCTGGGCAGCGGCCTCGCCGGCGTGGTGCTGCTCCAGTCCCTGCATCTGTTTCCTATCCTTTACCTCAACGCGGCCGCGGCCATCGCCAACACGGACCCGGCCTATGCCCAAGCGGCCCGGAATCTCGGCGCCGGACCGATCCGAACCTTCTGGAAAGTCTCCTTGCCGCTGATGCGCCCAGGCCTTTTCGCCGGCGGAACGATCGTGTTCATCTGGTCGCTGACGGACATCGGCACGCCGCTGATCATCGGCTATGAACACCTCGTCCCCGTGACGATCTTCAAGGAACTCGCCCGCAGCGAATTCACCGGACGGACCTACAGCCTCGTCTTCCTGATGCTCTCCGGGGCGGTGACGCTTTACGTGCTCGGCAAGTTCGTCTTCGGGGCGCGGTTTGGGGCCGAGTCCTCCAAGGCCACCGTCGCCGCCGAGACGCCCCGGTTGGGCCTGATCGGCACGCTCCTGGCCTGGGCGCTCTTCGGGGCCGTCATCTTCCTGGCGATTCTCCCGCATATCGGAGTCATTCTGACGGCGACCTCCGGCAGGTGGATCAACACCGTCCTTCCCAGCCGGTACACGCTGCGCCATCTGCGCTTTGTGGTGACCCAGCAAGACACCTACCAGAGCATCTTCAACTCGCTGAAGTATGCCGGCGTCTCGACGTTTATCGATCTCTTGCTGGGCGGAGCGACCGCCTGGCTGATAGTCCGTGCCCGCGTGCGGGGCAGGACACTGCTTGACGGCCTGTCGATGATGCCGCTGGCGGTGCCCGGGCTGATCCTCGCCGCCGGCTACGTCGCCATGACCGCCACGGGCCCGCTCAAGGCCATCGGCCCGACCGGATACCCCGTCATCATCCTTATCATCGCCTACGCGGTCCGCAGGCTGCCCTTCGTGGTTCGGGGCATTTCAGCCGGCCTCGAGCAAGTGCCCGAATCGCTGGAGGAAGCGGCGCGCAATCTCGGCGCCGGGGGCTTCGCCGCGGCCACGCGCATCACGCTGCCGCTGATTATGGCGAACATCGTCGCGGCCGCCGTGTTAGTCTTTGCCTTCGCCGTCCTGGAGGTCAGCGATTCGCTGATCCTGGCCCAGACGAGCGATTACTATCCGATCACCAAGCAGATCTACTCCCTGGCCACCAGCACCGGCTCTCCGGAGAGCGCCAACCAAGCCGCGGCCCTGGGCGTCTACGGCATGGCATTCCTGGCCGCGACCATGACCGTGGCCACCGCCCTGCTGGGACGCCGGCTGGGGACGATCTTCAGGGCCTGACCCCGGCCCATCGGCAGGTGATAACCTCAGGACCTCCAACATGACAGACATTGAACTTCAAGGCATCGCCAAGTACTACGGCTCGGGCGCAGCGGCGGTCTTGGCCGTCGATAACGTCGACCTTTCCGTCGCCGGCGGCGAACTCTATTTCCTCCTGGGGCCCAGCGGCTGCGGCAAGACCACGCTGCTGCGGATCATCGCCGGGCTGATCACCCCGCGGAGGGGGCGCGTCCGCTTCGGGGGACACGACGTCACCGCCATCCCCGCCGAAGACCGCAACACCGCCATGGTCTTCCAGAACTACGCCCTCTGGCCCCATATGAGCGTCGGCCAGAACGTGGAGTTCGGCCCGAAGATGCGAGGCCGACCGAAAACCTATCGCCGACGGATCGTCCAAGAGAATCTCCAGCGAGTGCAGATGGCCGAATTCTCGCGGCGCCGGCCCAACCAGCTTTCCGGAGGCCAGCAGCAGCGCGTCGCCTTGGCCCGGGCCCTGGCCGCCGAGCCCAACTGCCTGCTGCTCGACGAACCGTTGAGCAACCTCGACGCGCGACTCCGAATGCATATGCGCGGACAGTTGCGACAGCTCATCAAACAGAGCGGGACCACGGCCATCTACGTCACGCACGATCAGAAAGAGGCCCTTTCCATGGCCGACCGCGTCGCCGTCATGGACCAGGGACGTATCGTCCAAGTCGGCACGCCCACGGAACTCTACGATCGGCCCGCCACCTTCTTTGTCGCCGACTTCCTGGGCGAGGCTAATTTCATCGACGGCGACGTCGCCGCTTCCGGGGCCCCGGCGCAGATCCGTACGCCCGTCGGGACGTTTGCAACCACGGCCGATGCCCCGCCGACCGGCTCGGCGGTGACGCTCTGCATCCGCCCGGAGCGAATCGCCATCGAACCCTCGCGCCCCGAGGCGCCCGCCGCCCAACAGAATCGTTTCTCGGCGAAGATAGAAACCAGCACATACCTGGGCGACCTCCGCCAATATGTCTGCCGAATCGGCGAAGATGCGCGATGGAGGGTCAGCGTCTTGGCCGGCGCCGCCCCCCCGCTTGCCCAGGGCCAAGCCGTACAACTTGCTGTTAAGCCCGATGACATCGCTGTCCTCCCCAGGTGATCGCTTCTGACCGGTGGCCACAAGGCCCTCTCCACGGCTTGGCTGCAGACTATTCACACGCAAAGAAAGAGGCCCGGCGTTGCTTGCCGGACCTCTTGGCTGACGAACATCTTTGACTACATCGTGTTCTGAAAAACAGCGATTTATACCGGGCGCACTAAATTCATGCGCTCGGCGATATAACTCCGTCACTGTCCATAGTGGTGAGAACAACCCTTTGCGACATTGCTGCTCTATACGCTTGCGCATTTACTTTGTGCGCCTCGTATTACTTCTTCCGGCGGATCAGCGCCAAACCGCCGAGGCAGAGCAGGCTCAGCGTCGCCGGTTCGGGAACCGAAACGCCGCCACCGGCCAGTTCCCAGCCCCAGTTGCCGGCCATGATCGACAGGTCGCCGATCCCGACCTCGCCATCGCCGTTGAAGTCCGCGTCGGCGTAGCCGTTGGTGAAGTCGGTCTGGTTCCAGTTGCCGGCCATGATCGACAGGTCGCCGATCCCGACCTCGCCATCACCGTTGAAGTCCGCGTCGGAGTAGCCATTGGCGAAGCCGGTCTGGTTCCAGTTGCCGGCCATGATCGACAGGTCGCCGATTGAGACCTTGTGGTCGGCGTTGGCGTCGCCGCCGGTCAGGCCGGTGAACGTCGCGATCCAGTCGCCTGTGACCTCCGCCACACTGTAGCCGGCTGCCCCGCCGGTGAGGTTGGTCGTGACGGTCAGGAAGCTGCCGTCATGCGTCTGGCCGCTGCCGATCTCACCGTCCCAGAGGGTAAACTGATCGCCCTCTTTCGGCCGATCGCCGGAGTTTGCGATATACAGGTTCCCGTCCATGTGCGTGTTGCCGCCGACGACAACGGTGGGATAGGTCGCGACGCCGCTGACCGGGTCGATGTCGATCTGGAAGCTGGTCAGGAAGTCGTTGGCGTTGGGATGGGCATCGTAGACGCTGCCCGAGGCATCGGTCCATGTGGCCGGGCGGATGAGATAGTCCCTGTTGACGGTGGCGTCGACGTCCTTGCCGATATTGGCGGTGCCCTTGAGGATGGCAATGTCGCCGTCGACGTAGAGCACCCCGCTTTGGAGGTTCAGCTCACCCTTGCCGCCGGTAGTGACTATCGTATCGGGCATGCCGACCGGCATGTTGGCAGGAATCTTGTCCACCGACGGGTTCCACGTGTCCTCGATGTCCAGAGTCCCGCCGAGGAGGTTCACCTGTCCATACGAATCGTTTGAAACTGCTGCGTCTTGATGGCCGACCTCAACGGAAAAGTTGGACTCGTAGCTGGCCCCTTCGTAGATGTAGAGCCAGCCCTGGGCCCCGGGCTTCTCAGACAGCCTGGTCATGCCCGTTCTGGAATGGCTGCCGTCATAGCAGAACATGTAGCCGTTGCCGCCATCCGGCAGCGACCCGTTCCACTCATCGCCGATCATGATGGCCGGCGTGGCAATCCAGCCGGGATTGGGCAGGCTGTTCTTCAGGGGCCACAGTTCCCATCCATCGATGGTGCCGTAGTTATGGACCGTCCCCGTATAGCCCGTGCCTATTTCCAACTTACCATACTGCTCTTCGTCGCCATTAAAGTATAGTGTCGCTCCGGCCTCAACGGTCATGCTTGCATCAAGGCAGGCGATGGGCGAGCCCTCGACGTACCATATCCGCCCGCCGACGGTGAGCCAGTCGCATATGCCCGTGTTGCCCGACTGGAGCGTGACGTGCTCCTCGGTCGCCCCTTGGCTGCGAATCCTTGCATGGTGCGTGCTCGTAGGAATACCCAATGCCCAGTTCGAAGCATTATTCCAGTTGTTGTCCACGCCGCCGTTCCAGTACTGGACCGTGTCGTAGGCCTGTGCCGGAACCACTAGGCCGGCGATAAACAGACACAAAGCGAATCTCTTCATAGTATCTTCTCCCTTTCAGATCGGCCTGCCTCCTAAAAGAGGCCTTACAAAGTTGAATAGATAGAAGGGCGGCCTCTGTTTGTCGCCCTCCGTCACGGCCACGAAGTGGCGACGGTACTTCGTCATTGATCCGATGTGTCGCGCTGCCGAGCCTGCCCTATTGATATGCCTTGGCCCTCCGGCCTTTCATAAGCTTACATCCGGGCAAGATACCCCAATTCTAACCGCATTTCGGCAAGTGTGGAAGGACTATCCGAGAGCATAATCATCCTGGCCCAACGTCAGCGACCGGCCGGGCTGGCGGGGGCGCTAACAGTCCGTGGTGAGGCAAGAATGCTTCGTCGGCCAGAGCGCAGGATTCTGTTCGGGAGCGAGGAGCGAGGATCGAGGAGCGAGGAGCCAGAGAAGCGAAACGCAGGCAAACCGATAGATTTGTAGAGTATTCGCGACGATGAGCCCCCGGCAAAAGAGGGGGAACTCCGCTTGGCGGGGCCTCTGAAGGTTGCACCGGAGGGCGGCTGGGAGTAGGCTCTTCCACTTCGTCAGTTTCGGGTCGCTGCCGCAAGGCCGTATAAGGAGGCTTAAGTGATAGAC
>SDBT01021220.1_pt1 | contig 10156 bp, 9 predicted proteins | sample 2277101 | NCBI WGS metagenome assembly SDBT01 (sample SAMN10404973, study PRJNA504765) | marine sediment metagenome | isolation source: marine sediment core GS10_PC15, 103 cmbsf | place: Arctic Ocean: Southern Knipovich Ridge | collected 2010
TCGACCTAGAGGCTCTCGACAGGTGACCAAAATTCTAATGTTCAAAATAAATTCACCGTTATGAAATGAATATTTTCTTGATTGTTTTGAGCATTTGAGCATTCGAATTTAAGATTTGTTTCGCCTGTCCCGCTATCGGGAGATTTCGACCTGCCCGCCATCGCTCTCGCTCAGGCGAGGCGGGCGGGTCGCCATATAGCAATGGCGGGCAGGTGGCGGGCAGGCCTGAACAGGGAACGCTGAACCTTGGTCGTCTACGGCGCCGCCAAAGGCGGGTAAACCTGTGAACGCCTACAAGGATCGATTGATGAAAACACAATTGAATGTGTTGATTGTTGAAGATTCAGAAGACGATGCTCTTCTGGTTGTTCGGGAGCTTCGGAGAGGCGGTTATGAGCTGAAGTTTGAGATAGTGGAAACTGCTGAAGCAATGGATACAGCACTTGAAAAACAGTCCTGGGATATTATTATTTCCGATTACAATCTGCCTGGGTTCAACGCTCTTGAGGCATTGAATCTTGTGAAGGAAAGAGACTTGGACATACCGTTTATCATAGTATCCGGTGCTATCGGCGAAGAAACCGCCGTTGTCACCATGAAAGCCGGCGCGCATGATTACTTTATTAAAGGCAAGCTAACGCGATTGGTCACTGCCGTTGAGCGGGAGTTGCGAGAAGTTAGGGTGCGCCAGGAGCATAGGCGGGCACAGGAAGAACTGAGAGATAGTCGAGAGAGGTACAAGGAGCTTTATTTCGAATCCAAAAGAGCTGAGGAAATATATCGTTCTTTTCTTCATTCATCTGTTGATGCTATAGTCATATACGATTTGGGAGGAAGAACCGATTATATAAGCCCTGCGTTTACCCAAATATTTGGGTGGACATTGGAAGAAGTAGAAGGAAAACGCATACCATTTCTCCCAGAATCTGAAAAAGAAGCCACAATGGCCCTCATAAAGGATCTTGTAGAAAACGGAACTCCCTGTCATGAGTTCGAAACAAAACGTTACACTAAAGACGGGCGCTTATTAGATGTAAGTATAAGTGCTTCTCGTTATGATGATCATAAAGGAATGCCTGCAGGATTACTTACTATACTTAGAGACATCACAGAAAAGAAGCTTTTACAGGCCGAGACCATGCGTATAGGGCATCTTGTTTCATTGGGTGAGCTGGCAGCCGGTGTTGCTCATGAGATCAATAATCCCATAACCGGAATTATCAGCATTGCCGAGATATTGGAGAGTCAGTGTTATAAGCAAGGCCAGGATGCAAAGATTCCGAATATGATTATCGAAGAGGCGGAGCGTATTGCGGAAATTGTAAAAAACCTGCTTGCTTTTGCCCGGGATCGCAAAGAAGAGCACAGTCCTGCTCACATCAAGGATATCATTTCCGACACACTTGGTCTGGTAGAAAGGCGAATAATTAAAGACGGCATAAAATTGTCTGTGAATGTATCTTCCGACCTTCCAAAGGTTATTGCAAGGAGTCAGGAGATTCAACAGGTCTTTTTGAATATTATCAGCAATGCGCAGTATGCTCTGAAGCAAAGATTTCCAGAGACCCATGACGATAAGGTCTTTGAGATCAGGGCAGAAACCACAGAGATTGAAGGAAAGGAGTATGTTCGAACAACATTTTACGATCGAGGCATTGGAATACCCAGCCATATATTGGATAGAATAAGCGATCCCTTTTTTTCCACCAAGCCAAAAGATGAGGGCTCGGGTTTGGGTCTTTCCATAAGCCATGGCATTATCAAGAATCATGGAGGAAGGCTCTGGTTTGAAAGTGTGGAGGGAGAGTACACAAGTGTTATGATTGATCTTCCTGCCGTCTGTCGAACGGCGCCTTTGCGAGAGGATAGAAATAATAGATGGCATCAAAGATTTTAGTCATTGATGATGAGAAAGTCATTCGCTTTGCCTTTAAAACTCATCTGACCGAAGAAGGATATGAGGTGCTGACTGCAGAAGATTTTACTTCAGCTCTTGAAGTTATTTCCAAGACCGATCTCGATTTAGTACTTGCCGACATTGTCCTTGGAGGCCGCACGGGAATCGATATTCTTCGGGAAGTTAAGGACAGAGGTATGCATTGCCCTGTTATCATGATAACCGGAGAACCAAATATTGAGACTGCAGCGGAAGCGGTTCGATTGGGTGCTTTTGATTACATTCCTAAACCCGTTCGAATGAAGACACTTTTGCGTATAGTGAGTCATGCTCTGAAACACAAGGCACTTGTGGAAGAAAAAGAGAGATATCGCCACAATCTGGAGGCCATATTCGGGAGCTTGAAGGATTCTATTATCACTGTGGACCAGGAGTTGCGTGTGATAGAGGCCAATGAAGCAACAAAAAGCATTTGTGGTATCTCTCTCCATGGAATTATCGGGAAAGAATTCGGTGAAGTTCAAACCCAATGCCAAAAGCTATGTCTTAATGTTTTGAAAGAGACCCTGAAAACGAAAAACACCATTAAGGAGTACCGTGTTGAGTGCGGGCATTCAGACCGATCTCACCAGGTCGTGTTGTTGACCAGTACGCCCCTAATATATCGCGACAACAGATTTATGGGAGCAGTCCTTGTGGTCAGAGATATAACAAGGCTGACCCACCTTGAGCGCGAATTAAAAGAACGTCATCAATTTCACAATATAATTGGTAAAAGCGGGAAGATGCAGGAGATTTACCGTCTTCTGGAAGATTTATCCGACACGGAGACCACAGTTTTAATCACCGGTGAAAGCGGTACCGGCAAGGAGCTAATAGCAAGGGCGCTTCATTATGGTGGCATCCGTGCTGCCAAACCACTGGTAAATGTCAGCTGCAGCGTTTTGGCTGAGAATCTGCTTGAAAGTGAACTATTCGGGCATGTCAAAGGAGCCTTTACGGGTGCCGTGAAAGACAAAGAAGGCCGTTTTCAAATGGCAGATGGAGGCACCATCTTTTTAGATGAAATTGGTGACATTACCCCTATGATACAAATGAAGCTTTTGAGGGTAATACAAGAAAGAGAGTTTGAGAGGGTGGGAGATTCTAAGCCCATGAAGGTGGATGTGCGGGTAATTGCCGCCACAAACTGCGACTTGAAAGAGAAGGTAAGGCTGGGGGGGGAGTTTAGGGAAGACCTTTATTACCGCCTCAAGGTTGTAGAAGTCGCACTGCCTCCCCTTCGGGAAAGACGCGAAGACATCCCAATTTTAGTTGATCATTTTTATAGCTTGTATAGCAAAAGGTTCCAAAAAAACATTGATGGCATATCCGATGAGGTGCTAACCATATTCATGAACTACCCCTTCCCGGGGAACATAAGGGAGTTGAAACATGCCATAGAACATGCATTCGTCATCTGCCATGACCGAACCATAACAACAGAACATCTGCCACCTGAGATTAAGGAATATTCTAAGATCAGAAACCATGTTCCTAAGAAAAAGTCTATTGACGAACCACAAAGAATACTTCAGGCCTTGAACAAGACCGACTGGAACAAGGCCAAAGCTGCTCGCCTGTTGGGAATAAGCCGACGGACCATCTATCGAAAAATCGCCGAACATAAATTTATCAAACCGCCTGAGTGAAGTTAAATCAGAGATCGGAGATCAGAGGTCAGAGGTCAGAGGTCAGAGATCAGAGATCGGTGATCGATCACTTGTTACCGATCACTGATTACCTGATCACTGATTACCGATTACCGATCACCGGTCACCGATCACCGGTCACCGATCACCGATCACCGGTCACCGATCACCGATCACTTGATCACTCCAACATTTCGATACCCCGTAAACGAATCAATGCGGCCATTACTTTTTGAGGAGTTACCGTTTACAGTATAAACGTGTCATGCCACAGATGTGTAATGTCTCACTTCTGCATCTGGCACACTTTTTCCACCTTTTGGAATACCCCCCCCTTTTATACATTTTCTGATAACTACATATAAAAACAGCTAAAAATAAATTTGATCCGTTTCTCCCTCTCTGGCATGGGTTTTGATTAAAGATAAGGATAGCAGACGGGGTGCAGAGGTTCAGGCTTCAGGGATATTATTTCTCAGGCCTGACACCTGAAACCCATATGAAGAGAAATTTTCATCTTACCAGATAGTGTCCAAAAAAAAGAGCTATTTTCAAAGTAAATTACGAGATCTGAACTTTGTATCCAGGATAGACGCAAAAAAGTTTCTATTATCCTAATCCGGACAAGCTGGTCGTAGTGCAACGGAGATCCCGCTTTATCGGGGAATCAAGGGATTGTAGATCGTTTGAAATAGAGACACAATACCGGATACATTTTTTGCCACAAAAAGCACATATTTCAGAACTAAGAAACTAAAAAAGGAGATGAATAAAAATGACAGAATTAAATGAAACAATGGACCAGGCGGTCAAAGCTATGGCTGACAAGGAAGGCAAATACCTCACCTTCAGTATGGCCGACGAGGAGTATGGAGTCGGTATTTTAAAGATCAAGGAAATCATCGGGATGATGCCGATAACAACCGTGCCGCAAACGCCGGAGTTTGTGAAAGGCGTGATTAACTTGCGGGGTAAAGTGATTCCTGTTGTCGATTTGCGACTGCGATTTGGGATGGATTCCATCGATTACACGGAGCGGACCTGCATCATAGTGGTTGAAGTAACAGGCCAGGCAGAGACCATTCAGATTGGGATCGTGGTCGATTCTGTATCCGAGGTATTAAGCATTAAAGGCGAAGATATCGAGGAGACTCCGACATTTGGTACAAAGCTTAATACGGATTACATTCTCGGGATGGCCAAGATGGATGGGGGTGTTAAGATTTTGCTCGATATTGATCGAGTGTTGTCGGCTGGAGAAATAGCCGCTTTAGAAAAAGCAGAATAACGATTTTGGATTGTAGATCTTCGACAACGAGCAACGAGCAACGAGCAACGAGCAACGAGCAACCAGCTTGCTAAGGACTGTGTAATTAAATGCTTGATCTAATAGATAAAACAGAAAAAACCCTTGAAGCGATAGCCCTGGAACTTGTGACAATGGAGGGAGAAGATATCCCTGTCATGGGTAATATTTTAAACCACCTTTGCGACATGGAAAAGGATTCTAAAAAGATTGGCCAACCCGCCTTTTCAGACTTAATAACAGGGCTTAAAACCTATATTGAAAAAGCAATATTAGGAGAAATGAATGATTTTAAGGCGTTTGAAGAGGGGCTCAACTGTCTTCAATCCATTCACCGATGTATTCGGAATCATCAGGAATATAAAGAAGATATATCTACTATACTGGATAAACTCAGGTTTAAACAGTCCGACCCCAAAGAGGAAAAGAAAGAGCCGGAACATGATCAGACAGAAACTGACAGTGCAGCAAAGATAGAAGATAAAAAAGAGGAAAAAGAAGAGTTCCAGACTCCTGATGAGGATTTAAGTGAAGAAGACAGGGAGATACTTTCGGATTTTGTAATAGAGTCTCTTGAAAACCTTGAGACCATGGAAGTCAGCCTGATAGATCTTGAGCAGAATTCCAATGATCCTGAAAATATAAATGCCATATTCAGATCCTTCCATACCATTAAAGGTGTTTCGGCCTTTCTAAATTTAATGAGAATAAACAAGCTTGCCCACAATGCAGAAAATCTCCTGGAAAGAGTCAGAAGTGGCGAGATTGAGATAGGAGAGACTATTATTGATATAATCCTTGAATCGGCGGATACACTTAAAAAGCTGATCGAGGGTATTAAGCACGGAATGGAAAGCGGAACTTCATTAGATATCGGTTTAGACATCACTCCATTGGTTAACCGCATTGATGAGATGGGCCTTCTGGCAGATAAGATGGCTAATAAACCGATCGGAGAGATATTACTTGATAATGAAGCGTTATCTCCTGAAAATCTTGAACACGGTCTGGAAAGGCAAAAACAGGAACCGGACAAAAAGCTGGGAGAAATCCTTATTGAAGAAAAAAGTGTGGGTCCAAAACAGGTGGTTTCTGCTTTGAGGGAACAGAAAAAGTTTAGACCTCGACAAGTGGACCTGCAGGTCAAAGTAGATACCAAAAAGCTTGATAATCTGGTGGATTTGACTGGAGAATTGGTTATCGCCCAGAGTATGCTTCGTCAAAACCCGGTAATTCTTTCAACCAAAGATCAAAGATTAGCTCACAACCTGGGGCAATTAACCCAGATCACCTCCGGTCTGCAAACCACGGCTATGTCAATGCGAATGGTTCTCATAAGAAGCACCTTCCAGAAGATGGTGAGACTGATAAGGGACCTGACTAAAAATTCAGGAAAGGAAGTACAACTAAAAATGTCCGGTGAAGATACGGAAATCGACAGAAATGTTGTGGATGAATTGTATGAGCCGATGGTTCACATGATCCGCAATTCTGTTGATCACGGGATTGAGACAACAAAGGAAAGAGAAAAAGTAGGAAAAAACAGGTGCGGGGAAATACATCTAAAGGCCTATCATCAGGGAGGCAAAATTATTGTCGAGATTAAAGATGACGGCCGGGGACTGGACAAAAACAGGATCATTGAAAAAGCAAGGGAAAGCGACCTCATAACCGATGATAGCAAACTCGCTGAGTCTGAGATTTACAACATGATTTTCCATCCCGGGTTTTCCACAGCCAAACAAGTAACAGATGTTTCCGGCCGGGGCGTAGGTATGGATGTTGTTAAAAAAGCCATTGAAAAGCTCAGAGGGCGTGTGGAAATCAAAACAAAGTCCGGCCAGGGGTCAACCTTTGTAATCAGTTTGCCACTGACCCTTGCCATCATAGAAGGGATGCTGGTCAGAGTTGGAGAAGAAAGATACATTATACCGGCCCTTGCGATCTTGGAGTCGTTCAGACCGAGTAAGGATCAATACTTTACGGTTGAGGGCAAAGGGGAAATGATTTTGTCCAGGAGTAAGCTCCTCCCTCTTGCCCGTCTTGATCAAATGTTTAATGTAAAAGGCGATTCACTCAATCCCTGGGAAAGTTTGGTTGTTGTCGTGGAACATGAAGACAAGCAGATGTGTTTACTGCTTGATGAATTGTTGAGCAAAGAAGAGGTGGTGATCAAGAGCCTGGGTGGAGCCCTATCTAATATCAAAGGTATAGCCGGCAGCACGATTATGGGAGATGGCAGAGTAGGCCTCATACTTGACATGGCTGGGATCTGGAATTTGGTGGCAGGGACTGAAAATTGAAGATTGAAGATTGAAGATTGTGGGATTTTGGATAATGATAAATACTCCTGGGATGTTACTATGAACTTAATTGTTGGTGTTTCGGATATGAAAGTCAGTAATGATTCGGGAACGACACTTGTCACGTATTCTCTTGGATCATGTATCGGAATAGCAGTCTATGATGCTGTTGCTCGGGTAGGGGGTCTTCTCCATTTTATGCTTCCTGATTCCGACCTGGATCCGGGAAAAGCCAAAAAGAATCCATATATGTTCGCAGATACGGGCATTCCATCTCTGTTCAAGGCTGCCTATAAGTTAGGCGCCAAGAAACAGAGAATGAAAGTCATTGTAGCAGGAGGGGCTCATGTTCTGGACCAGCAAGGATTTTTTAACATCGGCAAGAGAAACGACATGGTGGTAAGAAAAATGTTTCATAAAAACAATGTTATCATTGATTACAGGGATGTGGGTGGAAACGTAAATCGGACTATGAGGTTAGCAATTAAGAATGGAGATGCTTTGATAAAGGTTTCAGGCCAGGGAGAGAAAAGTATATGAAAGATATCAAATCCATCATAAAGAAAATAGACCGCTTGAAACCGATCCCTCAGATAACGAATAAGGTCATGTCCATTGCACAAGATCCTGAAAGCTCCATGGCCGATCTATCAGAAATCATTGTTTATGACACAGCCTTAACTGCTAATTTATTAAAGATAGCCAATTCTGCCTATTTCGGACTACAGGGAAAGGTTGATTCAGTCCATCATGCCATTGTCTATATGGGTATGGATCAAGTGGTTAGCCTTGTTCTGTTGGCAAGCAGTGCTGAAAGTTTAAAAACCGCGCAAAAAGGGTATGATCTTAACGTAGGGGACCTCTGGAAATATTCAGTTTCTTCTGCTCTCATTGCTAGGGAACTGACAAAATTAAAAAAGGCCAGGGAAACTCACCTGATATTTACAGCTTCCCTTTTAAAGGATATCGGAAAAGTTATTTTGAGCCAGTACGTTGATGAGTCATTTAAAAAAATCAGCACTTTGGTAAAACAACAAGGGTATACTTTCAGAGAAGCGGAAAAGGAAGTAATCGGCATCGATCATTCGGAAGTGGGCGGGATTGTAGCTGAAACATGGAAGTTCAGCCCTAAAATGGTGGAAATTATTCGAAACCATCACCAACCTCAGAAATCATCAATTAGCGAATTTGAATCTTCTATTGTTTATATGGCTGATACACTTTGCATGATGATGGGGATCGGTGTGGGATCAGATGGTCTCTCTTACAGGTTCCACCAGGAGGTGGTTGAGCGTTTGGAACTCACAGAAAGGAACTTTCAGGAAATCATGGCCGGATTTGGAGAAAAGTTTCAAGAGGTTGAAGCAATGATCCGCATATAAGGATTAAAGATTGATGATTGAGGATCGCTGCAATTGAATGACAAACGAATAAGAACCGAATTTCCACTGAATTTCAGCGAAGTGAATGACAATCGAATGACAGCGAAGCGAATTTTAATCAAATTTGGGAGTGTTGATTATGGCATACAATGTTTTGATAGTCGATGATTCATCCCCCATGAGGGCGGTTATAAAAAAGATTGTTAAGGCGTCTGGCTTTAATGTGAGCCGGTTTTTTGAAGCTTCTGATGGAAGAGAGGCATATAAGATACTAAATGAAGAGTGGCTTGATCTTGTTTTGACAGATTACAATATGCCCCACATGGACGGTCTTGAGCTCCTGGACAAAATGCAGAAAGACGAAAGCTTGAAATCCATACCGGTTTTAGTGATTACCACAGAAGGAAGCAGGCAACGGATTGATGAGTTTTTAGCAAAGGGGGCTGAGGGCTATGTCAAGAAGCCTTTTATGCCTGAAGAAATCAAGAAAAAATTAAACCTTATTATGGGAGAGACAGAGCATGAAGAAGGAAGCACTGATAACGGCGATGAAGAGTTCGATTTCTGATATACTGGAAACCATGTTTTTTTTACCATTGGACTTTTCTGACGCTGTGAACATTAAAGAATTATGGAATCTGGGAAAAGACGAAATTATGGTGGCGGGGTTGAATTTTGACGGTCCCTTTTCCGGGTACTACGCCTTCTATATACCCCAAAAATTGGCGGTTAAGATTTCCGCCGATTTCATGGGAAAGGACAAAGAAAGTATTTCTGATGATCAGGTCAGTGAAACCATCAAAGAGATCATAAATATGATCGCCGGTAATACCTTTAGTATTTACGACCAGCAAGCTGTTTTTAACCTTGAAATTCCTGAAATGGCAAGATTCAGTGAGCTTGGAGCAAATCCATCAGATTCTGAAAATCAGATTTTCATAGGCATAAAAACGATAGAAGATCACCTGGCGCTACAGATGACCGTTACAATTGAAGATTGACGATTGATGATTGTTTGGATTGAATATTGAAAAATGACTATTAGAAGGAATTTGCCAAGTTATAAATTATGGAGCGGAACGATTCCTTAAATCGACAATTTTCAATAGTCAATTACAACGATCTTCAATAGTCAATTGCAAGGGGTATGAAAAATGAACAAGGAGGAGCTAAAAAACAGAACAAAAGAATTTGCTCATCGATGTGCAAAGTTGGCAATGGTTTTACCTGAAACGGTTCTGGGTAATCATATTAAGGGGCAGCTTTTTAGATGTTCTACTTCTGTAGCATCCAATTATCGAGCTACTTGCCTTACACAATCCAAAGCTAGCTTCATATCAAAATTAAGCATCGTTCTCGAAGAAACTGACGAATCATATTCTTGGTTAGAATTTATTATTGATAAAGGCCTGATAAAATGGAAGTTGGTTAAACCATTATTAAAGGAAGCTGATGAGTTAACAGCAATCTTTATCACTTCTAGAAAAACAGCAAAAATGAAGGATGATAAATACGGAGGTTTAATAGAGACTCTGTAAGTTGCTTTAAGCAATCTTCAATTTTCAATTGAAAGGGGT
>SDBT01021221.1_pt1 | contig 10156 bp, 6 predicted proteins | sample 2277101 | NCBI WGS metagenome assembly SDBT01 (sample SAMN10404973, study PRJNA504765) | marine sediment metagenome | isolation source: marine sediment core GS10_PC15, 103 cmbsf | place: Arctic Ocean: Southern Knipovich Ridge | collected 2010
GATCGCGCTGACGACGTCGATATTCTCGACCGCAAAACGGAACACGTCGCCGACGCAATGATCGTTGATGCCCTTGACGACCGTCGGAACCAGGCAGACCTTCATGTCGAGGGTGCGACAGTTTTGAATCGTCGCGAGTTTCTTTTCCCAGATGCCGGGGTGATTGCGAGTCTGCTGGTGAGCTTCCTCGCCCACGCCATCGAACTGCAGATAGAGAACGTGCAGGCCCGCGTCGTGTGCCTTGCGGGCGAAATCCGGATCGGCCATCTTGATCCCGTTCGTGGCGATCTGGATATGCGAAAAGCCCATCTCGCGCGCCGTCGAAACGATTCGCAGGAAGTCCGGATGGATCGTAGGCTCGCCGCCGGTGAACTGGATGGACGTACACGGAATCGGACGGAAATCGCGAAGCGCCTGCAACTGCTTTACCACCTGATCGTAGTCCGGCTCGCACACATAGCCGAGAACGCCCGCATTGGCAAAGCAGATCGGGCACTGCATGTTGCACTTGTTGGTCAGGTCGATCTGCGCCAGCGCCGCACCGGAGATGTGCTGATTGCACAGCCCGCAATCGGACGGGCAATTCTCGCCGTCGGTCACGTGCGGGAACTCTTGGCCGGGATGTTCCTCGTACGTCCACCACGCCGCCTTGGAGTAAAGCAGAGCGTCGGAGTTGATGCAATCGCTGAAGTACCCGTGGTCCGGGCAGGTCTTCTCGATCAAGACCGCCCCGTCCTGGACGAAGTATCTGCCCACGACGACGGCTGCACAATCAGGGCAGAGAGTTTCCACCGTTCGCGGCAGGCGCCGCAGGACCGGATGAATGCGCGAACCGCCGAATGTGTGCGTCGCGCTGCCGGGATAATCGCTGAGGGCGTCGGTCCAGATCGCATCGGCGTGGACTTCTCGCCGAGGCCCGCATGCACTGCAATCGTAGTTCAGGACGATCTGATCGCCGTTGCGATCGAACGTCGCGGCGACAACGTTGCGACACGTCGGGCAGGTGGCCTGTAGATCGACTGGCAGCGCAGCATAGCTGCCCGCAAACCGGCGGACATCTTCGCGGCGTGTGTCCAGCCCCGGATAGGAACAGCTACAGGCCGCGCCGGCGGTCGGTGTCGCCGGAGTCGAGTTGCCCGTCAACTGCGTGCTTGGGGTAGTGTCCAACGCTCAGCCCTCGAAACAGTTCGGGTATCTGCGGCGGGTGGTCTTCCGCTTCTGGTAGCTCATCGCCAGTTCCATGAAGATGTCCAGGTCACGCTCCATGTTGGAACTGCTGGCATCGAAATAGAAGTTTCGGATCGGTATTCCGTCGTAATCCTTCGAGACGGTGTGGTAGACGGCCTCCGATACGATTCCGTTCATGCAGGAGAACGGGCTGATGTCGATGATGCCGTCGGCACCTTTGGAGTGCAGATAGCAGCTTCGCCCGACCGACATCGCCATTTCGCCCAGCGCCCCGTCGGCGGGCAGGTACGGCCATCCAGGTTCCAGAACTTCGGCGTAGAGATTGTGCGGTTCTTCATAGCCGACGAAATCGTCTGCGAAGGCGGCCACCAGTTGCTGCTCATCTTTGTGTTGAACCTTGTTCTTGATAATCGCCCCGAGCATCGACAGCGAGATGGTTTTGCCTTCGCGCTTGAGCCTTTCCTTCTGCGACCAGTTTGTGTACCAGATCCACTCGGCGACGTCGCTGAGCCACACTTCGCCGCCCTGGTCCTCAATGCGCCGGGCGGCATCGTAGTTGCTGAACGTGTTGAGGCGGCAGAAGATTTCGCCCACCACGCCGATCAGCGGCCGGCCCTTTACATACCGCGCAGGAACGTTGCGGAACAGGTCGCGCCCTTTGGCGGCTGCGGCGATGAGCGCCGCCAGTCGATCCTTCTCTCGCAGATCGGAATTCTCGAGCACCGCTTCGACCAGATCGATAGCCGCTTCGAGTGCTTCGTCGGTTGCACCGGGAACCGTCTCGTAAGGCCGCGTCTTTAGCAGCATCTTGCGGAACAGATCGCTGACCACCACCGCCCGCCACATCCATCGCATCGCGCCCGACGCCTGATCGAGCCCTTCGTATCCGTTCTCCGAGGTGGGCGATACTATCGGAACGTCGGTGTGGCCGAGTTCGTCGAGAACCTGCCTGAGATACGGCGTGTACTGGCCGAACCTGCACGGCCCGTTGGCGGTCGGCATGAAGAACGCCGTCCGGTCCGGGTCGAAGTCGTCGCTGTGGACGATCCGCAGGAAGTCGCCGATGGTGACCTTCTCGGGGTAGCATTCCTCGCCGCTGGTATACAGGCCGCCCAGTTCGAGCGTGCGGGCGTCCGATTCGGGCGTGACGTACGCATCGAGCCCCGCGGCGCGGAAGGCGGCGGCTATGAACTTCCCGCCGATGTAGGTCATTCGCGGAATCCAGACAGTTCGTCCGTCCAACAGAGATTTGGTGCTATCAGAAACCATTGCCTGCCTCGTTTCAGGGTTCTTCTTTGCCAGCCGCCGCTAAGATAACGCAATAGCTGAGCTTCCGAAACCATTTTACGCCCCCAGCGGCAGTTAGAGAGAAATTACGCGGCCACGTTTTCCCAGTGGCAGGAGTTGGTGTAACTTATGACCAGTACTACTTTCTCCTGGACCCGGCTAGGTGCCTTGCGACGTCTGCATGCTTCTTAGCCTCCAACACGTTGCCCTGACGGCGATAGATACCGGCGAGCAATCGATGGGCGCGAATGATATTGGGGTTCATACTCAAGGCCACCTGAAGCGCCTGGGTAGCCCGCTCGATGTGGTTCATGCGGACCAGCGCCACGCCCAAATGGTAATGGGCCAGGGGCGTGTGGTGGAGAATGCCAACCGCCCGGAGCGCTTCGGAGGCCGCCTCCTGATATCGCTTGGAGCGAAGGAAACTTATCGCAAGTCCGTGATGTGCATCGGCGCTGTCCGGATCAATCTCAATTGCCTTCTCATAGGCACGCTGAGCATCGGCGGATCGCTTCAGCTTGAGGTAGCATCGTCCGATCTGCTGGTGCAGCGTAGGCAGACGCGAATCAAGCTCTTCGGCGGCAAGTAAGTGGTTCATCGCTCCGGATTGATCGCCCTCGGCCAGCAGCAGCGACCCCTGCAACAATTCCAATTGAGCGAAGCTGACAAGACTCACACTGCCCGGTTTCGGTCCATCGGACGGAGTTTCGGCGTCCTGCTGCTGTTTCACTCTTGCAACCAGTTCCTGATATCTGGTCTGCTGGCTGCTAAGAATCGATTCGACTACTTGGCGGCAATCGGCTAATCGCCCCAGTGCCTGCAGACATCGAGCCAGTTGAAATGCGAAACGAAGTTCTTCCGGCTCAGCGTCGTGAAGTTCCTGCATGAGCCCAATCGCCTGATCGAACTGCCCGGCCCCGAGATGCTCTCTGGCGAGATTGTACTTTCCCTCGCGCACTACGACTTTGCGACGTTGCTCGCCATCGCCGTCGAGTTCGATGTATCCCAGGGCAGCCAGTTGATCCATCGCCGCCTGGGCCTCGAACGGGTCTTGACGCATATCCGGCGGATGCATTCCGCATTCACCGCCCACGGTTTCCCAACTGTCTATGTGTTCCGGTTTGACGGGCTTCTCGAACGCCTGGACCAGCGCCTTTCCGGGCATGTCGCGGCCGACTGGCAAACCCATCAGCGTCAGCAAGGTCGGAACAATATCAAGCAGCGTAGCACCGTAGATGCGTTCGTCCTTCCTGATGTGCGGGCCCTTCATGCAGAAGATGCCATAAGGTCGATGCTGAGTCGCCGGACCTGCAGGCTCCTTGGGTATCGCTTTGGGGCGAAGATGGTCGCTATGAAAACCGTGATCCGATATCAGAATAACCGTGGTGTCCGGCCCGGCCAACGACAACAGCCGCCCCAGCATCATGTCGTGATACCGATACCCGCCCTCGACAACGCCCTTGTACATCTCGTAAAGTTCCTGCGGAACGTGCTTCATTCGAGGCGGATGGAAGTTCATAAACCCATGGCAAAAGTGGTCGATCGCGTCGTAGTAGACGGCCGTGACATCCCACGGCTCGTTGGCCATGATCCACGTAGCCGCTGCGTGGACAGAAGAACACTCGGCGATGATCTTGGCCAGAGACGCCAGCCGCTTGTCGGTCTTCTGGTCGACCTTCGCAGCATCGGGAACGAACGGCAGCAGGTGTGCTTCGGTCAGTTCGGCCGGATGGACGCGCAGTTCAGCCAGCTTCTCGCTGAGGCGCTGAGGATGGACGGCAGATGGATCCATCGGCCAGTCCTTGCCGTATTCGGCTCGCGCATGGTGGTAGAGATTCGAAAGGCACACGCCGTCAATCGGCTCGGCGGGGTGGCTTGGCCACCAGCCAATCATGTTGGTCTTGATGCCTTTCTGCGTGAACATGTTCCAGAAGGCTTTGACTTTCCGGGACCGACAGGAAACCGGGCGGACAGACCCAGATTCAGGATCGGGCTCTGTGAAGCCCAGAATCCCATGCTTATCGGACCGGAGACCGGTGGCGATTGTGGTCCACACCATCGGCGAGAGGTAAGGTTCAAAACTGGCTAGATTACCCATCACCCCGCCGTTTACAATCGTTTCCAGCGCGGGCATTTTTCCGGAATCGAGCAGCGGGGTTATGACCTTCCAGTCTGCGGCATCCCAGCCGACAATTAACACTTTCTTCGCCAGCCGTTCACTCATGATTCTGCCAACCGGGAACTGGAAGCTTCAATAATCACAGACTCGCTCTGCTGTCGTGCAACCACTGAGCCTGATCAGGCGGAGGTTCGTTTCCGTCTCCACGCATTCAGGCCGGCAGCGCCCAACGCCAGCAAGGCAAGCGAACCGGGTTCGGGGATTTCGCCGGCGGCGATATCGCCATCGGGAACATCGTTATATGCATAGCCGGTAATGGTAGCGGACTCGGAGAGGTCATCCACCGCAACCTGTATCCAGCCGTAATGCGTGTCATCGCCAATCATGAACTCCACACCGAGAAACTTATCGTTGGCCCCGAGAAACTCTCCGGCGGAACTCGAACTACTCCACGTGGAGACATCGCCGGAACTGGATGTAGACGAAGTCGATCGCCATCGCCAAGCCATATTCCAGGAGTTCGAATCGTTGGTCCAGTTAGCCTCTGCCACTTTGACCGGTGCGCCCAACGAAAGTGCCGCAGCGTACGATGACGTACCACGCCACCATGTATTTGAGCCTTCTGCACTTACGAAGGCAGCGACCGAGCCTGAGGCCACGGCCCAACCCTCGCCAGAAGCCGAGGTAACATTAGACCCCAGATTAATACTGAACTGCCTGTCGCCCGTATCGCCGAAATCGATGTCGAAGTACGCGAAGCTCTCTTCGTTAAAGTCCAGCACGTGGTCAGGTGCGACGTCGGTATAGATGATCGCCGCATTGGCCGAACTGCCACCTGCAAGCGCTGCCGCTGCCGAAAGTCCGTAAGCAGCCAGTCGCTTGTCAAGCTTGATCGACGGAAGTACGCGACGCTGAGTCTGATGTTTTGAGCTGCGATCTTTGTTCGTGTTCACGTTGAGTTCTCCTTTGTAAAGAGCCGTTGAGTCCGCTCGATTCGGAGCCTGTAGATCGGGCACGTTGAACCTGTGAGGTGGTCGATGAACTGCAGTACTCATTCAAGAGAGCGAATGCGAAGAGTTCTGAATCCGAGCCGAGCGAAGTCCTTCCTTATTCAATTCCGTGTAAGCATGAGCCGTACAAGACTAATGAATATACCCGACAATCGCTCATAAGTCAAGGTATAACTTGATATTAGTCATAACATGCAGACGGCACCGAAGTTATCTTGAAGCAGCGTGTGTAATTCATTTCGCTTGCATATGTTGCCATAAACAGCGCTTGCCTGCGCCCCCCCACCACCACCACAATCACGCTAACGCCGGTAGACTGACCGTAGGAAAATGGGGACTGGCTCAGGAAAATGGAATCCGGAACAAGGCAGCCGTCAGCTTGGCTGCTGTTCCATTTCGGAGGCAGCCGGAGTTTCGATGAGATGTTCCGTGGTGATTTTTGTCTGCCCAAGGGGGCGTCGAACCGTTTCCACCGCAACGCCAGCCTTTAAGGCAGTCATCACACCCACGGCTTCAAGATAGTTTTCGACGATAAAGAGCTTGTTGGCTGCAAAGGGGAGGGCTGCCAGATCGTTCCTCATTAGGTTCTTGTTCTCACGCACGGCGATAACAGGTATTCCCTGTTCGAGAGCAGCCAGCGTCGGCAAGCCAACGCAACCGTCTGGAATCACCAGGCACGATAGATCAGCAGCACTCAGGATACCCGGATGCCCGAATGTCGATGTGTCCGTGGTTATTCTCGGACTGCGGTGAAGCCCCTTCAAAACACAATGCAGGAATACCGAAGATACAGCTTCGGGGGCCATCCGCGGATCGACCGCGCCTGGAGCAAGTTCGGCGATTTTCAGAGACTCAACCATCGGGGCATGGGCCGATGGAACATCGAAGATTATTGAGATTGCGTGAGTCAGCATTGCTTCCACGCCACCCCAAGGGTTGACCATCTCGCCATCTGCCTCGAAGTATTCCATGTGGAATTCCTTCGGCACGTCGATGATTGAGGCAAGTGCAACTGCATCGTATTCGCCTTTGTGACGTTCAAGAACATCGCAGAGGAATTCCATGTTTTCGATTCGGCCAACTGCGCTGCCGGAAGATGAATACCAAGCCTTCATGTGTACTGGCGGTGTCATCTTCACAACACCACTGCAATCAAGGCCCATCGCAGCGCGGGCTGCCGAGGCTGCATTAATGGACAGGTCCGCTATCTTGGGCTCGCTATGCTCGTCGATCACCAGCAGGACGCGATTGGACCGGACCTTCTGCAAGCCGATCGTTCCCATCATCAGCCGGGAAATAACGCTGCCTTCAACGTAAAGCCCGTTTTCCGGAATCTCGTTAATATCTGATGCGTTTACAACGTTCGGATGCGTAATCAGCGTATCACAGGCCGCTGCCAGCAACCGCGCAGTCGGGGCTGCATCACCAGCATGCCCACCGAGTTCGGCCCCGATTCCGGTGGGAACGAGGAACACTGCATTGAACTGATCCGTGTTCTCGCATGCTCTGGGCGCGAAATCGAATATGGATGAAGCCGGGGAGTGCTTGTCGCCCTGGTCGGCAGCAAGAACGCCGAGTTCGCAGTGGTGGTCCGTCTCATTCGTTCCGGTTACTACGAAACGTATTGGAACTTCATCGGCCGACAGATTCTCTCGCACTGTAGTGCGAAAGTGATCGATAAGGTTCTCGCCAGTGCCTCTGGGGATATTCAACTCTAATTCACGTAGGAGCACACTAGACCCTTTCTATGAAAGTAGCTCGGCACTGTTTCGCACCGAACCATTCGGTCGTGATCTTTTCAGCCAGCTTTTCGTCATAAGGCTTGCAGGAGAAGATATTGATATACGCGGCCTCAAGCAAGTCTAACGTGTGAATAACGATGGTGCTTGTAAGTATGAATTGCACTGCCGAAGTGCCTTTGGTATGCGGCGACGTCTGCTGTTCTTCCAAGGGCACACCAACATCGTCCCAGAAATGCAGTTCGCAGCGTTGCATATCAATCGCATCGCAAAGCTTCTCGAAATAACCTTCCAGACTCTCACGATTGAACGTAGATACGTCGCAATCGTGAAGGTCAAGGATCAGTTCAAAGCCGTAGGCTGAAGTTTTCATTTTACGTCAGTCACCTTGATCTGTTGTTCAGTTGGAGGTTCCAGAATCTTTCTCACAATCTTGACCAGTTTCTCCTTAGTCAATTCTTTTCCCTTGTCGTCGTCATCAATATCGCCAGCAATACAGAACAACATATCATCTCGGCATTCGAGCTCAATCACACCGGCTTCCATAGTTATGACATGCGTCCCATCATTAGACATCGTGAAGGTCACTGCCGGATGGGGGTGGTCGCCTTTCTTCTGAGTGAAGGTGCTTTCTATTGTTTTGATTGGATAACGCGTTCTATCTTGTTTCTTATCTTTCTTCCGGTCCTCATCATTCTCAAGCGTGAACAACTCACACAGTCTCTTGGCTTTTCGGCGAAACGCATACAGGAATTCTTGGTCATCCTCACGGAGTGACTTGTATTCCATCTTAATGCAAATCCACCTTACATCAGATTCGTCCTCAGAATCTTCGTACTTGAAGCTTACGGCGGTCTCTGCCATCGTGGCTTTGTATTCGCGCGACGCCATAGGGCGTCCGTAGCGGGCAAACTCCTCCAACTCATCGCTGAGGATCAACAACTCTGCAAGGCTGCCTATGCCGGAGACATGTGCAAAGTCGAATTCATGTTGAGCTATTGCAAAGAGGATGTCCCCTCGGATTATATTGTAAATGACCTCGTTATCTTCCAAGCCCCACTCCTCAGCAGAGCCTCTTATATAGGAGTCCGAAAAAATCCCCAGAGTCTTGAAGAGAAGATAAGCGCTGAGAATGCCGTGTTCCTTCTTCTCTAAGCCCTTGCATAATCTCCAATAGGCAGAGTCATCTCGATAGCATTTGACGAGCGTAGAGTTATTAAGCACTCTGCTAAAGGTTTCGACAAATCCATTCTCACTGTCCCCGTCTTCGTTACTGCTATCCAGAAGCCGTTCATATAGAGTGCGTTCGCCGTCAAAAACTTCTGAGGGCTTTTTCTGTTGCTGGTTCTCAATCCAGTCTTCAATCTGTTTGAGGGCATCTTTCTTCTTCTTGTCTTCCCCACTGCTGGTTAGTCTGTTTGTGTCTAATTCAGACGGGTCATCACCTCTTGGTACAATGCGAACATCCATAGCCATGAGTTCGAGAAACTGCTCCACTAGGAATTGATGCTCAATGTTCAAGGAATACCCCACACGGCTTACGTCGGATACTTCATAGTATTTCAGAACTTCCAGGACTCTCTCATTTAGATTCGTGAGCTTGGCGATTGAATACCCGAGGTCATGGCACAACGCCATGACGCACCAAGCGGCGTCCCTGTGTAGATTGATCTTGTAATTCAGGTATTTCTCCGTCAAGCTGGCCCACTGGCCTACGAATTTGGAATGTTCCTCCGAATCGATGTCGTTGAAAAGATACCAATTCAGTTTTTCTGCAACCGGTTTGAGTTTCTTGCCGTCATTCATTAGGTGTAATCCAATCAGGTACACCCAAAGTGAATGCAATGTGTGATCTCGATAATAGGGCTCAAGTCCGTACAGAACGTCCTCGAATTTTGTTGAAGCCTTCATGTAACCATAAAGAGCTGAATTTCCCTTTGCTCGGCGGTCAATATGGAAGAGAGCCGCACTGATCAGGTCCCTCCAGAGAGCTGCGCCCTTTTCATGCAACTTGAAGGAATCGACTTCCTGTGTCGAGCAGTTGGCATCCTGCGAAACCTCCTTCTTCGCCACCAATGGGCTGAGATCCTCGATGTCTTGCAATACCTTGACGTGGGCACTGGCTGATTCGCCGTCAGCCAACAAGAACGATATTTCATCCCTCTTGAGGGCTACCTTGAATTCCTCTAGCAAGTCTGAGACTTTGAAGAAGTTGCTTTTTGCCACTCTGGTGTCCTCCCCATATATTTTATAAGGGACGCTGCAAAGCTACGCTTCGAATGAGTACTCACATGCTCAGGTTAAACGACTATATCTGACCGGAAAGCATACCACAGCCTGGGGAACAAGAGAAGTGCACATCGCGCGTGCAACGAAGTAGCACGCCCTACTGGTCCTCCATGACCGCGTGGGGGCGGGTGGCGTGGTTTGGCCCGAAGGGACAACCACGATTATCGATCTACCCCGAAGGGGCAGGCGTGGTTGCGTCGTCCCGAAAAGCAGGGACTCCGCAGCCCACGCCTGTCCCGCAGCACCGGGGGCACCCATGCCTGATGGGTTTTCAGATTTAGAAGCTCCGCTACCTCTGCTACCTCTGCGGCTTAACACCTGTAAGCTACACAAATGCGCACGCAAAAATGCGCCGATCGGCGCTGAACCGGCCGGGAAATGAAAAACTTTCGGCGGGTGGGTGGCACGGCTTGTCCCTTTGGGAGGGGCAGGCTAGAGGTTTACTCTCTTGTGGGTGCCACTACCCTTTTGCCGCAGGCATCCCTTTGGGACCTGTCCCGGGCGTAGCGGGAAGGGTAGTGCTG
>SDBT01021222.1_pt1 | contig 10155 bp, 5 predicted proteins | sample 2277101 | NCBI WGS metagenome assembly SDBT01 (sample SAMN10404973, study PRJNA504765) | marine sediment metagenome | isolation source: marine sediment core GS10_PC15, 103 cmbsf | place: Arctic Ocean: Southern Knipovich Ridge | collected 2010
ACAGGTATTGATCATGAACTAAATAAAAAATTCTATCAAGGCAATTGTGGAATTTCAGATTTAGTTTCTGATGCAGGTCGAAGAATTCCATTCGACAATAAAGTTTTTATATACAAATTCAATCCATGAGTTTCTTGCATTATCCATTAGCGGAGACGGTGCTTACATGGTAACTCTACAAGATACAGTAATAAAGATAGCTATAGTCTTTGAACATCTTACTGCCACTGAAAATCAAATAACAAATTATTTTGTAAATACAGTAAGACCAAATTTAGACGTAGTATTAACTAATAAGATGGATGCAAACTTTGATCCAGGTTGGACTAAGGGTTATAGCTTTTTTATACAGAAACAGAATGATGGTGTTACTTGGGAAGTATATCCTAAAATATGGATTGCTGGTACTACAAGTTTATCTGGAAATGCATTAAAGACAGGAGTTTCTAATATTTTAAAAGATTTGAAAGTTAGATTAAAAACAGATATGATTGCTCAAGGTGCATTTAATCTTAAATTTCACGTTCACTATGAAGATGGCAGAGCAGCAGAGGGTGATGAGTTCTAATGGCTGATCTACCACATAATTTTACAGAGTTTCAAGGTTCGCAAACCCATAATAGTGCTACATGGACTGTAGTTACAAATCAAAATATTACTTCTGGTAATTTTGTTGTTGGAAGAAAGTATCTGATTTATGCAACTAATAAATTTGAAGGCAGAGGTCTTAGTGAAGACTTGGGGACTAGAATTTTACATGGAACTACAGTATTTCCAGAGTCCAATATAAGAATCCAATCTCGCGGTGTCTCTGAAGAAATGCATCAATATAAGTTCTTGGCTGTATGGACTGCTGTGTCTGGTGAAGGAATTTCAATGGAGGCTAGTAGACCTTCTGGTTCACAAGCCAACTTTGTAAAGGAAGCATCCATATTTACATTAGAAATATCAGAAGAGTTAACGGAAAATACAGATTGGCATTTTAATGAAAATTTTACTGAGCAAGAGGCAACCACTAGTTTTAGCACGACAAACAATGCAACAATTACATTTACACCACCGTCAGCAGGTGATGATTGGCTTATTATAGGAGTTCAGAAACATACTGGTTTTTCAACAGTTACTAGCATAGAAACTAGAATGCGTAGAACAGGAGAAGCCACAGAAAATGGATTCATAGCTGCTTATGAAGGTGAAAGTAGCGGTGATACTATAAATCATCTGAATTGTATGGTAAAAAATCTTGGTGCATCATCTAATACATTTGAGATGCAATTTAGAAATACTAGTGGTACCCAATGGGATAGAGGTTATGGTCTTGTATTTGCAATCAACCTAAGTAAATTTACATCTCATGTAATTCAACACGATGAAAGTTCTTTTGCATCAAATAACACAAATTTTGATATAAGTGATGACCCAGTAGAGATAATGACACAAGACTTTACACCAGCCACTGCAGGAGATGTATGGTCATTTTTCTGGTCTCAAAATAATGACTTTACTGTTGTATTTGATAGAGCAAGATTACAAATTGATAATGTTGATAATCCACCGGGACAAACAGCACTCAACATGCGTCAAGGTATGGGACATGATGGTGGTAAAGATCAACTAATGTTTAACCAACAAACTGTAGATAATCTTACAGCAGCATCTCACACATGGGATATCGATTGGACACACATTAACACTGACACTTGGGCTTTTGACTCAATATTAACTGTTGTTAGATTAGAAGTAGGATCAGGACCTCCTCAAGTTACTATAGTAGTACCAGGCAGTAAGGTAATAACAACGGATCCATAATGGTACTTACACGTAACACCTATGATGCAGCATATTTTGGTGATGTATCAGAATCTGCTGGACTTAGACATGATGCTGGCTATTCAGACTACATACAACAACAAACTAACTACATTGTAAGAAGAAGAATAATTGCATTCTTAAGAAGACATAATATTCCTAAAAGTGCTAAAATTCTAGAATTAGGAGCAGGAGTTGGTTTTATGGGTCTAGTTGCCACAGAAGAAGGTTATACTGACTGGACTTGTGTAGAGTGGTCTAATTGGTGTAAAAGACACGAAGTCTTCCCAATTGTAGAAGAAGATGCTTTTATCTATGTAACAGCACAAGCACCAAGTTCATTTGATTATATCATTACAAGAGCATTTATAGAATGCTTTGCACAAAATGATTTAGGTGGTATTGTCGGTAGATTTGCAACAGTTGCTGATAAACAAATACATTCTACATATGCTTCAGCAAAAGCTCAATTCTATAACATAAAAACAATAACCAATTGGGAAAAACAGTTTAATAATGATATTGATGTAATTATAGAGGATTACTACCAAGATGGCTAATATTACAGTAGAGGCCTCTAGTAATATTTCTGGTGCAGGTCGTGTCTCTGTTAGAACATCTGCTGATAGAGTTTATGTTTTTGCTACAAGTGGAACAGATGTTGAAGCACATAAAGGAAATGTAGTCGGTGAACCTGCAAGTTTTGATACACCAGTTCAATTATCTGTAACTGATCTTATAGATGTAGGTGTAGCTGTTGCAATAGATTCCCTTGATATTATTCATTGTGTGTATTATATTTTAGGTTCTGGTCATGGTGCAACTAAAGAAGTAACATATGTAACATATGATACAAGTTCAGATACTTTTGGAACCCCAGTAAATATAGAAACTCTTGAAGACGCAGATGATGCTGGAGGTTTTGAAAAGATCCTACGCATAGCGGTAGATTCAAATAATGAACCTCATGTTATTTACAATGATTTTACAAAAGACATGGGAAATAATGTATCAGTAATATTTTATTTAAATAGAATAGGTGGTAGTTGGAATACCAAAGTCACAGTTAAACAAGTCACAAATGCTCTATTTCTCCCTACTGGAGCGGATCTGATAATAGGAAATCCTGTATCAACTGTAGATGAGGATAGACCAATTATTGTATTAAGTGGAATGTTTGCACAAGATCATAGCTCAGCTTATTACGGTAGTGCTATTGATGCTACAAGTTTTACAGAAAATATTTTTCTTTCTGGTGGACTTACTGTTATAGGTCCAAGTACTGGAGGAGGAAGTCTAGCTCAAGATCCACATAGAAAACTATCATATGCTTTTATTGAAAAGATTTCACTTGATTTAAACGTAACAGCTCATAAGTGGAGTGATGATTGGGATGATTGGACGACTAGAACAGAGCCCGTCGATGCATCAGTTAATTATCTTAAATGTAGTATTGCAGTAGCTGGAACAAACAGATATGTTTTTGCTGAAGATGCAACAAATTCTGATCTTAATTTATGGAAGAATGAAAATAATGCTGTAGAAGATGGAGATGCTGTATGGGGTACAGCAGGAACATCAATAGTTGAAGATTTTAGCACATTTACAGACCAAACAGATGCAAATGCTTCTTGGACTCCAAATGACGATGTTGCAGGAAAAAGAGTCAATGTATCTACTGATTTACTAGAAATGAATTCAATCATAGATAGTTCAAATGATGCCGTATCTTTTGATGGAGTCGGTGTAGGATTTTTTTGGGTTTGTAGATTTAAAGTTAAAGTTCTAGAATTAAATGTCGGTGATTCAACTTCTAAATATTTATACATTGGTATGAGTGATTTAGATGAGGGAACTGGTTCAAACACTGTTCAAGACTTTGTTGGGCTTAGATGGGAATTAAGTTCTTCAGTAAATAAAATTAGCACTGTTGAGGCTAATGGTGAGGTTTTACCAGCAATTGATGATCTTACTCATACTCCTGCTGTAGAAACACTTTTTATTGAAATAATTAGACTTAGTAGTATTTTAATGAGAATAAATGTTTTTACAGATGAATTTTATGAAGAGCAAATTGAAACTATAGACACAACACTTCCTGGAACTGGTCTTACAGGACTTGATAATTTTAAAGTTTTAAATAATGAAGCTTCATCTGGTACTGGAAATATTAAAGTTGAAATTGATGACATTCGATTATGGGATACTATAAGTGAGGTTGCAGCAGTATGGACAGAAGAAACAGCTGATACTGATCTTCCTAATGTTGGAACATTTAATGATGTAAAAGTAAGATGGGCTAGTTATTGGGATAAAGTCCTTATGAACTCATTCCCTAATGATGATGCAAGCCTAGTATCATTTGAGGCACTTGTTAGAATGGGGCAAAGAATAACTTTAACCAAAGATAAAGTAATACGAATTAAAGTAAGACTAAACAGAGATGCTGGCTGGACTGGGACAGCAACAGGAAAAATATGGAAAGATGCAACAGCGGGTGGAAATAGTGAAACAGAAGTAGCAACTTCTCACGAAGTATTAACAGAATCAGATATAACCACAAGTCTGGCGAATTATACTTTTAGTTTTCCTGGTCGCGTAGAATTAGATGAGGAGGTGGTTATAGGCGTAGTATTTAATCAAACCTCATCTTCACAAAACTCTCGCCTTCGCATTACTTCTGGAACTGGTGATCCCGGAGTACGTACTCGTAAAGTAAATTCAGATAATTGGACTGATTCTGGATCAAACGATTTTACAATGGCAATAGAACTTCTAAATGTTGACCTAGATTATGTTTTTGAGGATTCTAGTAGTAATGTTATATATAATACAATTAGTTTTGCAACAGTTGGAGAAGCAATAGTAAAATTTGTTAATGAGGTTGTACAAAGAACCGAGGGCTTTGTTATTCAACTAGGACTAGTAAAGGTAATAAATCAAACTGTACAACGAATAGAAAATAATGTAGTTGTACGTTCACTTGTTAGACCAATCAATGAAATAGTACAAAGAGTTGAAAATATAGCATCAGCTAGATCAATTGTAAGATTAATAGGTGAAGTAGTTCAAAGAATAGGTGCACAAGTTGTACATAGAGATAGAGTAACAGAAGTTAATGAGACGGTAGAATGGTCAGATGCTCAAATTGCATCTAGAGGCAGGGTAAGAGAAGTTAATGAAACAGTAGAGAGAGGTGAAGCAGTTGTATCTGTTCGAGGGTTAGTTAGGTTAATTGAGGAAACTGTTGAACGTATAGAAAATATACTAGTACATGGAGATTGGGTTCGTATGATTAATGAGACTGTAAATAGAGTTGAGAACATTACAGTAGTTCGATCTTTAGTTAGACTTGTAACTGAAACTGTAGAACGTATTGAGAACATAACATCTGCTAGAAATAGAGTTAGGGTAATAGCGGAAACAGTTAATAGAATAGAGGGAATAGTTAGATCAAGGGGTAGAGTAAGAGAGATAAATGAAACTGTAGAACGAAGTGAGAATATACTCTTAGTTAAGGGTATTCTTCAATTTATCAATGAGACAGTAGAAAGGTTAGAAGGCATAGCTAAACAAGTAACTATAATACGATTAATAAATGAAACTGTTAATCGTATAGAGGGAATTATAACCCTTAGGGATATAGTAAGACCTGTAAATGAAATAGTTCAAAGACTAGAGAATATAACTATAGTAAGGGATATAGTTAGATTAATAAATGAAACTGTACAACGTTTGGGTAGTGATAGTACTAGTGTTACAAATCCAACCAATTCAACGTCAGCACAAGCTAGTGCAGATCCTCAATTTAGAGGAGAACGAATAACATTTGATGCTCCAATTAGAATAAAGGAACTTACTATTCGATTTGCCCCTAGTGTTACAACTGGTGGAACGGCATTCGGTAAAATCTTTAAAGATGCCAATATTGGTGGAAGCACAGAAACTGTACTACAAACTTCTGATAATACGTTTGATATGACAGTAGATGATGACGGATTCGAAAGAACTTTTATATTTTCAAATCCACCACTGTTAGATGCTAATGTAGAATATGTTCTAGGAATGGAAATATCAGGAGGGATTGATGCTAATGTAGGACATCGTATAGGCTTAGGTGTTAAGGGACCTGGAACATTTAGAACATTTAAAGCTGGTGGAAATTGGACTAACGGTAGTACAGACCAACATCAAACTATGAGAAGTTTAATAGATATAGCTAGTCCCCTTACAGCTATGAATAGAGTTAGGATTGTAGGAGAAACAGTTAATAGAATAGAGAATATAGTTTCTGTTCGTGCCATTCTAAGATTAGTAAATGAAACTGTAAATCGTGTTCATCAAGTAATAGCAGTAGCAACTAAAGTAATTGATTCTGTAGTACAGAGGACTGAAAATGTAGTAGCACAAATAGGTAAATTACAAATAGTAAATGAGACTGTAGAGTGGGGAGAAGATGTAGTCGAAGTAGTTACAGAAGGACTTGCAAATCCAATTAGAATGGTTAATGAGGTTGTTCAACGTATTGAGAATATAACTACTGCAAGAAATATAGTAAGACTAATAACAGAGACCGTACAAAGGGTAGAAAATCTCTTAATTCATAGAGATAGAGTTAGAGAGATTAATGAGACAGTTGAACGTTCAGAGGTCGCTCAACCTACTGTGGGTAGATTAAAAGCAATTGCAGAAACTGTTAATCGTTCAGAGGTAATTGTAAGGGCAAAAGGACTTAACAGGTTCGTCAATGAAGTAGTTCAGAGGATCGAGAATATTACCACTGCACGTAACCTTGTACGTCCAGTAAACGAGATAGTAGAAAGAATAGAGAATATAACTGTAGTAAGGGCTTTAGTTAGAATTATTACAGAAACAGTTCAGCGATTAGAAAATATAGTTGTTGTAAGATCAATTGTAAGAATAATTGAGGAGACGGTGAATAGACTTGAGGATATTATAACATTACGAGGTATTGTTAGACTCATCAATGAGATAGTTCAACGTATTGAGAATACATTAATTGTTAGAGGACAAGTGAGAATAATAGAGGAAGTAGTACAGAGAATAGAAAACGTAGTTCCAGTGAGAGGCTTAGTAAGACTAATTAATGAAACAGTAGATCGTATTGAAAATATAACTGTACATAAAGATATATTCAAATTTGTAAATGAAACCGTGAATCGTATAGAGAATACAATAGCGGTCAGAGGTTTAGTGCGTATTATTAATCAAACTGTTGAATGGGGAGAAGGAATAATTAACCTAGTAACAGGAGTAGGTATTATTAAGATTATTAATGAGACAGTTGATAGAATAGAGAACATTGTAGCTGTTAGAGGCTTAGTTAGATTAATATCAGAGATAGTACAGAGACTAGAGAACTTAACAGTACATCGAGCTAGAGTTAGACTTATTAATGAGACCGTACAACGCTTAGAAGGAATTGTAAGATCCAGAGGAAGAGTTAGAATAGTAACGGAAACTGTTGAAAGAATAGAAGCTTTGGCTACAGCTTTAGGATTCGTCAGAGTACTTACAGAAACAGTAGATAGGATTGAAAATATAGTATTTGCCAGAGGTCAAGTTAGATCCATAGTAGAAACAGTTGAACGTTTAGAAAGTCTCACAATACATTTAGGTCTTAATAGATTTGTTAATGAGACAGTTGATCGTATAGAAAATATAGTATCAGTTAGGGAATTAGTACGTATAGTTGCAGAGACCGTTCAGAGAATTGAAAATATTGTACCCGTAAGAGGACTGGTTAGAATAATTGAAGAGACTGTAGAAAGACTAGAGAACATAGTAAGATCACGAGGTAGAGTAAGGGTTATCACTGAAACAGTTGAAAGACTAGAGGGTGTATTTACAGCACTAGGATTTGTCAAAATAATCAGTGAAACAGTAGATCGAATAGAAGCTATTATATCCGTTAGAGGACTAGTTCGTCTTATTGAAGAAACTGTGCAAAGATTAGAAGTTATAGTACCAGTTAGAACTATAGTAAGACAAATTACTGAGGTAGTTCAACGTATAGAGAATATCTTAGTTCATAGAGGTAGATCTATTATAATCACTGAAACTGTCAATAGATTAGAAAACACTGTAGCTGTACGTGGCATCGTACGACTTGTAGCTGAAATAGTACAGCGACTTGAGAATCAATCTATTGCTCTGGGCTTTGTACGTATTGTAACAGAAACAGTAGATAGAATAGAAAATGTAATCTCAGTAAGAGGATTAGTTCGTATTATTAATCAAACCGTGCAAAGGTTAGAAGGTATAACTGTTACACGATCTTTAGTGAGATTAATTAATGAAGTAGTAGAACGTGTTGAAAATGTAATAGTAGTTAGAGGTATAGTCAGAATAATCACAGAAGTAGTTGAGAGAATAGAGAATGTAATATCTGCACGAGGACGTGTAAGAATAATAGAGGAAACTGTTCAACGATTAGAAAACACTTCAATTGCCTTAGGATTTGTCAGGGTAGTTAATGAAGTAGTACAGAGAATTGAGGCAACCCTTATTGTAAGAGGTCAAGTTAGAGTTATTGTTGAAGTTGTAGAAAGGATTGAAAATATAATAACACTTAGAGCATTAGTGAGACTAATTAATGAAACCGTAGAGCGTATAGAAAACATAACCGTAGTTAGAGGTCTTGTTAGAATAGTATCAGAAATAGTGGAGAGACTTGAAAATATCATCAGATCAAGAGGAAGAGTTAGAATTGTAAATGAGACGGTGAATAGATTAGAAAATACAATACTTGCTTTAGGATTTGTTAAAATAGTTAATGAGATAGTAGATAGAATAGAAGGAATAATTACAGTAAGGGGATTAGTTAGAGTGATAACTGAATCTGTAAATAGAATAGAGAATATAATCATAGTGAGAGGTATAGTTCGTATAATAACAGAAACTGTTCAAAGACTTGAGAATATTACTGTTGTAAGAGATATCGTGAGAATTGTAGAAGAGACAGTACAATGGGTTGAAAATATAGTTACACTTGCACAAACTACTGTAGTAGTTAGAATTATTAATGAAACCGTTCAATGGTTAGGTGATGCAGTATTATCTCCAAGAATGATTGTAAGAATAATACAAGAGACGGTACAACGAATAGAGAATATAACTCTCTCTCAAGATATAGTACGTGCAATAGGTGAAGTAGTGCAACGTGTAGAGAACATTGTATCTGTCAGGGGATTAGTGAGATTAGTCTCTGAAACGGTAAATAGAGGAGAAGGAGTAGTTAAACAGTTAGGATTCCAATTAATCAAAGTTATTGATGAGACTGTCAATAGAATAGAAAATCTATTAATCTCCCGTGCCCGTTCAAAGATAGTCACTGAGATAGTTGAGAGATTAGAACAAGTTAATAGAGCTAAAGGACTTAGTAGAATAATCACAGAATCAGTAGATAGATTAGAAGCCTTTGTACAATTAAGAACAATTGTAAGACCTGTTCAAGAATTTGTAAATAGAGTAGAAAACATAGATGAAGCAATGACTATAGTCCGTCAATTAACTGAAGTTGTACAAAGAGTAGAAATCCCAACACCAGTTAGAACAATAGTTAAATTCATCAATGAGACGGTTCAAAGAATAGAACAATCTAGAAAAGTAATAGGTGCAAATATATTCAAAACAATCGTTGAAACTGTAAATAGGTCTGAAAATATCACATCTAAAATCTCCTTAGCTATAATTAAACAAGCTATTACCCAGATTTCCACTTATACTGTTACAGCTATTATATCTAAATACAAAGGAACGGTTAACATGGCCAAGCGAGTTATATCGGCCATACTGGGTAAATAATCATGGCTGATCTAGAGCTTGTAGAAGGAGAAGGTGGAGACGCTTATGATATCACAGTTAAAGATAAAGATGGAAATCTTATTGATCTTACAGCCTTAGGAGTTACTGCAATTACAATGTTTATAGCTGAAGACGATGAATTTGCAACTCCTATTAAGACTATAACAGGTTTAACAATTCAAGGTTCAGGAAATGAAGTAGCTAGATGGGATATAGCTGTATCAGATATACCAGCAGCAGGTCATTATTTTGCTATGTTAAAAATGACTGGTGGAGGTCTAATTAGAAAGACTAGACCACCGATGACAGTTCACGTACAAGAAACACTAGGCACTTAGCCAAGCATTATCACTACCTAATAATTCAATAAATCTTTCTGCTTTATATTCTTCTAGAATAGTTGTACCAGTCTTACCGTCTTTCAGTTTCCAATTAAGTTTAACAAAAGAATCGTTCAAGACTAATCTTAAACTTTGACCTACATAACTTTGTAATGACACTTCCGTCACTGAATCGATC